>Ga0307511_10006426_pt1 | contig 11844 bp, 9 predicted proteins | sample 13_EM_MG_FD_200266 | JGI IMG/M metagenome (GOLD analysis project Ga0307511, IMG submission 200266) | Populus trichocarpa ectomycorrhiza microbial communities from riparian zone in the Pacific Northwest, United States - 13_EM | ecosystem: Host-associated > Plants > Roots > Unclassified | place...
AACTAAAAACAAAAAATAACATATTCGGTCAATGAATGAGCTCATTAAATTTATGAACTGGATAACTCAGGCTAACATATCAAACTATAAAAAGTTATAAACTCCAATGGAATTATATTTTTTTTTCAAAACTATTTTTATTTAACTTCTTGATAAATTAAAATATATACAAAAAATTACAATCACAAAATAAAGCATTCGCTTTTGTTCTTATTATAGCTGGCCTCTCATCAGCTTTCCATTCAAATACAAAAACTTCACTTGATTGATGAAATACCATATGCATTGTTGTCTTAAAAGTACAATTATTTTTCAAGACTGTTATTACACAGCACTAAAACAGGCATGTTTGCCTGTCAAAAGAAGTCTCAACCAATTAAAGAGCGTGACCTAGTTGAAGTGCAAATCACCAACTGTTTCGTGGACCATTTACGCTCTTGAAGCAGTGTTGCACGTGCAATAACCATTCCAGGAAAGAACATGAAGTGAGATCAGAACAATCTGTTTATTCAATATTGCAATCTAAAGCCTTTATTGTCTCTCTCCGCCACCTAGCGGTGTTTGGATCAAACCTCAACTCCCATGTAGGCCAGTAGTGCAAGTCCTGCTTCAACGTTAGCACTCGTGGCTTCCCATCCAGATTGATGGTCTTTACACGAACGAACTCATCATATCGTAATCCCTGATAAATGTAATACAGTACAAAGTGAAATAAATACTAACAAAGCATGCAGGATAGTTCCCCGATCAATTATTCTTGTACTGCTAATGCATATTCCGAGATGTAAGTACAGAGAAATTAGAGAGTATCATAAAAAAAATGTTTGAGGAGCGAAACTAATTAGCATGCTAGTACTAGTCTACTCCCACTGTTTGTCTCTTGAGAGTCTTATTTAGAAGATTCTTAAGTGAACTTCTCATGTAAGTTGTGAACAGCTCCACAAAGGACATTCCAATTTTTGAAGAAATATGCAACTAGCTCACAAAAGGTACTCCTATTCACAATGCTTGTCATGGTAAAAATACACACACACACTAGTTTTTCATGTACTGGTATCTTGTGGGTTACATAATATTGTGCTCAAAGAGTCGCATCCCCCAAATTCAGACTTCAAAAGTGTGATTTGTATCATAGCTTTAGTAAATAGATACCAAAATGTAATGATGCCTTTATTCTTGTTCTTTCTTTTCTTTTCTTTTCTTTTTTCCTTTTTTGAAAGGAAAAAAAATCTAATGAAGATATAATGCACACACATTTCCTTGCTTCCTACAACCCATATTCAAAAAACAGTCATCATGTTCCCGCAACAAAAGACACTATGAAAGAACTCAAAGCTAAAAGTCAATTTGTTTTAACCATCCGTTTCTGTTCCTTGTAGTCTTTATCCTTTTTCCTAATTTACTTCATTGCTTTCCATATATTCTGTTGTTTTTAAGAATTTGCGGTTTCCACTTGGATGGAAGCAAATGCATTGATTGCAGATGCATTCTATAAAAAACAACTCCACACAAAAATTACATAAATGAGTGGCCATACCTTTGTCACATTTACAAAAGCATCCAAGTCAGGAGTGGGTTTTCCATTGACTCGAACAATCCATCTAAGAGCACCTAGAGCATATCTATCTGCAGGACTTCCACGGCAGCACCTGTGAAATTGAGAAAATGTCAAACCTGTATTCAATAAGATCAACATTTTCAGTCTTATGTGGTTGATTATCATTGGGGAAAATATGCAGGACAACTTAATAGTTAGAATCATGCCATTCCTCTGACATTGTTTGACTTCTGATTGAAATTGGGTAGGAATTCCTTCGTTGAAGACCATTATTCTTTCATGACAAATTTATATTGACTGTATCCAGCAAAACAGCCATAAACATATCATTACTAAGTTCATCTTGCAAGTAATTAGCCAATTTTTTTAAGTCCATTTCCATTCACATCATATAGACTGTAACTGTAAGGCTATATTCTTATTTTTCCAACATTGTAAAGGTAACTCTTATCTCAACATCAAGAAACAGAAAAAAAAAAAAAAAAAGGTTTTTTTTAAAAAAGAAAGAAACAGAACTTTTAGAACTCAAAGAAAAATTCTTACATTGCTGCATAGACACCATGACCTTCACCAGGAAGAAATCCAAGAGCACGAACTGCTGGATGAGGATCCTGAACAAGACAGCCACACCAATTTACTGCTCGTGTTGTACCATTACCATCCCTAATGTCTGTTCCAACAAGTAGATCAACTTCACCTCCCTAGCAAGCCATACAGAAAAGGGCATCAGATCAATTTACTTACATCAACATCAGAGATTATACCAAACAAGCTAAAATACTTCGCAAACCAGACAAGAGAAATAATAGTTATAATAACATGTCAAACACAAGATAATGATACCTCTATCAGGTTTTAGGAGCATATACATCTGGCATAAACTTACCTGCCGACAAATGGTAATTTTAAGCTTCCCATCACTGTCAACACAGTTCTCTAATGCTTGACATGCATTTTCTACATCTTGGAAGCAAGTAACTGGCTCTTTGTTGATTGCCAACAACATATCGCCTTGTTTTAATAGATTCTCAGTGTTAGATCCAGCCAAACAACCTTTAACACGCAAAACTTGTCGTCTCATTGGGTCTTTCTTTACAAGTCTCTACAGTAAAATATCAGTCAAGTTTTGATATTCAGAATAATGATACAACGTTGTACTAGAGCATTTTTCTGCAAAGCATGTTAAGTTCAAGAGAGCAGTTATCCAGAACAAAAACCAATTGAAAGACATTATATTATCAGAAACAATATTCTATTACCAGAAACAATATTCAATTAAAACAAGATTAAGATTGGAAAATGCTCACTCTCTAAAGCTCAAGTTTAAGACCATCACTTCCATGATTTTTATTGAAAGAATTTTCCATGAAAATGTTAACACACATTCATTTGCAAACAAGATGAAAGAAACATGAGAGAGTGGCAGGCTAAGATTGATATGCATTCTCTGGGCACAAGCAGAGATGAAAGAACAGAAATATTTTACTAGGAAGAAGACATACTTGGATCCATTCATCACCAAGACCAAAACTCCGGGCCTTTGAAAGCAATCTAGAGCAAAGTTCCACCTCTAAAGTCCTAACAAGTGGCATTGACCTTTTGATACCGTTTATGAGAATAGAAGCCCCATTTGCACCAGATATGATTTTGTCAAGTACTTGGCTAATCATGTAGATTGGGACACCTCGAACAAATTGATGATCCTTTGATGTAGTGTGACTAGATTTTGGCTGAAAATGAAGATTCAAGGTTATTACATACTATCATAATAAGGCAAATCATGACAAGTAGATTAGTGGTGAAAACCTTATTTGAAAAGCTCCCCCATATAGCCTGAACCTTTCCATGCTCATTACATAGCACACCAGTAAATGCATTACCAAAATCTGAAATACAGAACAAAATAAGACACTAAATCTAAATATAAACATGATCTTGGGAAATTCAAATTTATTCTCTTACCAGTGTCAAGCTCAATCACTTCCATATTTATTGCTCTATACCGTGGACGATCAGCATAGCCAAAATTTAATGTAACATAAGGGTTTGTCACAATTGATTTCCTAGACTTTGCTCGTTGATTTTTACTTAACCCAATCAGATATATTGGATCTCCACGACATAATGCAGGCTCTGTCTCAAAAAGCACAAGGATGATCGTTACAGTGAATAGCTTGGATCTACTTTCAGTTTACTTGGAGAGAGCAAATTGAAAGATCACTCACACTAACACAAATAAAATGGGCAAAAAAAGGATGAGATTAAAGGATTCATCAATCCAAGACTTATTAAATAAATGGACCAAGATTGAACATTCATGGATGTGACTCATTGTTTTCACTACTAGCATGTTTCTATGGGCTCAAGCTTTTCCCAGCACTGCTACTCAGAATAGTAGTGGTATTGACTAACAAATACAAGGTAGCTGTCAGTTTTCAATGTTGTGGCTTGCATAAACAAGTCAAGCTTGAACTTGGACTTGGATCTAAATTGACCGAGGTAAGCTCAAGCTGAATCTCTAAAGAGATAAATTTGAGTTCCTTTACTCTGTTCAAAATTTGAACAAATAATATTCGGCTCTACTTGACTCTACTTGACTTTTTTTGCAGTCTAATAGAAGCCCTCACCCTTGACCCTCCTCCCTCAAGGATGAGAAGAATATGCCACTACTGAAAATCAAAGGTGAAAGCATGCACCTAAATAAGGTAGAAGTTCAGAATTTAAAAAGAAAATAAGTTCTATGGGATCATATAATATCACCTGGGAAAAAATACATAGAGTCAAACCTACCAGGAAGTAACTCAGCAGCACGAACCATAGAAGCACCAACAGCTCCCAGAGCAGAGGGATCATAACCAACAAGAGCATAATTGTAAACAGGATGAAGAAAGACAACCTGCAATGAAGTATAGGCAGTAAGTGATATACCCTCAATGGTTTATAACTTCATAGCATTACTTCGAAAATGTTTACCTCTCCTGGAATCTCGATAGGAAAAGCAGCAAATGACAGCATCACATCACATGCAGATGTTTCAACGGTGTTCTTGTCAATAGCAACCAATCCCATGTCTTGAGAATGATGTACAACAACACCAGTCCCAGAAGCATGCACTGAATGGATGCCATCAAGCAAACATGATGGTGGCACATTGACCTGCAAGTATAACTATCTAATTAGATATCCCATTTCAGCATTACTTGTCTCTTTTTTTATCAGCGAGATGTTCATAACAGACACTGATCAGATGATGACGTATCTCTGACTTGATAATTGAGAACATAAATCTGTTCAGACTTACACAGAATAAAGCATATCTAGAATCTGATTTCTAAATAAGAAAAATCACTAACAAGCAGATAAATTCTCAGTAAAGAGATGAAGCACAGTAGTTTTGAAGGCTACGTCTAATTCCATTATTGTCATGTTATGTAGCAGCGTTATAGGAGAAAGTTCATAAAGCAATACCAGAAACAAATATGGAAGTTTCACAAGATGGTTGACTAGAAGCTGAGGCATTTAGCAAAGTAGGGCAGCTGATTGATGACAATAGGAAGATAAAACTTGTCACAGATTACCTCCAATGTTACAAGAGTGGGCTCCACCACACATTCCGCAAATGAAGCATTAGTTGCTGCTGCTATTGCACCTTCATAGCCATTCGAAACTGTAATTTCTGTGGTACCTGGAGTCTCCAATTTCATTTCTCCAATTTCAAGCGAGGAATGGTCAGCAACTGCAATTTCATCAGAGGACAAGTTCCCCTGTACCTGTTGCTTATTAGTTTTAACATCACACTCTTCCCTGGAATGGACCTCCTCAGAAATATGTTCATAACCGGCTTCTGTTCTTAAAATATCATGTGTCAACTCCTGGTTGTTAGCTTGATCCGTACCTTCAGCAGGAGTTGATTCACTATTCAATGAAGATGCTTGGCTGTTTAGACCTTGAGTGACATTGCTACTACAAGGTGACAACTGCAGGGTGGTCGGTTGAATAGCAGGCCTTGCCATCCATAAACCAGAACTATCATCCCGTGTGTATATCTTCGGAGCATCGTACCATTCATGGCGATCAATTGTGACCAGGGTAGACTGCGGCCATCACAAGAGTTAAGAAAAAAAATTCCAACATCCTAAATTTGTTAATCAAAATAAAAAGAGTGTGCACATGCACATGCATGCACTTGCAGAGAGATTATCATTCACAATTCTATTCTAAATATCAGAAATTTTCACTTCCTATGGTGCTTTAAACGCAATTTTCTAATTTATTGATTTATGGAAATGAAAGGTAAGTCTTTCATTTTCATGTAATATGGTTAGGTAAGTCTTTCATTTTCATGTAATATGGTTCAATTTACAAGAATCAATTCATCAAAGATTAGATTTCTTAAACCTACACAACCAAAAAACAAAAAAAAATACAGTGCAGGCAATGTCATGCTGCACATCAGCACATTTAATGCATACCTTTCTTCGATGGCGATCCCTGTAGCTTATATACTCCAATGGCACTCTATCACCCTTACATAGCTTAGACAGAACAGAGATTACATCTTCAAGTTGTGATATCTCATCATCGGCAAACTTCTTAATGATGGCATGACGAGGAATGCCAGCCCTAGATAGCATGTATCTGCAAAATATACAAATTCTTATCATGTAAAAAGAAATGGCCCCTTTGCTATTACATGGTTTCCTTCAAAACAAGCATCAAAGAGTCATCACACAGCTTTCCTTCTCCTTAAAAGCCCATCAAATTACTCAACAAAAACACTTCTATTTTGCCTTGAATTTGTCAATTTCATTCAGGGAAACAAAAAAATACAGGACATGATTCATGGAATTCGTAAACTCAATCAAATTAAAAAAACACAGATATCTTGATTAAACTAACCCGGGGTCCGAAACATATACAAGACCACATTGGAAGCAGAAGTTTCTGGCCTGATTCAATTACAAAGTTGCAAGTGTTATAATGATGAAAAATGATGAGCAAGAGCACGTAGTTCAAACAGAATAAAAAGAACTGCAAACACTTTTAGTTGCTTCACAAACAATGCTATCTGAAATAAATAAATGATTAATAGATGAATAAACCCAACCAACCTGTTGATAAGACAAACGGTGTATCACTGCACCACTTACTTCTAAGAAGCAGTCAGGAGTTATCAAGTGCAAATCCTGAACCTGCAGCAAAGGTGCATAAGCATACTAGTTTTTCTCCATACACCTAAGCAACATGGAATATAAGTGATCCCAGGAGAGCAATATGACCATGTAACTACACCAGGATAGACTTAGACATGAATCTATCAAGGACGGACATTGATAGAACATGTGGACACAATACAATACAAACACAAACTTAGAATATTAGAAAATGTACTAGATAAAGTAAATTCACACATTAGTAGAGAAGTCCAAAACACTAAACGAATTACAAAATTACCTATTGCTCTACCTTTGATGCCATCTATTTCACTCTCTCGTTTCTAACAGTTATCTCCATAGGCCTCAGAGAAGCACTTAAAAAACTGATTTAATTGGTGATACTTTATTTTGGAGATTGTTACATGTTTTGTGTGCCAACTTTTTGATTTTATCTATTTGAGTGTTCCTGCTTTTATTTTTGTTCTTTAAGCATGTGTACCTTCAATTTGTTTTCTAATCAAGTGCTTCTATTAGATCTGTCAAATATATATAACATGGAAATTGACATCTGACATGTTGACATGTTCACCAAGTGTGCGTGAATTTTTCCATTTATTTCTAATTGAGTCTTTGAACTTTTATTTCTAAGTCAATGCACAACTTTTAATACAGGTAGGTTTCTAAGCAAAACAATATGTTTTACCATTAGACTAAGGCCAGTCCAGATAATGAGTAGTTATACTAGAAAGCAACTGCTTACAACATATTTTCCAATGAAATTAAAGGCAATGGGAAATTTTAGTTGATTATTAACAAAATAAAGTTATGTCCAGAGTAAGTTTTACCACTATATCAACGGTTAATGATGTGCCACCCCTTTCAATCTGTAATTCGATCTTTTTGTCAACACTGTCATCAAGCAATGCCTCCAATTTTAAAAACTGAGTAGTCACCTGCAATAAAGACATTTGTCAAAAACAAAAATCAACATATCAATCACTACAGGAGATGTAGATAAACGGAGATTCTCTATTTCAGTAGTGTTGTAAATATAGTAAATCAATTATAGGATTGATTATTGTTCTAAATAGAGTAAGTCAACTATAGGGCTGTCAGTTACAGGGCTGATTTATATGCATTCAATTATAGCTTGATTCTAGGGATTTAGATTAATCCTAGACCTGTATATATACATACTGTACCCATGCATCAAGAATAAGAGAAATATCATTTTCATACTCTAACAATTCTACAATAGCCTTTCATTGTTCTGGATCTAAATCAAAGAAACTTTTCTTTAGAGTGAAATTTTGACACCCGCTTGGATCCCAAATTCCTATATAAAAAACTTTGCTTCCATCTAGTTTGCATATAGGCTCCTTCGTTTTATAGTCTCCAAAATGACATGCAAAAATCTTAAAAATGATGCCCAAAATTTGAACAGTGCAGTTTTGAAATGTTTTTTTTTCCATTAAAAACAAAGGGCTCTCTTTCACCATGTAGACCAGACCTAGAACATGATTTAGTGTCTATGGTAATGCGGTGCAGGTATTTTTGTAAAATTGTGCTGAAAAGACATCAAAATGATGCTTTTCAGCATAAATGCACTTTGAAAAGCACTTTTAATCACTTCCAGCATTACCAAACAGAGTCTATCCACATTAAACAAATGAAGAAACAGTAAAAGAAAAGGAAATCTCTTTCCTGTACATTAGCACTAGCATGTAAAGCATGACACTAACAAGTTTATAACCTAAGGCCAAAGTAATGAGGAAATGTCAGTAAAACAAAAGGTTCTTGAAGCTGCATGAACACAGTGAAATTAGGCAACATCCCAGCATGCAAATTTTCATATACTTTCAAACGCTCACATGAATTAGAAGAAAAAGAATATACTGAATCTTTCATAAGAATTCAGCACATTGTAAGTTCCAGTGATTAACTATTTCAAAGCAGTTATCTATATATCTGGAGACTTTAAAGAAAATCTAGTAAAAAAAAATTAAGCCTACAAACCTTTTACAAATGCCTTTTAAATTAAGATCATACATCCTACAAACTCCTGGATTGCCGGTGTGCTATACTTCTTGGAAATGCCAATGATCTACCAATATTTTGTTGTATTAAATTGGAACATGAGCATTAGAAAAAAGCGAGAGAAGAGGCTATTCCAATAACGAAACATATGAGAGGTTTTATAAATAATGGCTGGAAACAAAAAGAAGACCGGAAAAAAAGGGGAGTTATGGAAAAAGATAAGAAATAGATCAAACTAATTAGATATTTCATAATTGTAAGTTGTTGGCATGCTGATGAAGAAAATTTTCCAACAATGAAGCATAGTGGCTATAAATTCTGATCAAATTTTACTTCATCATATGGGTTTCAATTTAAGTTGGATACCAGGTTAGAGGACTCAAAAATAAAATCACAGTTACAATAGTTGTGACAATTTCTGATCAATAATATTATCCAGGAGCTTTGTTTTCTCTGTTCATACCCATCTATCTCCCTGTGCTTTCAGAAGATTTTATTGACACAATTAACAACTATACAAAGTCATGCTAAATGTCAAATGCAACCCTAGAAGTTCACTTCTGTCATTTCCTAAATAGAGCTAGAAAGGCACTGCCAGATAACCTCCACTAAAAAAAATTTTGTTCATGTGAATTTTATTCAAGAAAAATCCTGCAAAAGAAATGATTTTGTAACATTAACAGATTTCACATAACATTCCCTAATTTTCTTTTTTTTTTTTTTCTTTTTTGTATTTTAGTGAACTATTTGTTAAAATTGGCAAGTGTGTAGTTCCTAGAAAAACAAAGTTTTCTTTGAGCATGAATTTCTCTCATTCAAGTAAGTTCTTGCTGAATTAAAGAAATGTAAGATAACCTAGTCTTCTCCATGAATCAGCGCAAGATCCCCCTCCCCAAGAAAAAAAATACTACCAAGAAACAACAACAGGTAGAGAAAAGCTCAATGACTTATTAGTGACCGCTTTTCACACAATTATCCACATTCCACTTATTACCCCAGCACTCTTTATAACTAAGACCCTACACTGTACTTCATTTAGAAGCCAACAGTATCTGTCAATACTCAAATTCCAATCCTAGATTTAATTTCAATCGTACAAACACCACATTGCATCACGCAGATAGTTTTTAATAGAATTTAGTGAAACATTAAAACACGATGCAGTTTCGCAAAGTATCAACTACCATAGTACTAAGCCCTCATCTTTGAGAAAAAGCAAAAGAAAAAAAGTTCAATTGTGAACGATGGTGAAGAGCATCACTAATCAGATGGTTCATGCATAGAATCAATTATAATGATTCTATATCATTAGTTTATTCTATTTTGTATTTAAGAATAGGAAAAGAGAAAGTACATGCAGAAAAAAAAGGTTTGATTCAGAAAAAGACATAAAAAATATGTTGAATAGTCATCTCTATCCTACTCATCCACTTCCCTGCATAGGAAAATCAAAATAAATTTTCTTTATAATGGAGTGAAAAGATTATTCAATTACAATATATGTTGAAAGAATTTGTGTGAGTGACCTCAAAAGCTTAAATTCCCCCCCTGTTAAACTACACCAAAAAAATACGAAATGATGGAGACTTTTGCATCCAATCAACAATATATTCCATCATATTTACCGATGAAAGTTCCACTACTGAAAAAAGTAGATGTAATGTTTCCTTAATCAAATGTTCATGTCCATCTTGAGGAAATCAAAATGACAAGCACATAAACTTAATAAAAATTCCATACCAGGACTTCATAAGCTCAATGAACTAGCTTGCTAGTATAACTCTTGGTCATTACATGCTCTTTTACACAAAAAATCAAAGGGAAGCTGTAAACACCACCAAATAGCAACAAATTTCAAAATATTTATGAACACAATTTTCAGAAAACGAATATGATGGAACTAAAATACATAGCACGTGCCATACTATGCTGCTCTTAGAGTCACCTAAGAAAATAAGCAAGAAGCCCACAGGAAGCAAAAAAGCTTCTACCCTATGACAGAATTCATGTGCTCATCCTCATCTTTGGAATATTTAATTACGTAAATCTTCTCATTAGAAGGTAATGCAAGAAGCTTTCCAGACACGGTATTTAGTAGATGGAAAAGCAATACCAAGAAGAAATTAAAAGATTTGCAATCCACAAGTACAAGTCAACAGAAAAATATTTCCAGAATGAACAGAGAAACACTGTTGGCAGCAATGAAACCTCTTAACCTATGAAAATGCATTGGTTGATTTGTTGAAGACTGGATTCCAGAAACAATACCTTAATTGCAATGCAGTTTTTAACTCTTTAACACTAACATTTAACTGCACAATACTAGGAATATATTACTGAAATTTTCAATCACCTGTATGTTTATTTACAAAGGGTTGTCATGTAAAAACATAAGCATATCAAAATATGCAACTTGCAAGAAGTATCCATAACAATACCTGGAAGAAAGCTTCCTTTTCTATCCTGAATTCTCACACAAGCACAATGGCACAGAGTTTAGGGTTACAACATTATTATTCACAGAAAAGAATGTGATAGTTCGTACCTCCAAAATAGCTTTGGCTTCATGGTCAAACGCTTTGCAGAGAATCACGTAACTTTTCTCAAGTCCCATCTGTGAAGGGATAAAGCTTCTTAAAACAGAAGAGGGAGGGGAGAGGGTTGGATGTAAATTGTACATACTGTACATAATACAGTCAATAATAACATACCAAGGGATCAACTCTCAGTGGTGAAATGCTTGAAAGTGACTGATGGATTAAAAAAACAATTCAGGCAAAAATGGTAAAGAAATATTATGAATTGGTGGGAAAATAGTTAGCAGCCTGGGAAGGAAAGAGGTTTCTTCTGGTTGCGAATTGCCATCAGCATCTAATAATACTCATTACTATTGCATTTTATCTAGTAAATGAGTGCCACTCAACCAAGAATCTCAGAGCTAAATGTCACAAATTTAAGAGATCACTAGGATAGCAGTATTGTCGAGTAAAAGACATACCTCGGCTAACTTTTGTAGAAATTCATAGCTACTGCATTAGCTTTTTTAACTGTTAGGACTACAGCACTCATGTGATTCTAGAGAAGATGAAATGA
>Ga0307511_10006427_pt1 | contig 11844 bp, 10 predicted proteins | sample 13_EM_MG_FD_200266 | JGI IMG/M metagenome (GOLD analysis project Ga0307511, IMG submission 200266) | Populus trichocarpa ectomycorrhiza microbial communities from riparian zone in the Pacific Northwest, United States - 13_EM | ecosystem: Host-associated > Plants > Roots > Unclassified | place...
CATTTTGTCCTTTTCCGTCCTCCATCTCTTGATTCTTGCCGCTTGGTCTAGGCTCCGATTTGAACCTTTCCCTCTTCTCGCATCCCTCGTGATCTTCAATTGTTCCGATAATTCCTTATCCCACTACCTCTTGGATTTTTCAGTGATCTGCATGGTGCTGCAACAGGCTTGTCGGAGCAATTTTAGTTTTTCATATGGGGTGTTCCCTTCTAGTTCTTCATACCAGTGGAAATCTCCTTTTTCTTCCTCTTCTTCCGCCATACTGAGTTCCCCGCCAAGGATATCCCAGTCAATCTTTTCCCGTACCACCTCCTCTAGCTTTCCGTTCCAGTCAATCTCCGCCATGATGGCCCAGTGATCTGAGAGGAATTTGTCTGACTTGACCTTTTGCCAGTTCTTGGGTCCTCTACTAATGAAGAGGTCGATCCGGCTTTGTTATCTTCGTCCGTTGACTATTCTTTCCCAGGTTGGTCCATTGTATTCCCCCCCAATCTCGAAACCCTTCTCCACCATCCACTCCTCCATGTCTTTTCCTCTTGTGTCGTCTTTATTGAGGGGGTCCCATGCCTGGTTGTGTGCGTTCCAGTCTCCCACTAAGCAATCAGCCTCGTTTAGACTTTCGAGCTACGCCCTCCATGTCCCTCCTGACAGTTTCCCATCCGCATAAATTCCTCCTAACTTGTGACCCCATACTTCCACCAAGGCTAGTCTCTTGTCTTCCCTAATTACTTTTACTACCCCATCCATTTTCTTCCTCCAGTATACCATTGTTCTCTTTCCTTTGTCCACCTTCGACCCTAATGTATATGAGGGGTGGGATTGTGTCCCAGTCCCTTTCTTATCCACCCATGCTTCTCTGACAAAAACAATATCAATCCTCCTCTTTTTACACCATTCCAGAAACGTATGAGTACCCTCGCACTACCCTGCTACGTTCTGGTAAGCCACGCGGAGGCCCTTAGAATAGGTGTTTGCCTAGTCCCGGTTGTTCGTCTGGGGACTAGTCTGACTTCACCGGGGGCTTCTGTGCGTTGGGACCGAAGCGATCTGGTGTCCATTCCTCAACGTCGTCATCCAAAACCTCGGAGATTCTTGCATTGGAGGGTCCTGGAGTGGCACCTCCGGCTGTCTTCAGGGCTGGCTTCTTCCATACATTCCATCCCTTCTTTCTTTCCACCTTCTCAAAATCGTCCTTGTCCGTTTTCACCTCCTCAACCTTCCTCTTCTGGGTCTGTTGCCCATTCTCGTTTGCCCCGACTACTTCCGAATTCCTCTTCTGTCCTCCGGAGATGCGAGCGGATGCGGCTCTGCTAGCAGAGGAGCAACTTTCTCTCTTGTGTCCCGAGCCATTACAGTTATAGCAGATGACGTTGGACCAGTAACGTGGGACCTGTTGCTTTCCTTGTTATCCCTTGTTGTTGTTGTTGGTGGTGTTGGTTTTGACCTGCACAGAGGTCTTTTTTTCACCTATCTTTTCCTTCTTCTCCTCCTTCTTTTGTGGCAGTGGGGAGTGTGTGAATTCTCCCATCTTATTCGTGTCCATCATCTGGCCCTGTCTTCGTACTCCTTCCCACATGACTCCCTTTTCAACCAGCTTCTTCGCCTCAGTATGATCTGCTGCATCAAAGGTTAGGCCCTTGGTCCTAGCACCTCCCCACAGTTTCGGGAACCGATGTCCTGTCTTCATATCCTTATTTTCCTCCCTCAACTTCTTCCCAATATCCCTTCTTCCCCTCGCTACCTTTGATGGTGCTGCCGGCATCAGCATCCTGACGAGTTTCTCGTCGTCCATCCATGCATTCAGCATGTCTCCCTTGTCTCCGAAAACGGCCGTCAGGTATTCTATCACTGTTGTGAGAACTTCTTGCTTGGTGCAATCTTCTCCGATCTTACTGATCGTCCACTTCGACTCGTCGTCCTGGGAAGCTTTTCCGATCTCCACCGTGGTGTGCCATGGGATGGTGTTATCGGTAATAGCCTTCTCTCGGAGTAGGGCGTTGACTTTGTTAACTCCATCCTCAACCTCCGCCTTCCCTCTTCCATCGATTGGTTGTATGTGTGCCAAAATTATTTTGGCCACCTTCAGTACCTTGTTTCCTACCACTACTCTCTTTTCTCCTACCTTGCTCTCGGGAACGACCTTCCCTTCGGCCTCCAGCTGGTCTCTCATTGTCATTGCCTCTTTCAGTTTTTCCCTCGCCGACACAATCTCCGCCGGTGTTATAGCTTGCTTCGCCTTTACTGTCAACATCTCAACCGTGTCATTAGTACTCTCCTAGGCAGCCCGTCTCTCTTTCAAAACCGCATCCGCTTGAGCTGCCACCTCTCTTGCCTTCTTGTCTTCCTCTTGGTCCTTCTTCAACTTCTCCGCATGTACCTTTTTATCAAGTTCGATTTTCTTGATCTGTTTGGCCTTCTCCGCGTTCTTCTCCGCTTCTGCCTTCTTCTGCGCCGCCTGTCTTTTTGCTTGGGCTTGATCCTCCATCGACCCTGCTCCGCTAAGGCACGCAAGCATCGAAACCTGTTTTGTCAGTTTCTCGAGTTGGGCTTCGATCCTTTACATGTCTCCAGTGTTGACCTTTGCAGCTTCATGGAAGGTTATCGCCACGTCTGCCAAGTCGATAGGCTCCACCTCACTCCTGCCGGTTCTGACTTCTTCTTTCAACTTCTTCCACCCCTTTCCCTCTCCGAGTCCACCGGCGAATAGTTCCGCCTCAATCATCCACCCGGCTGCCAGCACCTGACCTTTGGCTGTCCTATAATCTTGTGCCGACTTCCACCACTTCTTTCCCTTTTCCAACTCACTGATCGCCGTCATCACCCTCCCGTTCAACATGATACAGATGATTAGATCTGTAAGGGTTCTATTGTCGCAGGGTCGATTCCATGCGATTTCCTTCTCTTCCTCTTCCTCGTCTTCCATTTCCTCATTATCCTCCTTGTCTTCCTCACACCCCGCGTTACCCGTCCTCATTTCCTTCGCTACCTTTTTAACTTCTTTATACGACAGCTTTTTTACTGCATGTTTGCTGACGTTTAAACCCTTGGGAGCTTTTCCTTCACCTCGATCCACCTCCATCTTGACGACTGGTACTGCGGGTACCACATCTACTGTCGCCATTGGTCCATTACCCTTAGAGCCGGAAAAGTTCGCCAGGAGTGGCTTTTTCCGGTATCTATCGAGTAGTTGGTCCCTCGTGAGGGAGCCATCTGGGATGGACTCATCATCTGAGTCCATATCGTTATCGGAGTCTGGTATAACAACCTCCGCTGCAGTCTTGATAGACTGTTGTGTCGTTTCCTGACTCCAACCTCTCTGACTGTCCTCCAATTTCCAACTGGGCGGGTGAGTCGCAAATAGGTTAGATCTCACCTCGCCGAATTTTCGGGGCTCGGTGGCTTCCTCGAAAATTTCCATCTTCTTTTGTGGCATATCAAGGGTGACCCCTCCCCTGGTCAATTTCCCCTTCCCCTTTTTTGCTGACTTTTTCCTCATCGCTCCGTTCTCCGACTCCATATCTTCATCCTTCTCTAAGGCTTCCTCGATCCTTGCTAGTTGGACTACTGGAGTACCCGTCTCCTTTCACGTCACTCTCTTCGGGGTAGACAGATTGAGTGGATAGCCCATGTCATCTACCGGCTCTCCCGAGAGTTTTAGTAGTCTGATAACGATAGAGTCTAGAACCTCGTCCAGCGTTTCCATCGTCTGGTGCTGGATATCTAAACCCTCCATAGATCCATTTGCCGCTTCGTCCTAGATCACTAGACCTCTGTTAAGGAGTTCGATGGCCCTTTCTGCCATGGTATCATCCACAACCTCTAAGGTTTCCTCATCTCCTCTTCCGTTCCTCTCAATGCTGGTGACTGCTAACTCGAAGGAGCCTTCACCTGAGAATTCCTTGCATTGTCTAGCAGAAGTAGACGCTGCTGTCGCGAGAGCGACCTCACTTCCAAGCTCTTGAAACTTGGGTATCGCAAGCCAATTCGTAACATTCTCCAAAGTGAGCTAACGTCTCACCTTGAGATCTCCTTCTCCATCCGATTCGAGTAGTAGTTTAGTACTACCCTGGCCCCAGTCTTTCACTGAGCCAAAGAGAACACCCCTGAGGTGCGGTGCCATATTGAATTTCGCCAACGAGACTCGATCTCAGAAAAATTATTCTAAAAGAGTGAGAGCTGGTGATTGGTAAATTAGAACAGGGATAAATGTAAGGTTCTGGGTTATGTAGCAATGGTTGCTATGTAGTAGGCAGAGGCTTGTTGAAACTATTGTGGCAGTTGTGCGGCTGAGCCGTAGAAACTGATGGAAGCGCAGGGAATTGGTGTGGGTGGACCGGACCAATGTAAATTGGGGCAGTTGCCACGTAGGTTCGCTGGGGAAAATCGCCCACTTTTGAGCGGAAAAGTTCAGAAACTTTACCCTCGGGGGGATTTTGTAGTTTCGTAAATGGAGATAAATAAATTATATCAAAGAGCTCGTGAGAGCGCGCTGAGTAAAATAAGGCAAACGCCGACGTCGGGGTGGTCCTGGTTGTTGAGTTCTCGTAATCGCTCAGTCCTTGCAAGTTGATGTCGGTGGCTATGATTCTCGCTCTCATGCGGGGGCTGGTTTGACTCGCTCATGCAAACCAATTATGGTTTTGGACCAGCTCTACGAGACGCTTGTGCCAACTGATCTCGTGCCCCAAGCCAGACTAGTCTGTTCAATATAATAAGCAATTCAGCCTGAGCTAACTTTGACCCGACCATTTTTTTTTAATACCAATCGCACCCGAATACCTTCTTGCGACGCCCGCGCTGACATTAGTAGTACGTACCTACCGGTTATAAGACTGTGGTGCAATGGTACTGTAATATTGCGCTTCGGCTTGAGGGGCTTGGCATAAGGCCTGTTTTGGGGGGAGATTATCTCCTGCCTCGGGCCGGTCCCTGCCCTAGGGTGTAAATGGAAACACTGCATAGAATCTAGCATCGCTTTACACTACTGCGGGTCCTGCTAGGTCCCTCTATCGTCCCCCCCTTCCGTCCCTTACCCTAGGACATTCGAGCAAATGCGCGTCGTCCGTCCATCACAAGCGCTGCTCTAACTATTTCATGTCGCTATCAAGGCTGTAGACCCTAGGTTAAGTGTTTTGAAATTTTGTATATTGACAATTTGTGTGTATATATATTTGAGATCCTTAACGGGAAGTGGAGACAGCGCGGTTTGCAATGGGCACAGGAGACAACGGTGAAGTATATTGTTAATTAATTCAAGAATTTAGCGCGTTGCGCCGTCGGGAACACACGTTTTAATGATCTCGTATATTTTAATAGGTATTGGTGTCCTACAAGAGTTAAATTGCGGGGGCAGGTTCAGTACATGTATCCCGGACAGTTCCGGGGAGCCGGCAAGTTTCAGGAAGCCGTGAGACTTACCATAAGTCAGGTTATATTCTCTCCAATGTTCAGCCTAGTCTTGCTATAAAGCCTAGCGGCCACAGGTGTAGATGAGATAAAATATCTTTCCCTACTTACAGCATTGGAGTCGTTCAAGCGCCCAAGATCCAGACCTACGAAGTTAACACTCTCCCTCACCTCAATTATACCAATAAGTACTATACTAGTGTGAAGCCCTCAAGCCTATCTTTCCCCACTGGTAGTCGTGTGGGACTACTGACACTGGGTTCATAGCACGATTAAGATGTACCTAGCAGTCGCCTTGGTTAACGTTGTCGTAGCTGGTTTCATCCTGACGGCTGCGGGGTTGAGTTGCGACAGCAACTGTGCCGCTTGTTGGAAAGATGGCGATACGAATGGCGGGGACATTAAACTCACCTGCAATAAAGTGTCTGGCTGCGGTTCGGCCTGTCCAGCAGGCTACTCCCGCATGCATTGTGCAAAAAGCGAACGTTGCTTGTAAGTGGATCCATGGACCTTTCACCTTCATACATAGTGTACATGCAATCTGGCTTGGTGTACATGGGTTTCTTGTTTTGCAACGTTATATATATTCATCGAGTTTTCGAAGCGGGTGTCTTCTGCCAGGTATTTAACAACTCTAACAAAGCGTCGCAAATAGCTGTGAGACAGGTAATAAGTGTGGCGACTTCGGCCCTTGCTGGTGTGGGAGTGAGGATGCTGGCCATGGCTGGGAAAGGTGCAAGAGTGCACCAGCAAGCGGTAATTGTTGACTTTTTGACATACTTGTGATAGCCTTTTGTCGTGCACAGTCTCTGGCGTGCAAACTCTTATCTTCTTCCTTACCTTTTCCTTTTTGCAAGCAAGTGTTCTGGGCAGGCGAGTTACGAGCCGCTATCAAAGTTTCTGATTATTTGTAAAGTATCTAGTGACGCTCCTGTAGGAGGAGCAGATAATGATGGGTATATGCATATGATAGTAACATGTACATGTACAGAATTATCAGCTTAAGTCTATTTCCACAGCGCTGGGATATATATTCTAGAGGTGGTGGTTACTAGGTACAAGGTTTCAAGATGTTGTGTTAGTCAACTCCCAGCACAGGAGTTGAACATAGGGCAACCGTTGACATCTTCTGGCGGTCTCTAGAGTTTGAAGGTGAGGATGAGAATGAGACCTGGTTCGCTTCGGAGTTGGAATTTTCTGTTAAGGAATCAATTATCATAGGTGCCCTGCGGATCTTTTACAGTGTATTCCTTGGAAGTTGAGTTCACGATTGAAGAGATTTTAGACAGTCCTGTGCTCAAAGTAGGCGAAAAAGTGGACTAGAAAGATCCTCATGCCATCGGGCCTATTGGTATATAGTTTTCTGCATTTTTCTCGGGTCAAAAACGACCGGCGACTAAGTAATATCTGTCGAACATCGCTGGAAATGCCACCTGGCACTAGGGTTATTGGCCAATAACAATTGTCAATGTCCCTCCTGGTGCAAATCCTACCCTCCATTTCCCTCCGAGAAACTTACTCATCAGTATACTCATCCGTCATCCTCGGCAGCAAGGCCGCCAACCTCGGCGCGACACTAGAAATAAAGCACTGCATATCGAATAGGAAGATTCAGATCGAGCACTGCTCAAACTGCTAGCACATTCAAACAGCTCTTAGTCACCCAACCAATTGTGCAAGTCCTTGCAGTGTATAGTCCCTACAACTACAGACTTCTATATTTATTCAGCCTCACATTTTTGAAACTTTGGGAACAGAGATATGGTGAATTGTAGGATTGAATTTTGAGATTGGTTGCGATTTCAGGTTGTTGTAGCTCTAGATGATAGAGTTTATACGTATTTGAAATAGAAATATGGATTCTTAGGGGACGAGGAGGGGTGCTTGAGTTTCGGCTTCCGTTGATGATTGTGGGGTCTCTTCAAAAGTAGCCACCATTCCATCGCAGGGTAGGGAGTATCTGTCGCTGAGTGAAAGGACACGAAGAAGCGCAGCATCGAACACGGTGGTGTCGAGTCGGGGGTGATTTATGGAAGGTGCATCTACAGTCCTGGGAGGGGTTGTGCCAACCACACTAATCTACAGAATCTTCCCGATGTAAGAATACCCCCCATTAAAATGAGAATACATTTGACAGAGGAATAGATTTAATAGAAGATTATATTCAATAAAAGAATATTCTCATTTTCTAAAGATCCTTCCCTTCTGAGTACCTACCTAATTGGGTAGTTGGTATCCGTATGTTAGTGTAACAAGGCTAGCCTAAATAGGAACGCTTATCGATAAACTTTTGAAAAATACTATCACGTGAAGTCAGCGTTAGGAACGATATGAAATGACTAGATAAAAAATTAGCCCGTACAACTGCGTGATTTGATGACTTTCTAAATGCTGGGGACGAGGTTCTAGAGTGTATTCGAGACCGCATGCCTCAAAGTCATCCAACATACTTAAGTAGGCTATGGTTCAACAGTCCAAATTATGATTGGGACCGCGGCAGGACGGACCCAACAGACAAGTTATCACTTGGGCCGTGTCGCGGAATTTTATGACTATTACACAAAACGAATAAGATTTTGGAGTGTTGACAGCTGGATTTTGAGGCTTTTCACCTGCGCGATCAGAGTTTTATCGGATGTCATTTTGTGCTTCTTTTGCCAGGGGGTATCTAGCTTTGTACGTAGATAAGGGTTCATGAAGCGGCTGATAGACAATAGCCTGGGACTTACCTAGGGGCTCGTTATAATCTAGGATAATATGAATACGAGTACTGAATGTTTAAAATAATAAAAAAAACTCATTTGACAGTCCGGAGGATGAAAAAGTTATTGACAAGGAGGAAGACATCGAGGGGAGAATTCTTAGCACGTATCAGCCTTTCCCGGACGAGGATTTAGATGATGAAAGTGCATCCGGATGAGATTCCCCCATGAAAGCTCTAGCTGCTCTTGAGGCGCTTACCTTCAATGCTAACGGACAGAGTGTCTATCGAGAACACCGGCACATTGAAGCTGCTCAATGTAAGAACAAAAGGAAAGCCAAACAATCTGAGATCACTGCCTTTCTCACCTCCACTGCTCCCGCTATTCCTCCTGTAGCGAATTTCATTTGATTCTCTTTCTCATGTACGCTCTTAAGATCTTACGGTAGACTAGTAGTTACACTCACATTTGATATAAGAATCTATTCGATATAAGAATAATCCCCTCCCACTGGTACTCTTATATCAAAAAGTATACTATATTTTATTTTTTTAATTTGTATACGTGGCCGCGTATTACTAACCGTTAATAAGCGAGGTCCCGTCTACGTTACTAGACTAGGTATACTTTAGAAAGTTGTGTTAAACTAGGCCGTGTGATTCATTCCGAATGGATTACGTCACGCGTAATTCCCGAGTCTCATTACATAGATTACTACATCAAAATGAGAATATTCATCACCAACGCACACCCCATCCACTGCCTTCCCTTCCCTGTTCTTTGTGGGTACTCTTCTTCACTACCCTCTTCTCCTCGTCATGCCGACGTTTTTTCTACACATAGTCAGTTATCTACATCTAAAAGTATTTCCTCATGATCAGTATAGGTGAATTAAGATTACGGATTACCTACCTTAGAAGAGATCTTCTGCACCACTCCATCAAAAGCCATCCCCTCACTGCTCCCTACCGGAGCACTAACCATTAACTCACCACTTCTAGTCTTCACTGTATACGCAGTATGCTCCTCTGTCGCATATCGGTATACTTCGGGTGCCTGGTACTGCAGATCCTGTTGGCGCAAATCAGAGACGTAGTGTTTCTGGTCCTGAGCAGGAGCAACAGTATATTGATTTGACGAGTGGAATGAATCCTGATATTGCTGGTATTGATGCTGGTATTGGTGTTGCGGGTCGGAGGCATATGGTACTTGCTGAATGCGAGGAGCAGACTCCTGGTAAGCTGCCGCAGCAATTTGAGCAGTAGGCCTGCTCATACCTAGAGCCGCTAGGGGTTTCTTGTATTCTCTGCTCTCTCGCTGGTTTGACTGAACGAGCATCGCAAGCTCAGCGAGCTTTTGTGCATGAACGCTGTTTGGGGAGGTAACGGCTTCGAACTGTCGGCCATCTTGATTTTTACTGAGGTAAGTCACTCGATCCGGAGTTCCTTTATCGGGGTCAGCTTGAATAACGACGAAATCATCATGTTGGTGATGAGTATGATGTTTAGTGGATCGGGATGTCATTTGGATTGTCTGACAAAGTTGGGGAAAGTCGGTTGAGCGAGTGCTTTAGGAGGGCTAATGAGGAGTGAGGATTTGAATGGGGATGAGGGCTACAATGTAGGCTCGATTCGAGGCTCACATCATGATAGCTATAGCCCGATGCTTGCCACCTCACCCCCACATTGTTTCAGGAGATGCATATTTTCAGGCAGCAAGGCTTCGGGGAAACGGTAAAGTGAGGCTGGCTTGAGGCTAGCGCAAGGCTGGCATGTAATGCACTACACTTCGCTTTGCAGAATCAAACGGGGGAGTGATCTGCACATAATGCTTTCCGAATCGGTTTTCTCCTGCCGTTATCCCGTTTAAGAGGTATGTTGTAGAACTCTCCTAGGCTACATCTTCGGTAGAATCTCCAGGTGTCCTTTGTCGCCTTCCAAGGACCTCCCCATATTCCACTGTCCTCGATTTCACAATTATTACCACTTCTATCGAAACCTCCACACTCCTCCTTCTATCGTAACCTCCACGCTCAACAACTTATCTTACTCCCCGTTGATCCAAAATCCATCACCATGCCAGGAGAGTGGGATCTAGTTAAGAGCGGCAATGGCCAGATCTCATACCACAACCCCAACTCTGGGGTCTCGTATACCCAACCCAAGGTCAAATTCGCAGTTGTTGGTACCAAGTCCAGCATTCAGTATTCGGGTGGTGAGGGGAGCCCCCATACTTACAAGGCGATGGAGATTGCGGCGTTGATTGCGAAGCGGAAGTAGGAGGGGTGAGTTGTCCACGAGAAATACTTGAAGCAATTTGGCTAATGCTCATTTCAGGCGACTGGAGGTGGCTAGTGGAGTATGTAAGGACTTGATTACGGTACTTCTATGCTTGAATTAAGGACAGTATCTACAGTACTTTAGGAGAGATCGGGTAATGGTTGAGTTTCGGGTCTGCACAATGAAAACACTGCAATCAATGCACAAACAATTCCGAACAGCCCCTCCAACTTTTCAAGCTCCGTAGCTATGTAACATCGAATGTCTGAACCTGAATCTCATGATACCTATTCTTGCCGAATGAACAGCACCCTCATTTCCCTGATTGAGATATTTATTAAGTTGCCTTAAATCTCCTCTTATAACCGTTCGCTCATTGACTTCACAGGCGTGATACTTATACAATCATTTCCTTCGCAAAAGGCTCATAGCTTCAAAACTCATCCGCATCCAATCCCATTATCCATACCCTATCGTACCATTAAAAATAAGAACACCCATCCTGCTATCCTGTCAAGTGCTCGAATCCTCAAAATCCCTTCTCATCACCATAACTCAAGAAAATTTCCAAAAGTTTCCCTGCATATTCATCGTAATAGAAACCGCATTATCCCTCACATACTCATTAAAACTCCTAAACGCCTCTCCCCATGGTTTCCCCGTGAAAGTCATGACACCGCCGTCCGCGAAATAGGCGTCGCATCGGAAGGAATCGTAGGGGTTATTCATACCCAAGATATCGCGGACTTTGCTCGTGAAGCGGCGAAACCAGTCGCGGATGCCCATTTTTCTCGGTTTATTGGAGGTATTGGGTGGTTTTGGTCTGGCTTTGTCGGAGAAGGGGGGGGATTTGTGTGTTTGGAGAGGAATATCTGTCTGTGTGGGAGATGTGGGCGTGAGGTAGACGAGTGAATGAGATGTGGGCTAGAGTCCACAATGAAGCTCGGGTGGAATGAAGGAGTAGATACCCGAGCTCTGGGTGCACTGTTGCCTTCCAGCTGCAAATATATTCGGTTTGCGAGCCTCGTTTACAAAATAGGCAAGATGGACTGATGAAACCTTTTACTATCACTAACTAAGTAAAGATCGGTTACATAGTAGAGACCAGAGATGGCGCATCCATTGCATAGAGTGAAGTCTTCACGGTATGCTACTATATTATAAAACGGCAATGCCTATAGGGTAATTGCAGTCGAACAGGTTCCGCAGTATTCGTTTGCAAAGGCTACTCAGATATCCCTACTTTGACCCCTCACTTTCCCATGGGAACCTTCTTGATGCTTCACTTCCTTTTTTGTTGGCTCAGCTCAAGCGTCCAAAGTGATCAAATTCGGGTAGCTATACCATGCTTAAGGCCCTTCTTACTATGCTTAACGCAGCCACCATCATGCCCAACTATACTTATAGGCCACCTTGGTCACTCAATAGGGGGGATGTTGGCGAGGTTTTGAAGGGGG
>Ga0307511_10006428_pt1 | contig 11843 bp, 20 predicted proteins | sample 13_EM_MG_FD_200266 | JGI IMG/M metagenome (GOLD analysis project Ga0307511, IMG submission 200266) | Populus trichocarpa ectomycorrhiza microbial communities from riparian zone in the Pacific Northwest, United States - 13_EM | ecosystem: Host-associated > Plants > Roots > Unclassified | place...
TGAACTGGTGGTCACCCCTGTCTGTAAGCTTGCAACCACGTATGCGCGCACAGAAACAGGTGCCTGGGGACCTTTGAGGAAGGTGTAGGGACCAAACCACGCCGTTTGGATGCCATCAGAAAAAAATAATCTCATTTTTCAGTACTGTTCAGAGACGGGGGTCAAATTTCAGTACTGGTCAGCACTGGCCAGTGCTGATTAGTGCTGGTCAGACCTGCGACCCCTGACGCCGTATCAGCACCTGTCAGTGCGGGTCAGCACTTGTCTCGTGGGGCAACATCCAACGATGACCTCATGGTTTTTCTGATGGCGGACAACATGAACCTCCACAACCGGCACTCTTCCATGATATTAAGATATGTAGGGCATGAGTTTTGTCGACTCATAGAGCACCGCACCCTGGATTTCACCGTACACTGCCACAGACGCAAGGTGGTGTGGTTTTATGATGCGGCAGGAGTACTGTATCCCCTAGGAGATGGCCGCTTTCGGTTGAGCGAAAAGGGCACACCAGATCTCTGCGGGATAAAATACGTAATTGGGGATTGTGTGGGCCTGAGGTGACGAGGAAAGATGCCCAATAAGCTTGTCAAAGGTCGAGAAGTATTCATTGAGAGCCACCGCACCACGGTCGTCAGTGCCCGTTGAAGGGGGTGATCGCAAATTTCTCACGACCGCTCCTTCCCCGCCACAACCCCCAGGGATGACAACACCAATTGACCGAGAGAAGGTGTGACTTCTTGTTATGCATTCTACTCAACCAGCTGACAGACATCCTAGGCGACGCCGTTTTTGATACGGGCCTTCATCAAAATTGGCGGGTTTCATCGTCTGTCGCAATTCGACGACGGCTCATTGATCTCGTCCCCGAACTCCCCTCCCAACGCGACATTTCCAAGTCCTGACGAGCAACACGTATTCACTTGGTGCGCGTTTCTACCGTTTTCTCTTTCACGGGCCTTTGACCACAATACGAGAAGCTAATGTATATGCTGGTTTCCGCAGGAAGGACGCGACCCTCCGAGAGATACTAACTACCCTCCGCTCTACCGCTCCTCAAACACCCGAATACCGCCACCCGCTCGCCCGCTACTCCTTCCGCTCGATCTATTTCGACGCCCACTCCTCCTCTCGACAAAATCGCGATTCGCGTTCAGCCGGCTCATACTCAAGTAAAGACCTCGGCATCGTCTACTCTCGCGACATCCTCGGAGATCCCGGTTCCGTTACCACCGGTATCGCTCCTCGATTGTTGGAAGACGAGGAACCACAAGGAAGCTCAGATGGCCAGAAAACACTCGAGGACCTGAAGTTCGTTCCCGGCGACTTTTTGAGCGTCGCGGTGTTGCTACCGAAAAACTCGACCGTGACTGTTGGTTCTACGGGGGATCTTGCGGTGAAGGGTGCCGCTGGAGTCACAGACCCTGCAACCTCTAGCCCGACGAACGGATGGAAGAGTGGAGGAGGGCTTGGAAGGGAGAGAGACCGAGACGCTGGGTGGGGTGGCCCTGCTGGGAGAGGTTCTGGCGGTCATTGGCGTGGAGAGTCTAATGCCCCTACACCGGCGTTCGGCGGTAGGGGACGAGGTGGAAGCTCCGGGCGAGGGAGGGACAGGGACCGCGATCGTGACGACGACTACCGGAGGGTACCGCCACCACGAATGGATCGTGATTCCCCGCCTCCCAGACGTGGTGGACGTGGAGGTGGCGGTGGAGACCGCGGGGACCGTGTAGGAGGTAGAAGAAGGTCAAAAGACTCAAGATCTCGTAGCCCACCCCGCAGAAACCCCCGATATGATTGAGTGCACTCTCGACCCAGGTGGACACACGACAAGGGAGGCATTATGTATGTAGAATGTTCAATTGAGGTAGATAATACAACAATACTTGGCTTATGAATCTTCTGCCTTTATCAACCACAGCCAGGGAATGGGGAACCACCCTCCACCTTGGTCACGTCGTTTTAAACGGAGTCCGCTAGATGAAAATAGCAAAAATTTACACGGACACGAATCCTTTCAGCAGAGCGAACTCAGCGTTGATGATGCTGCTCGTGGCCGCGCCGATACAAACGTTGTTTGCGAGGACCACGAATTTGATATCCAACACCCTGCATTGCCGAACCCTGCCGACAGATATGCCTGCTCCACGTTGATAGTCCCTATCCAACCTTGGTTGTGGTCGGTCCGCCTCCTCGTGAACGAATATTGCGTGTCGTGGGGCAGAGGGGCAACCGAGGGACCTCGCATCGGGGGTGTAGGTAGCCAAAGCTTCCCGCACCTGCTGAGGGCTAGGTGGAGGTCGCTTAGCGAACCTGATCGACACACACTCCATATGACCATCGACCACGGGGACCCGATTACACGAGGCAGAGATTCTCAAAGGGTGTGACTTGTGCATATCGAAAGACAAAGTTTTGGCGGTCTTCCCACCAGCGGTGGTCTCCTCCGTTTCGATCCCGCCGAGGATTTTGAGAGTCTCCCATTCCATTTTCTCCTCTTCTCCAGAGATGTATGGGACGATGTTGTCGATGATGTCCAAGCTGGAGATACCGGGATACCCGGCACCAGAGATGGCTTGCATAGTTGTGATCATACATGACTCGATCGGGCCAAAGGCTTTCTCGAGCGCAGCAAGCGGGATAACGAATGCGGTGGTCGAACAGTTGGCATTCGTGACGATAAAGCCTTTCTTGAGAGGGGGGGAGTGGAGAGACCGTTGTTGTGGAATCATCGAGTAGTGAGAGGTGTTCACGAGCGGAACGATCAACGGGACTTGGGGATCCTTGCGGTAGTTCTTCGCGTTTGAGAACACGGCGAGCTCTGCGCTCCTGAAAGCGGCCTCTAGAGTCGACAATATGGTAATCCGGAAGTTATCGAGCGTCAAAAGCGATTATCCAACGGTCAGATCTTTAGGGATTCATAAAACAGAAGGGTGATCTCACCGATATCTCCTGCAACATCCGCATCCAGTCCGGAAAATATGACAGCACAATCGGAAAAGTTTTCGGGGATGCACGTCTGTACGACGAGTGTGCGGGCCACTACAGGGATTGGCGAGGTCTGTTTCCAGTTCACCGCCTGGGGATAAAGTTTCCCCGCCGATCTGGAGGAAGCACCGAGAGCGTGGATGATGAACCAGGGGTGGTCGGCGAGCAAAGAGATGAATCGTTGGCCGACTGTGCCAGTTGCTCCTAGGACGCCAACCTTGACGGTCTTCGTGTCGACTGGCGCATCGTCGTGTGAGGGGGCGGAGATCTTCGGGGCGGAGAAGTGGGAAGACGACTTTGACTTGGACATGGTCGCACAAATCCAAATACGCGCCAAACCCGTATATAACCACCATCACCCCCTCTAACGCCTGCCGCCAACACCGACGGCGTCGACGACCATGGATCCAAACGCACCGGACAGCGAGCAACAGCAGCAACAACTTCACTACCCACCCCATGTCCAAGCCAACCAGTCAAGGATTTACGCCACGAAATTCTTGACTTCCTGCTTCGCTGGTGCCGCCGCCGGAATACTCGGGTTGGAGAATTTTAGAGGTTTCGCTGTGTTTTTCTTCGCAACCCTTTTTTCCTCCGCCCTGTTGTGGTTACGGTGTAAAGGTTCCCCGAAGAAATACGTTCCGGGGGGTTTGGTGGAGTTGGTGAACCCGGGACAGGAGAATCTGTTCTCGTTCTTACTCGTGTGGACACTATTCTATGGTCCGTAATCCTCTCTTCACCTCTGGTTTCTCCCATCTGCTCACATACTTCCCAGGTATTGTACATGGTGAGCTGCCACGTCCACTTCTCTGCACCAAGGCTGACGATGATACCAAGTGTATGACTAGTCGATTATGGGCGCCGTTTGGTTGTTCTCCGCCTAACGTTAACGCTGTTTTTCTACACGGATTCCCCTGGTCTGCTTGGCCTTCAGACTCCTGCGCGGAACTGAATACGTGATACAGTCGGCGCCTCGTGCTGGGACATTTGAGCTTGAAGTCTGCAAGTTAGGCGCACCCACGCACCCATGCAATGACTCCAAAACGAAATCCTCAACCTGCCGAAGAAAATGCCCGACCCATATGCCAGGTTTCCTGTCCACACATTGGAGTAAACCCCACCAAAAGTGAAAACGAAAGAAGCGCCCAAATGCTCATCCGCGTAAACCCAGCTTTTGAGACCGTGTAGCCCCATTACGCCTCTACAGTTTTACGGCTGAGACTTTACGATATTAGCACGGATTGTAGACATCGTTGCTCTCATTCGTTATCCAAATCGTATATTATGTGCGTATTTTCACGGAAGGCACTTCCCCTTCGGACTGACGCAAGAATCCCATTCGAGTGCGCAGACGTCCGTCCGTACTCACTGACCCCCTTCATTCTGGAGACTGGGCGCGAAGGCCGTTTATAAGCCAATTAAACTACTCCCCCGTTAAGTTTGCCCAGCAGCTTCACGTTTTGCACCTTCTCTGCCGAGCGCCGAGTGGGCGCCCGTACTATGATCGAGACTTCGTCGGCAATTCTGTCATCATGATGCACGAGAGACAGTTTCGAGGGACCTCCCTCCTCCCATCATGGTCGCGTCCCAGGTTACCAAGAAATGGTCCTTCGAAGGACACAAACTCCCGATCGACACCGTAACCGTTTATCGTCCACAAGGGGCTCAAATTATCCGTAAACTTGATCTGGACCTCGAGGTGCGCCAGGGTCCCCATATCGTCGCTCATCTCATCACCCTGAGGCCTTTTTTCACGCGTTTAGACTGGGTACAATTTGATAGAGGTTACGAACCTGAGTAGCCACATCGACCTCGAGTCCTTCCGTGTCTCTGGGCTGGGTACCGCCTGTCTGCTCGTCGCAACATGCTCCCTCGACCAGTACCCAGACATATCGGCATCGGACCCCATCCGCGTTCTGAAGGCCCAGCTCCGTGAACTCACGGACGAGAAAGATGCACTGGAGACGGAAATCGCTATCCTGAAGGGGTACGGGGGTGCGATGGCCAGTATGCCTGGCCTCGCCCCTGACAGTGCCAACGCGTTCTCCGGCACGCTATTCGATAAGACACTGTCCAATGCGACCGCTGTTCGGGAGTTGGACGTGAAGATAACGGAACTCAACCGGCAAATCAACAAACTCAAACGCGCGAAGAGTGGTACGGCCGACACGAGGGCGGTTGTCACCATTGTGGCTGATGAAGCCGGCCCCGCCCAATTGAGGTTGACTTACCGTGAGTCATCTGCGGGGTGAATCTGAGATACTTATTGCATTGGCTTACTCCCTCCTAGGCGTGGACAACGCCCAATGGTATCCACTTTACGACTTGTACGCGTCTTCGCAAGATGGGAAACCATCCACCTCCGTCTCCTTGCACTACCGAGTGAACCTCTTGCAGGGGACAGGGGAGGACTGGAACGACGCAAAGCTGATCCTCAGTACATCCGAGACGAATGTCCTCAACGCCGGCGTCCCGAAATCCGACGGCCTCGTCATTGAGCCGAAGCAGCCGTCTGCGCCTGCGCCATCCAAGCAGAAGAAAGCTGCGTCAATAAGGACCAAGCAGACAGCCAGGCGAACTTCTGAGGTGGTTTTCCAACTCGACACAAACCTCGACGAGACGGAAGGAGTTGTCAACCTTGACCTCGATGAGTGCGATGAGGGAGATTTTGAGTGCGATGGGGGAGATTTTGACTTGGACCTGACTTGGTTCCTCCCTGAAATGTCGGAAGGTGGTGCCATGGTCTCGAAGACTCCGATGGGTGTGAACTATGCCGTTGACGGACTTACAACCATCCGGAGCGACGGCGAATCTCACAAAGTTCTCGTCGCTAGCGTTCCGTTCGAAGCGGCCATCTCTCACATCACCACTCCACGAAAATCCCCCCTCGCCTACCTGCAGGTATGTTCGTCACCCGTCGAATTTCATCATCACACTGACCATCCTGTGGCATATAGTGCTCCGTGAAGAATACGAGCGACTATTATTTGCTACCTGGGACCCTTAGCGTCTTCCTCAACGATTCCTATGTCTCCGAAGCGGCGATATTCAACGTTGGGACTGGGGACACATTCCACTGCACCCTCGGGATGGACACATCGATCCAGGTCTCGAACACTTTCACGGAGGCCTCCGTAACATCGGCCCCGTCTTCATTTGTCGAGCAATATACGACAACTACGTATGTATCGACTACTACACTCCACAACCGACACACGGGTGACTACCCCGTCGATATCATCGAGAGGTCCAGTATCCCAGTCGCTTCGGTTAGCGACCCGCGGATCAAGGTATTCTTGAAGAGTCCAGAAGGACTCGCCACAGTCGGGGACGGTGTCGAGGTGGATCTTGGGAGGAGCGATGGGTTCAAGGTTAGGTGGGGCAAGGACGTGGAGCAGACGAAGGATGGGAAGAAGGAAGGGAAGTTTATTTGGTCTGGGACGATTCTCCCTGGTCAGGAGGTCGAGTTGGTGAGTGAGTGGGATGTGAGGGCCCCAGTCGACGCGGGGTGGAGGATTAAATCTGAGTGAAAGTGCCCAAGCACGGTGTACAATAGAAACCAGGTCACTCACGGAGAGGCGGGCGGCAAACCCCCGAGGGAGCGGATTTACGTGATTGTAGAGGATCCAAAGCCCGGGCGCACCAACGGAGCCAGTCCTGGGCTTGAAGCTTGAAAGCCTGACTAACTGCTCTCTCGTGCACTACCTGCCGCGAACGAGAGCGATCGACATTTTCTGGTGCCTGAATCCTCCCGCAACTATGGTGACCACCTGTCGGATTCCGTGAGGCTACTTGAGGTGCCGGGGTTTGTTATCCTGAGGGTTATCATAATGTCGCCGCCTGCGAATACCCCCTACACTGAGCTCTGGATCAGGTGCTGGCAGTGTTCGATGAATACGTACAGTCTCGCTATGTCTACCATATACAAATGCGAAGAGGGATGCGGATACGAAACGTGGCGAGTAAACATGGGATTATCAACGTACATACCGTTCTGCTGCCTCACCGCGAGCTAGAACTCCCTCGCATACCAGAACGCCGCAGCTTCGTTCAAGCAGGAAAGGATACTTTCTATTCCGGGCCGTGCGTTTCGATTCTCGAGCCAGCACCACTCAACGGTCCTCCACAGTTCGTCGCTGAATCCAAGTTGTTTCGCATCTTCCGGTTTCCTCGGTCGGACTCCTTCCATGATCGCATTGACGGCTAGAATATCTGACTGGAACTCGAGGTAGGGATGGTGTCCGCATAAAACCTAAAGTATCGCCAGTTGACTATTCGCACGAACGAATTTGCTTGTATGAACACTTACTTCGTAGATAACCATCCCGAGAGCATAGCAATCAGACTGCCTGGTCGGCCGATTGCCTTCCGATTCTGGCATCCCAAGCCTCTCCGGATCCAGAAGCTCAGGGCTCATCCAACGGCGGGTCCCCCCACCAGTAAATGACATGAGCGTCTCGTTTGAGATCAGTGACGTCCGAGAGGCCCCGGCATGAGTCCCAACGCCGGTAATGGTCGAGAGACCGAAGTCGGCGATGCAGGCTCGCCGGTCCTTGTTGATCAGGATGTTCGCCTTTATGGACAAGTTAGAGACGTGGAGTTGTTCAATTCAAGAGAATCGCGTACCCCCTTCAGATCTCCGTGAATAACATGGAGTCCGTGCATATATTTCAACCCACTCGCAACACCAGCCAACTGAACAATTCATCAGTAAGGCTGCTGCGAGATCAAGCGAGGACGTACGAGCTCGGTGCGGTTTGCATGTTGATCCCTCTTGATGAACTCGTTGATGTTTCCATGCTCCATCCACTCGGAAACCAGAGCAAAGCGGTGTTCGTTTAATGTCACCCCAAGCAGCGGTAAGATGTTTGGGTGCCGGAGGTGCTTCCAAGCAACCCCCTCTCGGCAGAATCTCTACAGACCGTTTACCCAGGCTGGTATAACGGCGCAGGTGAAACACTCACACTGCGGATGAGGCCCAGGTCACTGGTGACGTATGCACGCACGACTTTGATGGCTATCCGACGCCCTTCATATGTACCCTGTGATACATCGGCAAAACCCCCGCATTCGACTTCCACGGAGTCTTCCGAGCAGTCAGGAATTTGCATGGATGTTGGGATAACATGGTGTTGACTGCATGTTTTACAAAGCTTGTTGAACAACTTTAGTCGCTCCCGATCCAACATGGTGTCATTCTCAAGACGCTGCAGGTCGTGTCGGCCGTCCATGTCAACCTTGGGGGATGCGGAAAATCTCACCTCATTCATTTCGTTAACACGCTTCTGGATTTCCGGTTCTGTATCCCGCAGAAACTGGAAGAAAGAGGTGATCCTCTTCCCAAGTTCCTGTCGTGCTGTTTGGTGTTTGGGATGTTTTAGCTATCATGAGGTCTCCACTGTTTCGAGTGTTTGAGTCACCTTGGTCCCATTGAGTGGACGTTGAAAACACGCGGTGCATATTGGAAAGTTCACATCGTTTTTCCGGCTCATGAATCCAGCCGGTCGTGATCACGCGCCAAACGCGACGCTGCAACAATCGGTTCTGGCTTGGGTCTCTTGGACGGGATGGTCGTTGACGAGAACGAATACTGGCGATAATGTTCCAGTTGCTTCCATGATAGGGCAATACCCCCGTGAGGACCTGATCGTAACAGGATGATCGCATCAAGTAGTAGGATGGTTTCCAAAACGGACATACTGAGAAAGAAGTCATGGCAAAGGAGAAAACATCACTCTCTTTTGAAGAGCCGGCCACCACAAAATCACCAGCCACAAATTTGGCACGTTCCGGGGCCATATATTGGAAAGTTTCTGGCCGATGGTACCAACGCTCATACCCCGCGAACGTCCCTGCGATCCCAAAGTCCCCAAGACACGCCTGACTGTCCCGAGTAATCAGGATGTTGTTCTAGACAAACTGACCATCAGTGTACAGGTTCACTCAACCCTTCACTCCACCTACCGGACTAATACTACCGTGGAAAATCCCTGATTTATGGAGGTGCATGAGGCCGCGACACACTTGCACAAGCTATTGTGGGCGTAGTCAGTACATTACCCCCATCAATCTCCACCAGTGGGCACATACAAGCATCAGACGATTGACATTTGGGTTCATTTGGGTGTACTGGGTAATGTTCCCGTCTGGCATCCATGGACTCATGATGCAAAAGGGAAATAGTGCCTTTGAAACCTGGATGATGGGGAGGAGGTTTGGATGTGAATTGAGCTTGCTCTCTTCGATTACACGGTGGTATATCTGGTATAAAGCGAAATGAGTGCGCCTCCGATTCAATATGACAGTTACCGTACCCTTCTAACCATCCCCAGGCAGGCCAGCTGCTGTCCCCGAACCACCTTAACGCACACGGGCTCCCCACGATATTCTCCCTTCCAGATGTCTGTCAATCCATCCGGAGTGTAGTCCGGGGGGTTGTCGCACAGTTCTAAGCCGTGGAAGATTTGTGATTCGCGGAGGAGGGCGTGGGTCAAAACTCTGGTCCACGGGTCCGAAAAGACACCCGCGTCAGACCAGTCGGGTATGGCCTAACGGCCGGAGGCGTCAGACACTGAGAGGGGATCTTTTTGGGAAAGGTACCTTACGAAACGTTTTCGCCAACACGGTCGCTTCCTCTGGGGATAAACCCGTCGGAGAAGTTTTACCCTTGATATCACGTTGGAGATTGATGATAAATCATCTTGCGGCCGTCCCCTACGCTTGGAATAAATAGGATCTACGTGGAACAGGTCCTCTGCCAATCGAATGAGGTTCTCGGGGCCAACGGTGGGGAACTTGGCTAAATTGTCTGCTAGTCAGCCACCACCACTCGAGTCCGGTTAGATTGGCGACTCACTCTTGGAAGGGTCTGCCCAGGTCAGGCTCATGACTGCTCGTCCGAGCAGGAAGATCACAGCGACAGGGATGGAGGGGCGTAACTCGTTGGTGAGGTTAAACGGCTTTGAACGGCTTTGAACGGGGGGGGGCGTGCTCCCGGCTTCGTGGCAGTGGAGATCACGCTTTTCGGCGGTTGCCGGCCACGGAGGGGCATGGCTAGCCGCATCCCGTTTCCCCACACCCCGGGATTGGTTACTCGGCAAGTTTTCCTACTCTCTGGACTTGGTTGGATTCCGGTCCAAGTTTTCCCGGCATCTTCACATTTTGCGCTTTCGGTCACTTCAGCCGCCGAGCGTGGGGCAGCCGAAGGAGTGATCGAGATCTCGCTGCCGTTGTACATGTCGTCATGATCCACGAGAGACTTTTCTAAAGAACCTCTCTTCTCCCATCATGGTCGCGTCCCAGGCGACCACGAAATGGGTCTTCAAAGGGCACAAACTCCCAATCGACACCGTGACCGTTTACCGCCCACAAGGGGCCCAAATCGTCCGTAAACTTGACCTGGAGCTCGAGGTGCGTCAGGGACTCCGTATCGCCCCCTCGTCTCCTAATTCTTAGGCTATCTTCGTGCATTTAGGTTGGGTACAACGTGATAGAGGTTACGAACCTGAGCAGCAACATTGACCTCGAGTCATTCCGCGTCTCAGGGCTGGGCACCGCCCGGCTGCTTGTCGCGACATGCTCCCTCGACCAATACCCAGATATACCGACATCGGACCATATTCACGTTCTGAAAGCCCAGCTCCGTGAACTCGCGGACGAGAAAGATGCACTGGAAGCTGAAATCTCCATTCTGAAGGGGTACGGGGGTACGATGGCCAGTATGCCAGACCTCACTCCTGACAGCGCCAACGCGTTCTCCGACACGCTGTTCAAGAAGACGCTATCCAATGCGACCGCTATTCGGGAGTTGGACGCGAAGATAACGGAACTCAATCGGCAAATCAACAAACTCAAAGGCACGAAGAGCGGCACGGCCGACACTAGGGCGGTTGTCACCATTGTGGCTGATGAAGCTGGCCCTACCCAATTGAGGTTGACTTACCGTGAGTCATCTGCCCGGTTAATCTGATATACTCTATTGAATTGCTCCCTCCTAGGTGTGGACAACGCACAGTGGTATCCACTTTACGATTTGTACGCGTCCTCACAAGATGGGAGGCCATCCACATCCGTCTCCTTGCACTATCGAGTGAACCTCTTGCAGTGGACGGGGGAGGATTGGAAGAATGCAAAGTTGGTCCTTAGCACATCTGAGACGGATGTCCTCAACGCCGGAGTCCCGAAGTCTGACTGCCTCGTTATCGAGCCGAAGCAACCACCCAAGCGGAAAAGAGGTATGTCAACGAGGACTAAGCAGACAGCGAGGCGAAGTAGGTTCCTGGACCTGGAAGCGGAGGTGTCCGACGACGAGGCCGAGGAAGACGGGGAGCACAATGGGCTGAGCTTTGACTCTATGGACTTGCTGGACGCTGTTCTCCCGGAAATGTCGGAGGGTGGCGCTGTAGTCTCGAAGACTCCGATGAGTATAAACTACACCGTCGACAAGCTTACAACCATCCAGAGCGACGGCGAGTCTCATAAAGTCCTCGTAGCCATCGTTCCGTTCGAAGCGACCATCTCTCACATCACCACTCCACGGAAATCCCCCCTCGCCTACCTGCAGGTGTGTTCGTCACAGGTCCGATTTCATCATCACGCTTACCGTCTTGTGGCGTATAGTGCTCGGTGAAGAATACGAGCGAGTATTACCTGCTCCCTGGAACTCTCAGCGTCTTCCTCGACGACTCCTACGTCTCCAAAACGGCGATATTCAACGTTGGGACCGGGGACACATTCCGTTGCACCCTCGGGATGGACATTTCGATCCAGGTCTCGAACACTCTCACCGAAACCTCTGAGACGTCGGTCCCGTCATCGTTCGTCGAGCAATACGCGACGATTACATACATGTCGAC
>Ga0307511_10006429_pt1 | contig 11841 bp, 11 predicted proteins | sample 13_EM_MG_FD_200266 | JGI IMG/M metagenome (GOLD analysis project Ga0307511, IMG submission 200266) | Populus trichocarpa ectomycorrhiza microbial communities from riparian zone in the Pacific Northwest, United States - 13_EM | ecosystem: Host-associated > Plants > Roots > Unclassified | place...
TTGGTATCACCACGAATACCCTTGGTATCATCATGAATGTTCCTTGTGCTCCTGTACACTCCTTGTTGGATTGAAACCTAGCTGGATGTTCATTTACAGACCACATCAGGACTGGCAGATCATACTTGGTAATCAGTGATGGCATCATCCAACTCTTTGATAGATCCGGTCAAGATTTTGGCATTATCAGCATTGCACAAGAACCCAACAAGCATGTGTTGTTCAGTGAGTGGCTCAAGCTTTGCAATGACCCCCTCAAGTTTCCTGGGAGAGGGATAAATGAATTGTTGTACATTTGCCTAACTTAATACGAACCTCTGAAATTCCACTCTTCTCCCTTTCTCTGCGTAATCATCTTCGTTGACAGGAGAGGCGAGCACACCGGATAGTGACTGCACCCTCCGCTCTATCTCCTTCACATTATCCGTGTTATCCGATGTTTGCTGTGGCGGGAAGCACATAAGAGATGAGGAGATGTTTGGCCCCTGAACAGGACACACTCACATCGTAGTTCTTTATCAAGACAGATACGGCGCCCGCGACCGCCTTCAAGGGGAGGAACATATCTGAGGATTCCTTGGCCATTTCTACAGCCACCCTTGCTGCACCATATGCCGCTTGCCAGCCTGTGTTCCTCCCTTGAACAGTAGCACCATCGCCGGACGTATCACTGGTATCGTGGAATGCGGTGCCAATGGAAAGAGCGATGGCGGTCGATGAGACAGCGAGGGCCCTGGAATTCCTTCGAGATGCGAGATTTTGTACTAGCTCCACAGGAGGTGTTGGATCTGAAACCGAAATATCTCTCGGTTGCTTCGATTTGCCGAAGATGGGCATTATGGAGGTGGATGATAAGATCAACTCGATAATCGGTACAGCCTCAAGGCCTCAAGGCTGGCGCTGGTTCGTCAATAAAAATCCCACGGTAATTTTTATACGCTTCAGGATTTCGAATTTGTGCTGCTATTTGATACATGTACAGAGAATATACAGGCGATTCTATGCGATGCCTGCGATGAAGGCGCATGGAAACGCACCGGCGTTAAGTGTTCATTTCTGTGGTGCTGACAGCACCTGGCATCCAATACTGCCGGACCGCCCCTCGCTCTGGGGCAACACTTAGTTGTTCTATGGTTAGGAAACTCTCCGTAGCGTTGGCTTCGGGGTCAACGTGAAGGGCGGGCCTCTACTTAGCCGTCGAGGTGGGTCGGCCACGAGGGAGGGGACCGGGATCTGGCGGTGCTGTTCGTTTGCAGGTGGTCGATACATTCCATCGGGGACAATACCCCTGTCGGAGTCGGGGGCACTTGCAGACACTTCTTATCCTCAACCTCACGACCCGGAACGGCGCTGCATACAAGGGAGGAGGAATGTGAGAGTGTGGTGATTTACCGATCTCGCAAGTGCGGGTTAGATCCAACCTGGGCGAGCTCGAGGTACTTTAATTGCAGGCGGCGTTAACAAGCTCGTTTACACCAGGTTCACCTTCTGTAAGGTCCTCGGATGTTCGCCCGCCGCTACGGAGGGGGTCCTTGTTAGTACTTTGATGAACCACAGTGATCAGCGCGCACATTCGGTTCTGCCGCGGAGCGACCTCCATATCACCATCCGCAGTCAAAGTTCTGGCATCCGCTTCCAGATCGCCCAAGATCACGGACCGGTCCTCATCGGAGTCGACTCCGTGTGGCCAAACCTGGGTAGTCGGTGGAATTTCGGGCACGGGTGGGGACCAGGAGGGGAGAGAGAGCCGACGGAACTATCGGGTTCCCAGTCGGATAAGATTGTGTCGGAATTGCGGTTGAGGGCTCCCTGAGAAGAGGATACCTGTGGCAGAAGAAGTTTCAAAAACTGTGGTTTCGTGACTTGCGATCTGCCACAAGAGACAGGTGAGACGTTTTACGGACGTGCTCTTACCCGTGAATCGTCAACGTGTATCCTGCGACCGTGATGCGAAATGAATACTTACCAAAACTGACAATATCGTGGTACTACGTACCGAGCGAGCCCATCCTCCGAGATCGCTCAAACAAGCTGCTACGGCGTTCTTGCAGCTGCTTGGATAACATCTGAGGCTTGAGCCCCCGGCAGGCTTTCCGGGGGAGACAAGATCGTCAGGATCCTTCTCGGAGAGGAGTATCGTTCCGTCGCGCAACCGACTTACGATCTCCAATTCGACGTTCTTGACAAGACGTTGAACTCTAGCACCAGCCCTCCGTAACTCCTTCCGCATTCATTTGAGGCTTAACGAGAACCTCCCCGCTGGATGAGTTCTGATCCGGTGCAGTGTGCGTGCGACCGTTAATGTGGAGAGTGGGGGGTTCCGAGGTAGATATACTGGCAGATGTTCTGAGAATGTAGATTTCACGTAGGGTGGGGGGATTTAGTGGTCGTCCTCGGTCGCAGCCACGACGTGAGGGTTGCCCACGAATCGTGCTGACGGAGCACCGTCAGTGAACCCCCTACAACGACGAGTTGTGGTGCCAAAAAAACACACCATTCTCCTCCCGTCTGACTCGAGGCTTCCCCTCTCAATCCTAATGGACGAATCCATCCCCAAGTTTCGGGACGCGAAGAGTAGCTAGGAACGAGATCGGGACGAGCCCCGCGCTGGTAGTAAGCTAACCACTCGTTCCAAACGTGGTATCAGAGATTGTAGAAGCCACGGCATCTGTATGAGAGAGATTGGAAGAGGCTGAGGCGGAGAGAAATCCGTTCTGCCTGGCGGGCCTGATGAGGTTCACGCGGGAGACAATCTGGCTCCGACCGGATCAGCCTGCACGATTGGGCCAAGAGATATTCCACCCTCCGACTGGTCGTGGAGAATGGTCGTTTTAATCTGCAATGGAAATAAATTCGTATTTGCCCTGCGATGATGGGATACCATTACCCACACGTCTAGGGCCAACCGGAACCTCCGTCCAGGGCTGCTCCAGATCCTCCCAGCCTGTTACGCTGCCCGGGACTGGTATTAACGGTGTCCTATTAGGCTCCCTGGTGCTCACGAACCCCGAGCTCTATAATAACTCTCTCCTAATCTCGATGGCATTACCCACGCAGTTCATATCCATACAAATGACAATCAGCAATCCCTTGGCTTCACCATTTGTCACCAGTGCATCACGATACGGAACAAAACGAATGACATTGTGTCGGATCAGACGGGTATCTGCAACGGGATAATAGGGTGGGTATACTAGGTCTCCAGGTCAGGAACTTGTACAATACAAGGAACGCGGTGAACGAAAAGAGGGTCCAGAACAGTACGCAGGGATCAATTGACCACAGGGGTGTAGACCCGTAGGGAGTTGACCTCCCAGTAAGCATCTGCGAATGCCTCAGGGTTCTGGTCGACGACTGACAAAGTATCCCTGTCAGCATACCGCCCGGTGTGGCCACACGGTCGTAACTCACAGTCGTCACAGGACATGGGAGAGCAACCGCTTTCTGGCCAAACCGTACGAGAACCAGCCAAATCGCCCTGAGCGTCACGAGATGAGTCATCTCATGAAACGCGATGGGGGAATGAACGTACACAGAAAGTCAAATCGAAGATCAGCATGTGAGCATCGAAATGCTCCCCGTACCCGCAGTTCTCTCCAGTCGGGAAATAGGCTGTAGGCGGGCCCCAAAGGTCCGGGTCGACGCCCTCAAGGTTTTCTCGAACATCAACTGGGACAAACAACGCTCTTGGCCAGAACCAAACCTTGATGCCATACTCCTTGCTACGCGCGAGGGCGTAGAAGCCACCTCCAGCGGAGTTGAAATCTTGACCGTAAGAACCCAACTGGTTGACTTGGGTACCACAGCCTTTGTTGAAGTTATAGCTGGCGTCACAATTCGTCGAAGTGGTTGTTCTGCGAGCGGCCCGGTTAGCGACCAGCGAAACGAGATGGTGGGAAGTAAACTCACCTACCCAGTTTGGTACCTGTCCTCCGGCATGGTGCATCCAGGAAGGGTGTGCAACGAAATCGAGTTCTGTTTGGCCTCGTGAACGCCCTGCGGTGTAATTATTTCAGCATAATGAAATTAGGCGAGATAAGTGTGCAACCTCGATGATGTCGATCTCTCCACCGGTCGGCCAAGGACCTTCCTGCGACCGCGTCCAAAAGGCTGGCCAAGTACCACATCCGTGGGGCATATGTTCCAGGTCGATGATGACGACCGATTCGTCGAAGGCCCGCTTGGAGCTGATCCTGATGCTATCTCTGCCACGAGCCTCCGGGCTGACGATGTTCTTGGAATCCGGAAGCATGAAGAACTTGTCCTTGGTGGCTAATCGCGCCCGTTAGTGTGTTATCGATGAAGTACCGCAACAGAAATGGCGACGAACCGTAGGTGAGGTTCTTCGATGTCGCTTCCTCCAAAGTCAGGTAGTTGACCCTCCCATGGGTCGGATCGTTCTTTGATTCCCAGTTGAACTGCTCGAAAAAGTCGGGACCAACAATGGACAGTTCGCATGTGTACAACGTGAACCCGCTGCTCACGGTGCGCGCGAGGGAAAGAGCGAGGACCAAAGAAGAACGCGAGGAGAGGTGGTTCAAAGGGCGCATGGCGGTGTGGGGGTGGTTACTTGGCGTATGGCTCGTAGGGATTGAAAGGCAAGGGAGTGTGTGTTGTCGCGATGGGCCAGTGGGAGCAGAGACAGACGGTGGTCAAGAGGACAGCCAGAGCTCGAACCACAAACGCAGAGGGAGACCGGGACGGAGAGAAGGCTGGTTGAAAAAGGAAGTGCGACCTCATGGTTATATGTTCGAGAGAGAATTCGAAACTGCCAACGATAGAAGTTGACCATCCCAGAAACTCGAGGCCAAAGTACAACACGGCGGCAAATCCCGATCCGAACCCATTCAAAGATAGTGCTCACTGGAAACAGGAACGGAGGCCGACTGAGCTTCAGCCTGTATGGGTCTCCGCCGGTCGCCGATTATGTTCCGTGTTGAATTAGGAGGGTGAAATGTTTCCGATGGAGGAAACGAACGAACGCTCAAAGAATGGGTGAAGACAACGGTATTGCGTAGATTTGAGCATTCCGTGCTGGATTACCGAAGTTGCTGCTATTAGCTAGGGCGTTGTCGGTGCTCGGAGGAATGGAGTAGGTCGGTCGCGTGACCAGAGGCCCACTTCCTACCGACTCTTTCAATCAAAACTCCGCCACTATTATTTCCGCTGCTCCCCACTTCCGGACGCATTCCGCATTGGACAGTAGAAAGGTGTCTGGTCACTTGAGACATCATCCAAGTGAGCCCGTTGTTATTTTCCCAGCCTGTCGATCGACCTCTGAAATCGAGGTTAGACTCCAACCTAAGCTCACAGTCCTCATCTCAATGATGGATAGACGCCATTTTCTGCCTCGGCGGCGCATTCTGTCCCCCTCCCCCCCTCCGAATGGCCGCGGATCCCTTCCTGGAGGCCGATCCCACCGTCCGTCACCACCCTGAGCAAGAGACGTCGACGACGTGAACGCAAGAACGGTATCCTGAAGACCCCCTTCCTCCCATACGTTTTCGCTTTCTCCCTCTGGTGCGTCACTGTGGACTTGGAGTTGCCCCCGATGCCGCGGAACCAATAAGAACTTCGACTTTACCTTGAAACTCGAGATCAAGGTCCAGAAGAGGGCCGAAAGCAAGGAGAGAGGCAGGGATGGCCGACCCCTTATAACCTTCGGAGGACTGTTAGTATGTTTCTGCGTCATCTCGTGAGTTCGTTTCACCCCCGTGGATCATGGTTTGACGAAAGCAGTAGGTTGGAACTGAACCCTGGCCACATCGGCGGAAGGGGCGAACAGATCATCATTGGCCATGCACAAGTATCCACGACCATCGCTCTTCTCCGTGCACCCGGTTCACAACCATTGTGTCGACTTCGACGACCACGGAAGTGGCCACCGAAGGTTTGGATGACGATTTCAGGGGATGTACGCCCAAAATTTTCCCAATCGCTTCCTCTTCCGTGAACGATTCTAACCCCGCATTAGACGATGTCTTGCCGGAATCGCACATATCACATATGGCGGAACACAAAACATCAATTATGAACCCGTTTCTAACCGGACGACGGCGGACGGGGAGGGCAAGGTTGTACAGATACTGACGAAACCGTTCTTTCGATGATACACAGGGAGCCGCCGTGTACTCCGAAGATTTCAGCATTTTGCGATGGCATTCCACCGGGTGAGGGATGGGTTGAAGGGGAGGAAGAAACAACTGTGATCAGGATGGGACCCGTGTCGTGGGTTGCGGTGCAGATCCTCCCGTATTACTATGGTGAAAGGGGAACAGCGAATGCCGAACCGACATCCGAAGACACGATTGATCGGGTCACACCATACGCGGGGTTGGGGAATGCTGTATGGGACGCGGATTTCCGGAAGACCCTGGATGAAGACTTGAGCGGGTGGCAATGGCAGGGGTAAGCGTTGTCCAAAGTGCTTCCTTCGGAAATACTGATCGCGTCCGGACTCATCACTCTGTAGGCTCGATGATCATGCTGAAGGTTATGTGTCTTTGCCAACGCTACGAACCAGCTAAGAGCCATCGGTACCGCGCTGGAATCTGGTCGGGACTGAAGCGCTGACGTTCTGGTATCGTTTCTTCACGGCGGAATAGTTGCCACCAGACCCCAAGTCAGTTCTTGATCCCGTACCCTCATCATCCTCTTAAACGTTGACCGCCTCACACAAGGTCCAAGCTGCAAGACCTTCGACAGTTGCCCCCTATTTTATCCCGGCTGTCGGCTCTCGATTTCCTTCACGTTGATAACCTCAATCACGCTCCTCACTTTCATGTTCCTCGTTTCCTTCCGAGTACAACCGCGGGGCATCTCGCTTGTCTATTTCCTGGCCGAGATCCAGGTTACCCTGCAGTGCCCCTTGTCGGAGGAGCATCGCGTCATACTTGGTACCTGGTGGGTGCTTAAGGAGGATTGGTGCGGACTCTGCCCAGTTATGATATCGTGGGGTGGGGGAGAACAATGGCAATTCACCAAAACTGACTACTGATGTTACAAACGACAAGGTCGTTGGAGGTGAGTCAGGGGAAATTGGAAACAAGCATAGTGAGGCCCCGCTCGGAAATGTACTATCTATCCATAACCATGCAACAGAAGTACTATCCTACATACATCTTGTATGTACCTCACAAGTCTGGGTCTTTGAAAGTCACCTTCCTAACAACACCATCACCTCCTACCATGATGAGCGAAGAACCGGCCCAAAAGTGTCCGCCGTTGCCTCTCCGTATATCACCTGGTGAGATCCAACAGACCTTCCTGGACTTGGCATCAAGTACCCATTCACAGTTCACATCGAGAGTGTATGGTGGTCTTTCCCGGGGTTCCAACAAAGGCACTGGTTCCCCCTTGGTTATTGTGTGTGAATAGCCTCCCGAAGGCGATGCTGTTATGTCATAGGGGATTTGGATGTGCCCTCCTGGTCCATCAATCTTGAGGTGGAACCTGGTTTCCAAGTCAAAGGTGATATTGTAAATATCCCCCACCCCCAAATTGCCACCTTCCAGAGGTAAGCTCGCAAGTGTAATCCCCTCCTTTGGGTCTTCCATACGAAGCTCCCACTGGGGTGAACCATAGACTTTGATGACCAGTGTGTGCTCAGGCAACCACCCACACAATGGTGCATCCTCCTCAGTTGCCTCTGTCCATTCAGGGAGTGGAGTACTTGATTGCCACATCTCTACAACCTCAGAGATTCCAAACTCTGCAACTAACCTGCAACCAAATAATGCAGGGGCAGAGGCTGATTGATCTGTGAGAAATGACTCAAGTGGTGAGGTGTTGTTGTCAGGGTATAGTTCTTGCAGGGTCTCCAATTCAAGTAGGGTGAGATTCCTGGTTGATTGAAGAACACAGATTATGTGGTTTTCACCCAGGGGGTAAAGATGAGACACATGAACAGTGTTGTGAGCCTCACCACTTGCCAGAGCATCGGTGGTGAAGATTTGGATAGAATCCTTGGTCTGAACCACAAGATTTTGATTGTATGACATTGCCACAGATGTAGCTGCACCCAGGAGTGAGGGGCTGTTTGTCCAATTATTAGAACTTGTGTCAAACAACTGTACTCCATTTGGTTGGGTGATGCATGCAATCTTGTTTTCTATAACCATGGGACTTGACAGTTGCCCACTGTATGGTGATGACTGCTGGACACATATAAACTCCCCATCAAACTCAGATGGCTCTGGCTCCTCAGGCCCAAATTTGTGTTGCATGTATTTGACAGTCACAAAGAAACACTCCTCCTGGCCTACCCCTGAGCCTGACTGTGAGGTTCCTACCAGAATTTCACCCTCATCATCCAAATAAACCATCCCCCATACATGCCCAGGAATGGGGAAGATATCTGAGTTTCTACCAGTAACAAAATTGTGAACATAAAGAGTGCTCTGAGTCACAATTACAAGTTCCTTGTGTGACAGCCAATGAATGGTTACAACTGGATCACCACTCCAAAGGCATTTAGCCCTCTCTTTGGTAAAGATGCCCCAGAGTGTGACAGAACCATCAGACGAGCTACATGCAATGGAATTTGCAGAAACTGCAATATCACTGATCTTGGATTGGATGGAAAAGGTATGGATGTGTCCACCTGTCTGCACATCCCACATAGTCACAGAGGAGGAATGGACAAAAAATAGAATAGATCCATCAGGCGAGTGTTGTATCTTTTCAACTGACTCTGGGGCACATAAAGACTGCTGAAGCACACCTGTGTATACACCATATATATCCACAATATTCCCACATGCAGAGATGATCCCATGGACAGAAGTTGTAATACATGTAAGCTGCCTTGGTCTGAAATCAACTGTCCTTAGGAGCAACCCCCAAGTGCTGGGAGCTCCTGAGAAGGCAGCCACATGGGATAGTTTGTTGTCTGTAACACTTTGAAGACAGGATTTGTACAGTTGTGATGAGGTTGGTGACAGAGGCACAGCAGTATGGTAGACCTGTTGTGCACATTGTTGGATGGGGTGGAAGAAGTACATTGACAACTGAAGGCAATCTATTGCAAACTCATATGGGGTAGTGGCAAGCACAAGCCTAGTAGTGACATGCTTGAGCTCAGTGGTGGCAAGCTTGAGCTCAGTGGTGACATGCTCAAGCTCAGTGGTAGCAAAATTGAGCTCAGTGGCAGCATTCTGCTTATGCATGGCAGTATTATGCTTATGCATAGCAGCATCAAGAGTGTGCTCAGCAGCATCAAGATTGTGCTCAGCAGCATTAAGATCATGCATAGCAGCATCAAGATTATACTGAGCAGTGCTGAGGTTCTGTTGAATGAGATTGACCACCTTTTGTTTATACTGTTATCAACAAACAAGTTCCTTAAATTGTTAAGTAGAAAAGAGAGCCACTCACTTCACCCATCCAATCTATTAGACTTTGCATAGAACGGACTACCTCTCCCAAGCAATTCTCAAGGCTCATAACCTCTATCCATGGAGGAACATTCTGAAGCATGTTTGTCACTGAACAAATGGCCTGATTGATATAGTGATGGCCAGATGTTGGAGAGAGCCTGAGGTGCCTGGCCCAATAGATACATGCATATTTCATGCCATCACCAACTTTGTCCTCTAGCAGCTGTGAGAGGTTGACTATATCTTGATTCATTGTATATGGTGGCAAGGAGCAAGGGTTTCTCTCCAACTTCTTCACCAGTTCCAAGCAGTTAAGGGCTATATCACTGTGGAGGGCTGCTGGATCAATGGAGAATCTGGGGTCAGTGCACCGATTACCATCTTGTAGGAAATCTGGGAATGATTTGTGAAAAATATGAATTTCCTCAGATTCATTGGTGGGCACAAGGATAACAGAGTGGAGGTGGCGCAGAGTGGTTAATATGAGGGCTGTGGAGACACCAAGGATTGCTGAAAGCTCTTTGCGTGACAATGGGTTGAATGCAAGTATAATTGCTCCCAAGACACTTCTCATGTTGGCAAAGACCTCTGGGTCATGAACATCCGAGAATGCATACAGCAAGATCTGGGAATACAGAGAGTCAATGCCGGCGCATCCTTCATGTGTTGTACTGTTTGTTTCTGAAACAACAAGTTGGAGGCGTTTATTTGGCTCATGGTGTGCTGATTCAACAAACCTGACCAGAGTTGAAGCAAAAATGAACAATCCAGATGACTTTTTGGTCAGGGCCACAATTTCCTCATCATGGGGCCATGAGTTGGGGAGTTCAAGATCACTTCTTTGTTTAGCAATTGTGGTCAACTTATGTGTCAGGTACAATTGAATATCATTATTGACACTGGATGATTCCACCTCATGGAGCAAGAAGATCTGGGTGAATGGTTGTAGAAGAGGAAGGCGAAATCCAGTGCGGATCTGTGGCTCAGGTCTACCAGTGATGAAAAACTTCACCAGTGGCAACTGGTCAACAAATCGGCCCAAGACGGAAAGGATTGCAGAGGCTGGCTGGTCATCAATGCACTCATCCAATGCATCAATAATAATGGTGCATGAGGTATCTTGCCTAGAGAGTGGATTGACAAGGAGGTTCTCAAGTTGAGAAATGAGGGAGGAATGGGCCAGAGTAGGATCCTTCTTGATGATTCTGGTGAGTATATGTTGAAAGTTGGGGTAATGGTGTGCAAGCTGGAATGCAAGGGTTGGAAAGATATTCTTGAGCTCTCTTCTGTTAAGGTAATCCCGGGAACAGAAGAAGCTAGCACCAAGAATCCCCTCCTCAGCAGCCAATTCTGCAAATGACTGAGTTATTGTTGATTTCCCAGTGCCTGCCAATCCATTCAACCAATATACACTTTGGCCCTGAGGGTTCTTAGCCCAGCAGATAATGTCCTGAAGGATAGACTCTCGGGTCCCAGGAAGGCACCTATCATGATGACCAGCCTGGTATCCTGCATTACGCACAGGCTCCAACTGTGCCAAAATCTCAAGGTCTGCAGCTGCCTATTAGAAGCCCAACTTATCAGTACTAGTTATATCCAGGCAGTAAGCCCCCTCACCAGGATGTCACCTGCCCTCTCATATGTTCCTTGTTGTATTGAAACCTGAACAGATGTTCATTAAAGGTCACAATTAGGACTGGTAGTTCATACTTGGTAATCAGTGATGGCATCGGCTATCTCTTGGATGAATCCCATCAAGGTCTTGGCATTATTGACATTGCGTAAAAACCTGATGAGCGCATGTTGGTCGGAGAGTGGTTCCAACTTTGCGATAACCCCATCAAGTCTTCTGAGGGGGAGGGATAAGCAGACTAACATGTATTTGTGTGAGCACTAACCTCCGGAGCTCCGTCCTCCTCCCTTTCTCTGCATGATCATCCTCGTTTACGGGGGAGGCAAGTGCACTCGACAATGACTGCACCCTCTGTCCTATCTCCCTGGTGCTATCCGCATTATCCACTGTTTGCTGGAGCGGGAAATGGATGAGGAGCTGTTCAGTTATGAACGGGATTTCACACTCACATCGTAATTCTTCATTAAGGCGGACACGGCGCCCACGACTGCCTTCAGTGGTAGAAACATATCGGAGGTTTCCTTGGCGATTTCTATGGCCATCCTGACCGTACCGTACGCCGTTTGCCAGCCTGCACCACTCCCTCGAACATCAGCCCCATTGCCGGACGCATCACCGGTATCATAGAATGGGGAGGTGATGGAGAGAGCGATGGCGGTCGACGACGCAGCGAGAGCCCTGGGGTCCCCTCGAGGTAGAGATGTGAGCCTTTGTGCCAGTTCTCCCGAAGACCTAGGAGTCGAAACCCCCGGTGACTTGGATTTGCGAAAAAGGGGCATCGCGATGGTAGATGGGGAGATCAGCTCGGATCGCGGGTTCGGCCGCGAGGAT
>Ga0307511_10006430_pt1 | contig 11840 bp, 6 predicted proteins | sample 13_EM_MG_FD_200266 | JGI IMG/M metagenome (GOLD analysis project Ga0307511, IMG submission 200266) | Populus trichocarpa ectomycorrhiza microbial communities from riparian zone in the Pacific Northwest, United States - 13_EM | ecosystem: Host-associated > Plants > Roots > Unclassified | place...
TTCACCTTGACATAATAAACTTAGCTAAACATAATGAAAGAGAGAAACATAAATAAACAAGATAAGAACATAAATAAGATATAAGTTAACTAAGTAAAGGAAAGGAAATGAAAACCATAAACAAGAGATTAATATAAACGAAACTTCAGCATTACAAAATATAAAGAGAGAGAGCAAGAACATGATCTTGATCTAAAAACCAAGATGCCTAAATACATGGCAAATGCCTCCTTTTATAGGCTAAAATTTAGAACTATTGATTTAATGACTAATTGTTGAGTGGGTGGCCACATCTTGACTTGGTGACAATCCTTATCTTCTTGTCTGAACAAAACGTCATTGCTAATATCAGAATTTGAACAGATTGTCCGCATGAAAGTTCTAGGAAATTGTCTCAGCTTTCCAACAAAAAAAGAATCAGTGCATTTGGACTTCTAGAACTCGAGATATGGGCTGAACACTAAATAGTGTTTGGGCTGCAAGACAGATTCTGACTTCTCCGTTATTGCTAAGATTTGGACTTCCAAACAGCAGAATTGAGTCTTTCACTCCCATGAATGTTTTAGGCCTATGTCTTAGCTTTCTAGCCATATAAACCAAATTGAAATCCAAGATCTACAATTTCAGATATGACCCAATGACTGAACAGTGTTCTAGTTTGGACTGAATCAACATCTCTTTTCTAAGCTTAACCCTCTCTTTGTCTTCTCAATTTCAGTAGTTAAACTCATCAATCAATCCTTTGATTTATGTGATAGGCCTGCATTTAAGATGAACATTTACCATAAATTAAATGTATCTTATAGTATCAGACTTGTTATTATAAAACATGCTTTAATTAAGGAGTTATTTATGCTTTAAGTGCAAAATGATGATATGAAACCTTGATAAAAATGCAATTTTAAGTACTAATCATAGATCACTTAGGTGACAACTCTTTGTCTAAACATATCATAAATGGTGCACCTAACCACTGTTTCTAATCTTATATGATCATAAGTAACTCATCCAAATTATATAAGTTAGTTAAGTAGTTACCAGTTTTATAGGATTAAACATATTTGATTAATAGTGATCTTGAGTAGCTCAACAAGTTATCCATGAATAGAACTTTAGTTTTATGCATATAAAGTCGGAAGACAACATATCATGTTCTCAACATGCACTTAATATTTTAACGAGGGATTTATTATTTTAATTAAGTCTCATTCCATAGCAATAATGATATATCATACATAACAATTATATATAAACATATACCCCTAACTTGTCATTCTAATTAGATGATTATGAACATATCTAAATTAATTTTCTCGAGTCATCAAAGAGAATTAGACGGTCAAAACCTAGGTAACTATTGCTAATCTTCATAAGTTTTTTGCGAGCACCATAATTGTAGTATTTTTCATCGTTCTTTCTTTATTTTGGATTACAAAATAGATTTTTCTATCTAAATTCCTACATTTCTAAATTACATAAAATTTACAAAATAGTACAAGAAACCTCGAGTTACATACAAGGCAAATTAGATGAAAAAATAATTTTATAACCTAAAAGAAAAATAGAGAAAAGGTAGGATACAGAGGCCCTATTTAAATGTCCATAACTATCCATCATGCATAAAATCATATTAATATGTATAATTAAATATATTGCATACATTAATTCTAATTATTGAATTTATGTGCAATTTTTAAAATAATATTTCTAACATTTAGAAATATTAAATCAAATCCAATTTGATAATTTTCTAAATGTAATAAATTTTATTTAATATAATTTTTTGTTAAAAAGTAATTCTCAAGATTTATTAATAAAATTAATCATATTAAAATTCTTATTTACATCCTAAACTATTTTTATGATAAAATAAATAAAATTTTATGGCTTAAAAACTCTTAATTTTGATAAAACTATTATTTTTTAAATATTATTTTAATTAAATTCTAACCCTATTAGGATATTAAAAAATTTAAAAGACTTTAATTCAATCCTAATCCATTTAGAAAAATTTATTCTATAATTAAAATAATTTAGAGTTTTAATTTTAAAATTTAAAATCAATATTTATATCTAGAGAGATAGATTTGTAATTCTATCCCATATTTCATATTGTAAAAATGAATAAATCGTAAAGGAAAATTCATGAACTACACCTTAAAACCCTATTGTAATTAACTATAAGTTGTAGGCGTATAATAGTAATTATATCCCTAAAAACCCTAAAAAGGCACATGGGGCAGAATTGTAAATTATGCCCCTTCTTCCTCTTTTTTGTCGCCAGCTCTTTTTGGTAGTTGATACAACAATTGTTGTCGGTGGGGTTGCTAATGCCGGAGACAACCTTCAGCCGCCCAACATGGCATGTTGCTACTGCTTGCTAGCAACAAGCTGTTACGGTTGAGTGGGCCAGTAGTGCTGGCAGCGTCGCTGGCTGCATTGCATTTATTTAAAAGGCTGAGATCAAAATATTATTTTAACTTAGAAACCAAAGGGGGTGACACCTTCTCTTTTAGTTACTAGGATTATTGATCAACATTATAAGCTATAAATAAGTCTTGTGACTTGTAATGTTTTCTTTTCTTCTTCTCTTCCCATGACAGAACAAGATTTAGACTTATGAGCTTTATTTATATTTTTTTTAAGTACAACCCAAAGTTTATTTGGATTTAATTAATACGTTGTTTTCAGTTAGTGATGCGAACCTCGTGATCACGCAAAGACAAAAATTCCCGGAAAGCCAGTAAATTAGGTTTGATAGGAGTGTGACACAAAGATAACTTGTACCTAGGCACCAACACTATTGGAAACGAAAAACCCCACCCAACGAATATTGATTCGCGAACGAGAGGTATAAGGATGACGCCACGAAGCGAGTTGTTCTTCGATAAGTCGTTTTCAGTTTTTTTGAGAACCATGAAAGGGGGATTATCTCACCAACACACACACACACACAAAGTACGGTAAACAAGAACTTTTTTTTAATCTGAATTGTCTAACCCTTACATGTTTGATTATGCCTTTATTTATACTGACTCTAGACTTAAAGAAACCCTAATGGACCCCCTTTAGGTGGACTTATATGAAGCCCACTTACAATTGACCCAAATAAGTAATAATAACCCAAAGACAAAGAAGAAAATAATAAAAATATGAAAATTACCATCCTAAATATGCGAAAATCAGATTTGTCACTCTTAAGAAGTTCCAAATAAACTAGAATAAATCTGATTTGGAAAATTTGTGTTGCTGCCCCCTTTGATGTCCTTGATTAGCTTGGATTTCCTTGTTTAACTTGGACAAATAAGAAAACAAATTTCCTTCTTTGTTGTTGATTTAATTACTTTCATTCCTATGTTAGAAAAAGCATTAAATAATCCTCCTCTTTTTAGGAACAAGATCTGGCCAACTTCCTTACTTAATTAGGAGAATAAATTGCTGACTTTCTATCCTTGTAGCATTAGGGAAAAACAAGCCTAATAAGGCTGGTACGGGGTCGGACACATCAGCCCTTTGTTCCACACTAGTTGGGCTCTTCTTGGACCTAAATGAGATGAATTAAAGGTTGTCATTCATGCTCCTTAACTGTCCCAAGCCCCTCTAGGTCCATCTTGCTCCATATGTTCTGAACAAGCTCATTCAATGCTTCTTTAAGCTTCTATACCCTAGCTCTTGTAATTGGCTCAATTGGCACCTCCAATGGGTCGTTGACATGAATACGCTTGGTATTAGGCTGATCCTCATCAATTAGGATCCAATGCTTGTTTTTTTATCAGGGTTTGAGCTTACTAGTAAGGTTAACTTTTGTAAGTGGATCAATTCGATTTACATTTGTAGATCCATTAAGGTTAATTTCTTAGGACTATTTAAACCTATGTAAGCATAAATCTCGGTATTTTTTGATCAATCATACCTCTGAACTTTTTAATTTAATGTATGAGAGAGATTCTTGTATTTTTTTGTTCTTAAACGAGCTAAATTTGATTTATCAAAGATTAATTGGTTTTGTGACATCATTCGATTTCATTCCAATAATACTAGTGTCTTAGAATAAATTTTTATTATGTCACACTTTTATCTTTTTCAATTTTTCAAGACAAAATCTTAATTTTAATTATAAATTACATGAACACGTGGTCTCACGAAGTTTAGGTAACGGTATTTCCTGAAAAAGAAATTCAAAAGGGAATAAGTTAGAGAACAAATGATATATTACGTTGATATTAAAAAAAAACTAAAAGAGATCATTAACCACTGTGGACTAAGAGTTCTCACTGGATTCAAGTAGTGTTTCTCCCCATAAAAATTGTTCAACCTCATGATAATTTTGTTTAATTCCTCGTGTTTTGTTGTTTTTAATCGTGGGTTGCAAGGCTATTGACGTGGCTCCTCTGCAGTGTAAATTGGAACGCTTCATCTTTTTTCTTTTTTTTTTTTAGGATTTGTAGCAATTGGAGTGGCTTTTCTGCAGCTGAAGGCTCATGGGTTTGTTGCTAGATTTGCCTATTGGAGCTGCTTCACATTGCTTTTTCGTTTCTTTGTGGTCGAGTAAATGGACCAGCTGTTGGGGTGGCTTCTATGAAGCTGGGGGTTCATAGGTTTGTTTTTAGCCAGGTGGCTCTGATGGATGGGGTTGCTTCACTCGGTTGCTTTGGAGCTACTGAAGAGGGCCTTCATTAGGTATTTTTGAATTTCTTATTCATGTTATTGATGGTGGCTGGGTTGTGGGGAGAGCTGGTTTATTAGCTAAGGCTACACTCTTTCTTTATTTGGCTCTATGCTGGGGCTACTTCTTGGCTAGCCAGCACCATCATTGTGGATTAAATGCTCAAGCAAATTGCCATCACCTTCGGTCTCTTCTCAGCATCGGAAGGGCTGCTGCTATTGGAATGGGACTTGAAATATCTTTCATTTGTGACTAACGATTACAGTTGGTTGTTGCTTATTATGCCTTGCCCCTATTCCAATCCCATTTGCATGGGACCAGATAAGTCTCTATTCCTGTTGTTTCGTTGCCCTACTTTTCTTCTTTTAGCAAGTGTTAATTATTTGCTTTTTGTGTCATTTCAGGTTAGGTTTGGTGGGGCTTTTAGGGTTTGTTTTGTGGTTCCTGGACTAGTTTTTAGACCCGGCCTGGTTCAAGGCCCGGGTTCCGGGTTTTGACCGGATCACTAGGTCGCCCGGGTCAATTTCTTTTTTTTTTTTTAAATCAAAACGACATCGTTTTAGTAAAAAAAAGTCAACGGGTTGCAACCGGGTCTTGCCGGTTCAACCGGGTCGCCGGTTCAACCGGGTCGCCGGGTCAACCCGTCGAGTCAGCCAGGTCACACCGGGTTTTTCCTTCCCCTGTTTTTTCTTCAACCTGGCCCGGTTCCAGCCCAAGGTCGACCCGTCGGGTAAGGCCGGGTTTTAAAACTATAGTTCCTAGGTTTAGGCCAATTGTTGCTTTCACATAAGCCTTTTGAGAGAGTATTTATCAAGATTTTTGTTGGTCTTCTCTCATAAGTGTCAAGCAGCCTTTCTCTAACCTTTATGTCTATGTTTTGCTTCCTTTTCTACCCCCGGGTAATTTATCCCTTTATTTGATTATTCTAATTGCAGGTTGTTCTCATAATATAGCTATTTGACTTACGGAAGCTTCTAATTATGTTGAGTGATTTGCTAGGTGGTGGATTCTACAGGTTTGTCATTTTTTATATCATGTGAACATCGTGATCACGAGGTCACGCAACCCACATGCAAAGATACTAATTCCCGGAAAGCTGAGTAAATCATGTTTGATAGGAGCGTGACACAAAAACAACTTGTACCTAGGCACCAACACTATTGGAAATGGAAACCCCCACTTAACGAATATTGATTCGTGAACGAGAAGTATAAGGATGACGCCACGAAGCTAGTTGTTTTTCGATAAGTTGTTTTCAGTTCTTTAGAGAACCAAGGAAGGGAGAATATCCCACCAACACACACACAAAGAGCGGCAAACAATAAGTTTTATTAATCTGAATTGCGTAACCTTACAAGTATGGTTATGCCCTTATTTATAGTGACTCCAAACTAAAATAAACCCTAATGGACCCCTTATATTATATGATGTCCACTTACAATTAGACTCAAATAATATAAATAAACCCTAAACTAAAAAGAAAATAATAATAACAATAATAAATCCGAATTTAACATCCTAAATATGATAGGATCAGACACTACAAGATTTCACAGTTTTACCGACGAAACTATTATGTTGGTTTGTGATTCAGAGTTCGTCGGTAATGTTTTTACCGACGACATCCCCGACGGAAATCGTTCGTCGGCTTTCCTTTCATTGGTAATACCTAATTCCGTCGCTACATCAGTCGGTAAAAAAAGCCGCCGATGTGTGTTGTCACCGAGCCATGAATTGGTCGATTCCGGTTGCCAGCACCAAACTGTCAGCATCATGTGAACCGCTCAGACATCACGTGCTCAAGATAGTGCGACCATATATCTGCCCGGGATGTATATCGATTTGAAATCCCTACAAACCGCCACGTCGTTCTAGCCTTGGAGACCATTATCTCTCATAGTTTGTTTTGCCTTTTTTTGTGCTTCATACCAAAAATCACGCAACCTACTTTTATAGCGATTTTTTTCTAAAAAAATCTTGTATTGTTTTCGATGTTACCTAGTTGCCGCGTGATTTTTCCACACCCTCCTCACAACAGTGTCATGCGCACTGTCCCTGTCGAATTTGTCTTGTGTATAAATAATTAATTTTAAATAAAAATAATAATTTATTTACAATTATATTAATAATTTATTAGAAATAAGCTGGAAATTAGAAATTAACACCAACCTCAAATCTATCAAACCATGCATCGATTTGAGGTATCCATTCAGGATGTCTGAATACCTGACTCCATTGAAATAATGGAATCTCCATCGACGATTTAAATGTCGATGATATTACTCGGGCGGCCTCAATGTTTGTGAATCTAAAAATAAATTAAATTAATAAAATATTGATTAGTTGTTCAATTTATGAAAAAAACTAAAACCTTAACAAACTTACATTGAAAGATCGTCCTTCCACTGTGCCTCATACTTGCGGGTGAATTGATTCCGCTGCGCAGACGCCTCTTCTTGTCAGGCACCTAAGGATATGTCATTCTCGTTGTTAGAAGAACTAGCTGCGACAATACGTGAGCGACGAGCTGTGCATTTCGTTCTATGCATCTACACAATTTTATATGAATAATTATATAATTAAATTCGAATGTTAAAAAAAATTTAGCAGCACCTCCCCTAGAGACTTCCCAAACTTTTTAAACCTGTAAAAATTGACAATAGCCACAACCAATTGACCCCATCTATACTAATATTGTATATAACATAACATCTATACAAATAACATCCATAATAATTACAAGGTAAATTCAACATTAACAATTACAATTCAACAAATTATTCAATTATTATGGAAATACAAACAATAAAATATATTCAATAAATTCAAAAAAAAACTCTAGAATAATAATTAAAATTAATGGAAATAATTAAACACAAATAATGCAATAATAGAGTAAAATTGAGAGAAAATAATTAAATTTATTCCAACATATTCAATTACTAATTACAAGGTAAATTCAACATTAACAATTACAATTTAACAAATTATTCAATTATTATGGCAATACAAACATTAAAATATTGCTAATAAATTAAAAAAAAAAACTCTAGACTAACAATTAAAATTAATGGAAATAAGTAAACACAAATCATTCAATAATAGAGTAAAATTACTAATTATTCCAACATATTCAATTACTAATTCTAAGGTAAATTCAACATTAACAATTACAATTCAACAAATTATTCAATTATTATAGCAATACAAACAATAAAATATATTCAATATTTTTTTTAAAAAAAATATAGACTTCAGGAATGAAATATGCGTAATTAATAATGTGTTTATTTCAAGACTTTATCTACATTATAAAAATACACCAAAACAAAAAACAAAACAAAAACAAATAGCTAAAACAAAGAAAAACAAATCCTTAAAGTAAAATGAAATGGAGGAAACACATACCTTTTAATTTGATGAAGATTCAAGTAGAGATTACAAGCAAAACAAACAAAAGTCTTGAAGGAAATAAGAGGAAAAAAAACAAAAATGAAAAGGGAATAACGGAGCAGATGAAAAAATGAACTAAAGGGGCGGTCGCTAGGATTTATAGTGCAGTTTTACCGACGACAATAAAAAAAATATTATTTTAAATTAATCCTTCGTTGACGTTTTGAAAATCTGTCGGTAAATTTTGAATTTCGCACCATCATTTTTAATTACCCTCCATATTTTTCGCAGTCCGTCGGTAATTCCGTCGACAAATACACGTGGTCAGAGATGCATTTAATGCCCAGCGCTTTGGAATTCGCACTGTCTGTCGGTGATTTTGTCAGTAATTGTGACTTGCCGACACAATACCGACGGACTGGTATTCGTCCGCAAAGTCGTCAGTGATGGTTGTGGCATTTCCAGGGACGCTACTGTGAAATGTCGACGAACTGGTATCCGTCCACAAAGGCGTCGGTGATGGTTGTGGCATTTCCAGGGACGCTACTGTGAAATGCCGAAGGACTGGAATCCGTCGGTATGATCGTCGGTGATAGTGCAGTGTGCAAGAAAGATGATGTTTGTATTGCCTAATTATCTTCCTGCAAACACTTAAATAATAAATTGTCCATCGCACAATACAATAACAACAATGCTTAAACAATGCTTAAACAATACATACACTTATAAAATAAATATTTCGTGTTACAAAATATATCATCCATAATATATATTACATGAAAAAAAATGTTTTACACAGAGCTTCATTTTGATAGTTAGTCAGAATTTTCTTTTTCTTCGTCGTCAATTGAATAGTCATCACCTTCATCGCAATCTTCAATATGGATATCATCATCTTTATTGACACTTGCTTGTCCGCTAGAGCTCAAAATAACATTCAACTCCTTTGCATCAACATCAACAAGACTTCATCTCGCTAACTTTAATTTTCTTCCAAGTCAATCGAAGGAGCAACTCGATATGGTTCAACCAACTCACTAACTTGAAAGACTTCATCTCGCACACTTGTGTCTTCGTTCTCATCCTGAACAAGCTTGACACAACCCCTGAGTTTCGTTTTTAAAACGGATAACCAATTAACTCTTGATCGATCCTTTCTAAAGGAAGGGGTGTATGTGTAATAAACTTGTTGACATTGCTTTGCGAAAACAAAGACATCATTTACGTTGCAGATCAACTCTAATTCCTCTGTCAGTCGTGTCATACCAATAGCATTTGAATAAAAACACTCTATTATGCTCGCTATGATATTGCAGTTCGGCGACCTCTTCTAATCTACCATAGTAGTCAACTTCTAACTCACTACTAGTCGATCCCTTAACACAAACACCATTGTTGTATGTCTTTCTTCCATGCCCGTATTCTTCAGTATGGAACACATATCTATTGACAAAATACCCGTTGTAGCACTTAACTTTTCTTTCAGGGCCCAGGCTTAGTGAAAACAATGATTTAGTAGCACTTCTTTCCATTTGATAAACCTTGTATGTAATGTACATCAATGAACAGTAAACAAGAATCTCGTAATGACATGCATACAGTAATTTTGCAAGTGATAATGAGTTTGTGATAGTACTTACATGTGTTCTGAACCACGTGGCAAATTGTTCATCTTGTAATTGAAAGATCTGGGATTCGGTCAGTTGTGAGTTATTAGACAACAAATATTGTCGATGTTACCTGCAAGTGATAATGAGTGTATGTTATTACAATATATAAACAGTATATTATTAACAAAGTTTAATTAGTATTACACATATACTCACTGAATAAAAGGTCTCAGCTCATCACAGTTAAATATGACATAATTGTGTGCTTGTTTGAACTCTATTTTTGACAAATATCTTCCTCTTATGGCATTTTTAGGTGTGGGTCGTTCAGGATTGGAGAATATTGCCAAGTTCCTACCGGAAGGCACTTCACTGCCATCATCATGTCGTGGAACGCGATTGATTCTCGTTCTCAGATGAGGTTCGAAATAGTACGAGATAAATGTTGAGATCTCCTCAACAATATAGGCCTCACATATTAAAGCCTCAACATGCGCCTGTTCTTAACCTTTTTCTTGAGATTGAACAAGTACCTTTATTGAATTAATCAAATATTTTCAATTAAGAAAAACAAAGAAAATACTTTTATATATGAATTACATTGCAACTGTAATATCTAACTGGTCCTCCAATTTTTGCCTCGAACAGTAGATGTATGGGGAGATGCTCAATTGAGTCAAAAAATGATGGAGGGAATATCATCTCAAGTTTGCATAGTGTCTCGACGATATTCATTTCAAGCCTCTCAATGTGATCAACATTCAACTTGCTGGAACATATATCTCTAAAGAAATGACTGATCTCCGTGAGTGCATCCCATATACCCTTCGGCAACAAATCATGAAAAGCTAATGGGATGAGTGTTTGCATAAACACGTGGCAGTCATGACTCCGTATTAACCAGTCTTGATATGTTTGAGGCATGTCCATCGAAAAAACACAGACTCTTAAGCCATTTGTAGACTAGTAGTTGTGCGCTTTTCTCTAACACGAAGCTTGCTCTTGGTTTTGCGACCCGTGACTCATCCCAAACCAACTCCATATTTTTACGGTTACAGAACAAAACTATATCCAATCTAGCCTTGATGTTGTCCTTTGTCTTCCCCTTCACATCCATGACGGTGTTGAAAATGTTCTCAAACATGTTCTTTTCAATGTGCATGATGTCAAGGTTATGGCGGAACAGATTGGTCTTTCAATAAGGAAGCTCCCAAAAGATACTTCGTTTTACCCAATTATAGGTCAAACCAAAACCAGGAAACTTCTGCTTACCTAATTGAAGACCAAACACAATGTCATCGTACTCTGATACATCATGCAATTCTTCACCAGAAAGACGCGAGGATGCAACATCCTTTTCAACTTTGCCAACAAAGAAATCTTTTCTGTTCTTTCTGTACCTGTGATTATATGGCAAGAAACGACGGTGACAGTAAAAAAAGAAGTTTTACCTCTGTTTGTTAGCGTGAATGCCATGTTGTTTTCCATGTAGTATGGACATGCTAGTTTCCCATGAAAGCATTCCATAAGCTGGAAAATCATTGATAGTCCACATCAAAGCCGCCCTCATAACAAAATTTTGTTTCCTCGATATATCATAAGTCAAAGCTCCGAAGGACCACAACTACACCAACTCATCAATCAATGGTTGAAGACAAACATCTATATTCCAGCCCTGGCTGCTTGGACCAGGTATGATAGTAGATAAAAACATGAACTCCGGCCTCATACACATTCCCGGTGGCTAGTTATAAACTGTGAGTATGACCGGCCAGCAAGAATGAGGAGCAGCAAATTACCCGAAAGGGTTGAATCCGTTTGTACACAACCGAAGTCGCACATTCCTTGATTCAGCTGAAAAGTGAGGATGCACACTGTTAAAGTGTTTCCACGCTTCACCGTCAGAAGGATACACCATCACTCCATCAACCGCATCATGTGATTGGTGCCATGTCATGTGCTCAGCAGTCCTTGGTGACATGAATAACCTCTGCAGTCTAGGTGTGATTGGAAAATATCTAAGTTTTTTATATGCCACTAAAGCTTTTCCCCTGCCAGTTCTGGGTTTGTAACGGTAATGCCCACATGTCATACACTCGATCAGCTCAACATTTTCAAGGTAGTATAACATGCAAAAGTTAGGGTACATGTCAATTTTATGGTATCCTAAA
>Ga0307511_10006431_pt1 | contig 11840 bp, 8 predicted proteins | sample 13_EM_MG_FD_200266 | JGI IMG/M metagenome (GOLD analysis project Ga0307511, IMG submission 200266) | Populus trichocarpa ectomycorrhiza microbial communities from riparian zone in the Pacific Northwest, United States - 13_EM | ecosystem: Host-associated > Plants > Roots > Unclassified | place...
AAGACAAAAAGAGTTTGATCTAGGAAGAGTGAGTAGGCACAAGAAATATGAGAGGAAATAAAAGGAAGAAGGAGGGGAAATAAAAGGAGAGAAATATAGAGAAAAAAAATCCAAAAACCAAAAAAGAAAAAGAAAATAAGGTTTTTGGTTGAAAGTGGAAGTGTTCTGAGCTAGGAAGTAACATCAGGGAAAGAAGAAGAAGAGAGAAAGAAAAAAAAAGAATTAAAAGATAAAAATCCAAAGAGAAAAAAAAACTCAAAGTAGAGAGAGAAAACCACATGGAAACCATACCATTGCCAATACACCACCATCTTTACCACTACAATAGCTCCTTTCTAATCTAGAACCAGCCCCAAGGTAAGCAAGGTCCTTCTTTTTTCTTCTTTTTACAATACGTTTTTGCATGGTTTCTATTCAAAAATATAAATAATGAACATGTTGTTATTCATGCATGATCATTATTCATTCTTGTATTTTTATTTGCTTATATTAATATTATTCTTATTCCGTAAAACTGTATTTTTCTTTGCAGGTATGCATGTGTGTATAAATATTTATTTTAAATAAAAAAAGAAGAACAAAAAATAACATCGACGTGTTTTCACAAAGTTATCATCATGTTTTGTTTAAGCTTAGGTTTTAACAGCTAGGTTAAAGTGTCTCCTAGTTTAAGGATCAAAGTAGGTCAAGAAAGATATTTTTAATCTTAAAACATGTTCAATAATGAGTAATACATTTTTGTCAAGTTAGCATCATGTTTTGATTTGGATTTTATCGGTTAGGTTGAAGTATCTCCTAATTTTAGGGACCATCGTAGATCTTGCATGATGTTTTAAAATAATAATAATAAAAAAGTTAATAAGTCCATGAGTGTTCTCTTAGTAGGTATCAATATTTGATGAGCATTATATACTTTTCAACTCATCATCATCATCATAATAAAAGATCAAGAAATTTTATAAATAAACAAATAACTAAAAAAATCACCGAGTTGCGAGACTTCTAATTCAAGGTCCGATGCTAATTCGAGAAACATCCACTAATGATAAATAACTAATGTATAAGCTCAAAAAATAATTTGGATAGTAATGACATGTTTAAAATAAATTTAGAAGAAAATACATAGCAAATGTAATATTTTATTGGAAAGAATGCGGTAATGATGATTTTTATCTTTTCTTTAACATAATTAACTCTTTTATTCAAATCTTTGAAACCAATGTATATTTTAAAATTTTTAAAGTTCATAAAAAACTAGATGGCAATTCTGTCTCTTTTTTTAAATTTTTTTTTTTCAAATGTGCCATTTCATGTCGAGGGAGAAATCCATCATAAATATGAGACCAAGTGAATAGTTTAATTTGATTATTAAGAGAAAACGCATGGTTTTTATAATAGGTTACATACATTTTACAGAATAGTAATTAATCATAATGATACCAGAAATATAAAGAAGGATATTTGAAGTCATATAGTTTTGAAAGCCCCAAACTTGATGCTTTTAATAAAACGTTTGAAGCAATCTTGACAGAAAGAGTGAACATTAGAAAATTAGGTTCTTGGAAGATTGTGAATTTTACATTGACAACAACAACTTTGAGAAAGAAAGGGAGAGGATAACTGAGGCAGCGTCAATAAAATAAAAATAAAAAAGTTTTGTTTTAACAAAGTAACTCCAAGAGTAGACATGGGACGTACACACAACTCAGTAAAAAAAGACACATGATGTCTCCATAAAACACTTGTTTTAGAATTAAACGAAAAATAAACGGGAGCACACACTCATGTGGAAGTTATTCTTGAAATTAATTTCTAGGACCTGAGGATGTGATTCAAGTCTTTCCACCTGAGTTTTATTGCTTTAAGATATCCATTACTCTCCTCTCCCTCTCTCTCTCTCTCCCCCCTTGTTGCCTTTTATTATTTTATTTTTTTAGTTTAACGTGGGTGTCCGGGCCAGCTTGCGCGCACCTCGACTAATCCCACGGGCCCTGAAGTTAACGGCCATGTAAGCCTCCAGTGGCTATCATATGAACAACCACAGGGCTTAAACCTGAGACCACAGAGAGAGCAAACCTCTTGGTCCCAAACTTTTACCACTGGGCCACCACCTAGATGGTTGCCTTTTATTATTATTATTATTATTATTATTGGTAGGTGACCCTGCGGTAGATTAGATACTTTGGACCTGTAGATGGGATGATCCTGGCACCACAGCTAAACATCATTAGTATAAGCACACGTATTTATGTATGCAACACTACAGTATAATGTAACATAAAAGTCTTACTCCAGGGAAAACTGTAGCAATGAAACAACACTCCTTTTTAGTAGGGGCAAAAATCATTGTTTGAGAAGGCATGCAGCTTGACGTTGGAGCACTGAGATTTCCAAGTGTCATATCAGCAACGAATTCGATAAGCATGCAATAATGGCATGGAGATGAAGTGGGAGCTAACTAAACTATCAGAACTATATATGAGCTTTCCAAACGAGGATAAAACCATTTTATCATTGAATGTTACTACAGAATTTATGACACCCTCAGATTGTTAATGTACTGATCAACAGGGGCATCATCGAAGAGAGCTAGTGGTAAATTCACGAGCACAGGAACGCAGATATTAATGCTTTGAGATTGTGGATAGAAGACAGCAAAAAACAAATATGTTCAACTACTTGCAAGCTTTCTTGTTCTCATCAAATGTTCAAGAATTGAGTGATTATTAACAGCTTCGATTATCAGGTAGTACTTTGGATTCTAGCTTTGGACTGATGAAATAAGAAAGGGGATACCAAAAGTTACTTATACATGAAGAATGAATGGAAATTGACAATTCAGGTTGGCATCCTTACAATTACGAGCAATGCATCGGTATAAGAAGATATATTCTAAAATGCCAAAAGTTTTTGGAGCATAGAGAGGAGGAAGAAAAAGAGAAGATTCTTGTTCTAACATTTTATTTTGTTAGTAATTTCCCTAAATTCTTTGATGCTTCCCATTGATTCTCTGGAAGTTTCTCATTACACTATCCGTTCCAATAAATGTCTAGCATAAATAGAAGAGAAAGGGAAAAAAAGTGGTCAATACCTGGGAATTGCAAGATAGAATAAGGTAATTCAGAATAAATATCTCATAGACTTACTGATATGATGTTGATGTTGATCTATAGGGCCTGTTACAAGGTATAAAAGTTCAGGTAAAAGCAATAATTAATCAGCCCAAATAATTTTATGCTCTAACCACATAAATAATAAAAAACTTGTTATGTGATGATAGATATTCTTCTTATTTTGAGTGAATTATATATAACGGACAATATATATAATCGTCCTGCAAAAGAAAAAGTTAAATGCCATCATCGGACAAGAAATTATGCATACTATTGCTCTCGTGATGGTCATGAGGTGGCCACCCATCAATGCAGATATAGGCTCCTGAACGCATGACAAATCTGATTAAGACATGAGTAAATAATATGATGAATGATAACTCCAAAAAACATATAAAAGCTTCCATTCCCTTCAATAGTCAAACCCTCAAGTTAAAATAGCCTAATATGGGAGAGGAAACTAGCTGAAAATTGCCTATACTATGGTGTGTGAATATTGAAGATGATGGAAGTCGTGACATCTAAAATGTTTACACGAACCTCCCAAGCTTTAACATATTTGTCATGTCCATGCAAATTGTTATCCAGTGCATCAACACTTATGGTAGACTCCATTTCCTCATCTTCCTGTGGATGCATTTCAGCTAAAGATGACGGACTTGATTGAGCACACCTACTCCTTGTATCCCATTTATATTTGTCCCCTTCTTGTTGCATATGTGCTCGTGCATGGAAGATATCCTTGCCCCCCTTGAGGTAGTAGATAATCAAGGCCTGTTGGACTTTGAAATGTTGAATAGTCCTGCTTTCCATTTAAGTTTCCAGATACACTGCATCCTGTAGCTCTCAAACCAGTATTTATGTTTTTTGCAAGGTGTGGAGACCCTTGGAATGCCTTTAGTTTATCTCTTGCCAATGACATAATACCTCGAGGGCTTTGTTTCACAGTATGCATTGTTTGGAAATCAACTCCCATTGGAATCTTAAGGCTCCCATTTGGGTTGTATGCTGTAGAAGTAATTGAATTCTCAAACATGTTTTTCACCCTCATTGAAGGGACTATAAAGGCGTTAAATGAAACTATTGGTGGCACCAAGCACTGGAGAGCGCCCTGATTTCTTTTACCTGCCGTACGAAACTCCAGTAGGTTCCATACCCATCAAGGTTCTAGCAATATTTGGATTTATAGTGAAAAACAACAGGTCACTGATTTGATCTTGTAAATAAGTTGGGGTTCCCATGTTTGGTTCTAAATCAACTAGAGGTAGTCGAGTTGCCTCATGATTTCTTTGATACTTCCTAAATATTGTCGGATCCTCTCGTAAAATCTCTCCAGTATTGACCATATATAGAAGTCGCTTCATTGAATGCATGAGGTTTATGGCTAGCAATGATGCTTGGATTTACCATCGTAGGAATCAAAGGACGTGCTTTTTGTGACAAAACAATAGCCCTTGGTGCATTAGTGTTTCTAAATATCATTTCTTGAGAAGCAAAGTCATCTCTATCATAAGTTTGCAAGCATGGGATAGTCTTAGAAAAGTGCTGTGGTTGAATATATTGAGGAACAAACGGTGGTACACGAGGAAGTTTTGCCATATCAGGCTGCAATTTAGTGAATGGCGCGGTCTTCACTTCCTAATCAACAACATTCACATAAGCTTTATGGAAAAGTAAAATCGATACTTCTAGAATTTTTAGGATAAGAAGGGTAACTGAATAGATTTTCATTAATGAAAGAGAAAATAGCAAGTTCGTTGAGTATTATCCCTTGTATCACCTCATTAGAGATACTTCCTTCAGCAATACCGATCTGGTTTGTCGAAGGTCGATATAGCACTTGTTCAAGCAGCAGAATATCTTCTTCTAAAATAGAAGAAACGGTTGCTTGATAATCAATAGTATGAAGTAAGAAATTGACATGTAATTAGGAGGAGAATCTGCATGGCCAACTAAAAATGGAAATGTTGATTCGTCAAAGGAGAAACAAAAAGGAAAGTATTAGCATTGATATCAAGTTTTATTACACAAAATAAACTTTAAGATATCTGCTAAATAAAAATCAAAGATAAAATTGGCTTTAAACATGCTGGGAACCTTACGTAAAAAAAAGAGAGAAGGGCGAAACAGATGAAATTAAATATAATGTGAAATAAACCTGAAAGGTCCAGGCCTTGATCTGTTGCTTCATTCCCACAAAGAGCAACATGGGCTTCAAAAAACTTGTCTGATAATAGCACAAGAAAATCTGAATTCTTGACGTTATTGAAGAAAGGATCCATAGCATTGGAATTCAGATTTGCCTTCACACGACAAAAAAGAGAAGAAATTAATGAAGTCAATAGATAGCCACATTTAGCTGTAAGAAACAAATTTATATCGAAGTAGACAATCGGATTGATATCTATTTGCAAGTTTATTAGTCATATTGTACACCGGCAGCACCATGAATAGAAGCATCTGTTTTAATAAGATCCAATAAGAGCAGCTTGCTTGGTTTTGCATTATCAGTAGCGATACCGAGAGAGAAGTATCACTAATATGTCAGATTATTAGCAAACTCTTTCAAAGTTAATATGAAAAATGAAACATATACATATCCATTTCTATACAGTTCAAGTGAAATATACAAGTTCGATTTCCAACAAGTGTCGAAATTAACAAGAAGATTTTATGTTCTGGTTAAGAAAAGAAAAAACCAAGTTATCTCAGAGGAATGAAAACTATCAGTTTTACCGCACTGTATATCCTTCTGAGTATTGGAAGCTGCCTTGGAGAAATTACTGATAAAGATACCATTAACTGCATGAAAAAAAAAATGTCAGCAACAGAGAGACTATTTGAAGGCCTATCAACACTAGTATTGAACAAGCAACTCTTTTAATTATCATTACCTGGATATATAACTTAGCAATGACACAACATCTGTTGTCTTTGCTCTTGTTCCAAAAACTGAAACCTCAAGTCTTGGATTTCCAGTTAACGGCATATCCACAAAATTAAACGGATTACTGCTAGCCACAAGAATGCAATGCCTTTGCTCTTGGACTTCACTGGGATGCGTTTGGAACATCTGATGACGAATAGAATGGATAGCTGATTGTTACACTTGCCTTCTATTAAAGCATTACTATAGCAAAGGGACATACGTACCATCAATGCATAAGCGAGGCCTTTTGAAACGCCAGAGGTTTCAGGATCACTGCCATCAAATTTAAGATCCGACAGCCATTGAAGAAAAGTAGTCATATCCCTTGTCGAACTTGCGGATTGTGTTGAGACTTCTATATAAAGATAATGCCTAATGTTTTACTCAATCTATAAAAAATAATAAATAATAATAATCCGGGGTTGTATTGAACAATATTTCAAAACAAGCTAGTCCTTCATAACATAATAGCACATGCTTATTAGTGAATTAACATAAAACTCTTCTTAGAATTTCATCTAAACGTTTGAACGAAATATAATTTTTAGCAATAATTCAATTTCTTTTTACAATTGATGATCAGTTAACTTAATTTCTTGAAGGACACAAGGCAATAAAAGTCAAATGGATTTTCAAAACCAAAATAAATGCAAAAGGAGAAATTGAGAATTACAAAGCCAAATTGGTTGTAAAAGGCAATAGTATGAAGTTGATTATAAAGATGTTTTTCTCCAGTTTTAAGAATGGAAATCATGAGATTGTTGAAATCTTTGGTAGCAGAGAAAAAACAAAGATTGTACAAGATGAATGTAAAGTTTGCCTTTCTCAATGAAATCTTGAAAATGAAGTTCTATACTTGTTAGTAAATGAGAATAAAAAAAAGGTGTGCAGGTTATTAAAAAAGAAAAGAGCTCTTTAGGGGCTTAAACAAGCACCAAGATCATGTAATTCCAAAATTGATGATTATTTGACACAAAATTTATCATATGCTCTTATGAGCATGCTCTGTATGTGAAGAGAAATTCTCAAAACAATGTCATGTTTATTTGTTTATATATGGATGACTTAATTTTTACAAATGAGGTTCCATCATAAATAAAGCATTCAAGTAATCGATGGTAAAGAAATTTGAAATGACAGACTTAGGTCTTATGACCTATTTCTTAGAAATTGAAGTGAAATAATATAGCAATGGAATTTTTATTTCACAAGCTAAGTGTGCTATATAGATCTTAAAGAAATTTGATATAGAAAAATGGTAGCATGTAGATACAATAGTTGAGTGTGTAATCAAGCTAACAAAAGAAGGAGATGGGGCACTGATGAGTCTAACTTGTTATAAGAGCATCATAGGGTGTTTATGATATTTAACATGTATTAGACCTGATGTTTTGTTTGGATTTGGTTTTATCAGTAGGTAAATGGAACATATAAGGAATTCACATTTGAAAGCAACAAAAAAGATTATGTTTTTTGTCAAAAGATCTTCAAGTTATGGTTTATTCTATTCATCCTCACAAAATTTCAAGTTTACTGGTTATTGTGACAATGACTTGACTGAAAGACAAGAAGAGCACTATTGGTTTTGTGCTTTATTCAAGAAAATTTATTTTTACTTGTCCTTCCAAGAAACAACCTATTATTGCATTATCAACTTGTGAAGTATAATATATTGATGTTACATCTTGTGTATGTCATACAATATGGTTAAGGAAATTACTAAAAGAATTACAACATGAGCAAAAGAAAGTAACTAAAATTACAACAAGAGCAGAAGAAAGCAACAAAAATTTATGTTGATAACAAGTTAGCAATTGCATTAGTTAAAAATCTAGTTAATCATGAACATTCAAAGCAAATTGATACTTGTTTCCATTTCATAAGAGATCATGTGAAAGAAATATAAGTAGAGCTGGTCCATTGAAAATAAAGGTCTTTCGTTACTTGTAGAAGAAGCTTAAAGTTATGATATTCAACAAAAGAGTTTAAGTGAGGAGAATATTAAATATTAAACTTGTTTTATAAAAATTCAAGTATCATGATGTTAGTGAAGAGTTAACCATAATAACTTAGTCAAGAATAACCTTTATATTTTTGGAGATTAGTAATAGACAATACTAAATGTCTTACATAAACTTTATATAAAAGTAAGTGTTTGATTAATGTGTGTGTGGGCTAATAACAAAGAAAATTCAGATTTTTAAAGTCATTAGAGGTTCATTATTTTTTTACTTCTTATGTGTTTTCTGCTTCCAACAAATTATTCATGGGCTTGTCATTAAGTGATCTTAATTGTTGATAAAATGAATGTCTAGTAAAGTCACTTCTACAAAAATGCCTGCATAAAAAATTTTATGCATTCACTATCCATACATTAGAATGTAAATGTATACAAAAATGTCTGCATAAAAATAGTAATAGGTTCACAATACTTGCTAAAAAAAGGTACATGTATGCCTATAGGTTTTAATATAAGCATGAGAATTCATGCATATAACACTTAATAGAAAAATTAAATCATAGTAGTTTAAACAATCTTCATCTAATCTTATATTAGGATATTCCATACTAAATTAATTAATGATTAAGACAAGGTCCCATAGTGATTTGATTATCGAGTACTAACTAGAGTCTTTTAGCGATTTAGTGTATATAGTCATAAGTACTTGCATAAAATATTCACACCAAAACTAAAGAAATCAATCTTATGATAGTTGGAACTAATTTAAAATATTTAATTATTGTCATATAACTAGAAATAATTATTTTATGAGAGGTGTATGTGCATGCCTTATGATACTTGCAAGGACAACTCATGCTATCTAGCAACTAATAGATAAATTATATTAGAATACTTTGAAAAAGCTTTATTCGATCTCAAATTAGAAAGCATTAATGTGTACTTAATTGATGAAGATAAAGTCTTGTAATGATTTTGAATATTGAGTTTTAACTACAACTTATAAGTAACTTGATGTGATGGAGACTATATATTTTATGTTCATTATAAAAAAAAAACGCTATCTTCGATTTTTTTTTTCTATCGACTACTCAATGTGAAGTATATAAAAGCATTATCATGGTGTTAGCACTAGATTGGATGCTTAAACCTCTTAATATTCAAATTTTTTTTTATTTTATTTTAGATATATGAATATTTTCAATTAAAAGTTCAACAATTCTAAAAACAAACTTAAGGTTAAGAATAGTATACTTTATCGTTTAGATATGTTTAGGAAAAGATTAAGTATGAAATGTACATTTAAACAATCCAATTCAAATTAATAAACATATAATCTTACAAACACTTAAATTACCTTTCATATGAATAACTTTAAAAGGCATTAACCATATATATATATATATATAACTTTGTAAGCATTCACTTTTTAAAAACTTATTGTTTCATACATGTATTTATTGAACTTTTTTTTTAATGCTGAAATAAAAATTTATTATAAAAAGTAATTGTTTATAAAAAAAAAAATTAAAGATGAACATAGCAATAGTTGTTTTTTAACATATAACATGAGTGGGTGTGTTTGCGTGATATCTATACATAATTATAAATAAAAATAATGTAGTGTTTGTTTCCATTTTAAAATAGATATTTTTAGTAAAAGTATGATAAAGAAAATACTCTTCAATCATAATATATGCAAGTTGATGAAATTAGCTATCATATTCATTTTACACTTAATTTTATCATTCAATTGTTAAATTTTAATATAAGTTCAATGTTTATGAGAAAAACTTTAATTAAATTTATTAAAACTAGATATTTAATTAGAACCACACTATGCTTTCAATTGTATTGATATAAATCTTTGAATATGAAATTCTTTCCCCTTATTCTTTTGTATTTCATTTTAATTTCCTTTTTGTTTTTTGTATTTTTAAGTGAAGTCTATTGATTCTAAGCATTGCATGCAACAAATAAACACTATACATCACATTTCATATTATCAAGAAACATTTTAGAACAATATTGATGTGTACTAACATACATCTAAGCTTATTCAATGCATATCGTATGATATTTTGAACTAAAAGATCTTAAAACCTCTAAAACAACTTCAGAAATAGACAACAATGAGAAAACCAATGCAAAACAATTTATATGAAATTAAAGGGTCGGTTTATGTGTGGTTATAGAATGAAATAAATCTGGCACTCTTATTTTTTTAAAAAAATTACAAATATTTTGCAGGTCCATTAAAAGATACTTCATCCGACCATCATATATAGAAAGTATTATATGCAAAATCACAAAAAGAATAATGGCACTAACAGGATGCAAAAAATTGACATATAAAAGAACAAACTACTATATGTAGAAGAGCTATAAATAAATAAAGAGAAATGAGAGAAAAAGAGAGGGAATATGTTAAACCTAATAATCTTTTCAAGATAGTCTTCAAGAATGGTGTTCCAATACGATTCCATAGTAGCTGTAATATCCACCACAATGATTAGCTTCTTAACTGCCATGGATATTCTCTTTAGTTTCAGGAAAAAAAAAACTAAAAAAATGGGGGAGAGAGAGAGAGAGAGAGTGAGTGAGTATAGGGTTCTTTCATATCTTTTTAAGCTTATTTTGCATTGTTTGAACAGAAAATAGTGAAGTGTCGAGTGGCTGGTTATGGACACGTAGTTATCTTGTTCGCTTGCATCTTTTTGTAGTGTGTTAGTGGTTACAATTTATGACTATTTTAGTTTTTGTGCAAAACTTGATTAAAATAGACATTCCATATTTGTTATTTTTTAAAATACATCATTAATTTCAAAATTAATTAATTAAACTATGTTTATCAATTAAAAATAGACGAAACTTGAGCTAGCTTTCGGTTATTTATCAGCAATATATGGAAAATAAAATGAAAAACAAATAGCTTAAATATACATATATGCCAGCTAGATATATAATTAATACAATTAGCATCTTTATGTTTCAAAGACTAAAAGTATTTTTGGATGGGGTTGTAAGGGATAAAGAATTAGAAGGTAAGCAACATGAAAATACCTTATTAAAGTATAAAGTGCTAGTTGGATAGAAAAAAAAGAAGGAAAGTACCTTCTGCAAGTGTTTGTTGTAAAAGGAGTTTTGCTTAGTTGATATATCCACGAAAAAATCTGCCACTAAAAAATAGACAAAGATAATTATTTGTTGTCCAAAAGTTATATTAGATTAATTAAGTTAATTAACATGAATTGCTTAGTTTATCATTATAACTGTATATTAAATAAATTAGTTGTCCAAAAATTAGAATGATATTCGTACAAGTTTAGTTTCTAAACATGTGATTTTATATATATCACATGCAATCAAAACTATATATCATGTAAAGATTCTAGCATGCTTACTAAGTATATATATAAAGTTACCTACGAAATAGAAACACAATCCTATCATACATACTAATCATATATTATATTAAATTTAAACTAAAATAATATAGAGTACTTGTTGAAGTAATTACAATATATTCAATCTTTGTTGTTGTCAAGAATTATTTCTTTGTCCTTCAAGTATTATTACTCTTCACTTGGTGCAAATAGAATGTATGCAAGAAGCCTCCTGAGATTCCAACAACATTATCTTATTTAGAAACACTTTTAAACAAGGTCAATAAACCAAAGAATTTTGACACAAGTGTCTCTCTACAAACACCAAACTTAACTCTAGACTGGAAGGAAAAATAAAGAAGAAAATGGAGCTTAAAAATAAAGGAGAAAACACTAAAAACTAACATGAGAAAGAGCTGTAAAATCTCGAAAAACAGTGCAGAAAATTCTTC
>Ga0307511_10006432_pt1 | contig 11837 bp, 5 predicted proteins | sample 13_EM_MG_FD_200266 | JGI IMG/M metagenome (GOLD analysis project Ga0307511, IMG submission 200266) | Populus trichocarpa ectomycorrhiza microbial communities from riparian zone in the Pacific Northwest, United States - 13_EM | ecosystem: Host-associated > Plants > Roots > Unclassified | place...
AAGAGATAGATTAGAAAGCATACTCGGAGGAAAGAGATAAATTAGAAAGCACACTATCTGGTAGGTGAGGGCTTCAAATCACCCTCAAAATAAAAATAAAAATAGGGTAGAAAACGCATTACCTGAAAGATGAGGACTATAAAGTGCATTCAAAAGGAAAAATGATAGGGCTATAAAGTGCACTATCTAAAAGGTAAGGGCTAGAAATCATATTCAAAAGGAAATAATGCCAAAAACACTATCTAAAAGAGTTAAAAATGGATATTTCCTAATGACAAGGTTGAATTTGAGATTCTTGATGACAAAGTTGAATTTCTTGGTGTTTTCTAATTGCAGGGTTGACACATGTTCTTCCTCATGGCAGGGACAAACTTCTTGAAGGTAGGGTTAAGTTTTTCTTTCCTAATCGTAGGGTTGGGATAGGGGATTCCTGATAATAGAGTTAAAATAAAAATTTCTTGATGACAATGTTAAGTTTGGAGATTCCTGATGACATGGTTAAAATTGAAGGTTCTTGGTAACAAGGTTAAAATTGAAGATTCCTGATGACAAGGTTGAATTTCTTGGTGTTTTCTGATTACAAGGCTAATACATGTCCTTTCTAATGGAAGGGTTGGACTTCCTGATGATAAAATTAAAATTAAGAATTCCTTATGATAGGGTTGAAAATAGAGATTTTCTAATGACATGGTTGAATTTAAGATTTCTGATAATAAAGTTAAAATTTTTAGTGTTTCTTGATTGCAAGGCGACACTTGTCATTTCTAATAATAGAGTTGAACTATATTGATGATTTTTCCTAGAAAATTTATGCAAAAACAAAATGCAATGATTTGGGATTAAATGATATCCATGCATTTTTATCTAGTTAGAAATATAGTTTTTTTATTCTCTGTTATGTTTGATGGACGAAGTTTGTAATTTCTAAAATGAGTTTTTGGTTTTTTATTTTATTTTTAGGACTCTTGAGCCCATTCAGGTTTTTACCCTAATGGTTAATTTGTTTAATTGTCTTTTCGTCACGTAATTTGCAACAAATAAATCTCTACTTAATTGACCATTTTTATTTGATAAATATTTTAGTCATGATGTTGCTTTTTAGTAGAATTATACTTTCAATTTTAATATTGCTATTAAAAATAAATTTTAAAAATAAAAAAATATTAATTTATTACATTCCAAATAAAAAGCTGCAACCAAGTTTACCCTAATGCCTTTTCTTTTCGCCCCTGTCTAATTATTTATTAACACACACTTTGCTCTAAGCTTCTCTTTCTGTTCTGCATGAAAACTGAAACAACAACAAACTTAAAAAGAAAAGAAATCACACTCTATTCTAAATCTACTGATAATCCAAACAAAAAAAAAACTTCCTTTTATTTCTTTATATTCTGATTCTCATTCTCTCCTGTGTGAGACATAAAACCTCACATTTGTATTTTATTTTTCCTTGGAGAATTGTTTTTCCAAAAGAAAGAAAAAATGAGATGGGAAAGGGTGCAGCAGCAGTTACAACAAGGGGTTGCAATAGAAGAGTTAAATGGACCAAGGAAGAGGTGGGGACACACTTGTAATTCGATTAAAGGAGGAAGATTTCTCTATGTTTTTGGTGGCTATGGAAAGGATAACTGCCAGACCAACCAAGTTCATGTCTTTGACACTGGTGGGTTATCACTTCTTCTACTTTTTTTCTCTTGTTTTTATTTTTCTCTTTATATCTTGTCCTCGTTATCTTTTAGTCTTTTGCAATTCTGGGGTTTCCTTTGGTGCTTGTACGAAATCTGGATTTTTTGTTTATTGGGGATTTTGCGGATTTTCTTTTTTGTTTCTTGGCATTAATTTTGTCTGTATTAAGTTTGGTGATGAGAGGAAATGTGATTACTGGTGTTATTTTGCTTTCCCCCCCTTTTTTCTGTAACTTGTTGAATTGTGTTTATTGGTGTTGCAAATTGCATGGGAGTTGTTGTTAGCATTAATTTTTGTGGCATTTATGGTTTGCTATTAAAATAGTGTTTGAAGTGTATGTTTAGGTTTCCTGTGGGTACGGGTACTAATTTTTATTTCTTTCTTCTCTTTTTTAACTCTGCGTGCAAAATGATATGTCTGTGCGGTTAATTTCCTATTTTGGAGTCAATGAACTATACGAGCCTATGCAAGTATTTGTCCCACCTAATAGGATTTGATTATATCTGTACTCTATCATGCTTGTTGCTTTTGCTACTTGCGAGCATTTATTTTTCTCGCTGAGGTGTTCTTGGTTTCTTTTAGAACAAATTTTTCCATGTTTTCTTCACTTGATATTCGTTGATGATTGCCTTTTGAGTTGTTGAATTTTCATCTGCAATTTCTTTTCCCCCTAATTTTATTTTATGCTCTCATATCGGGTTGCTGACTTGTAGTTAACCAGACTTGGAGCCAGCCAATGTTAAATGGCACACTGCCAGTTCCGAGAGATAGCCACTCTTGTACAACTGTTGGTGAAAATCTCTATGTGTTTGGGGGTACTGATGGGATGAACCCTCTCAAGGATCTGCGTATCTTAGATACTTGTGAGTGATCTTGTCCTTGATTTTGATTCTATTTGATTTTCCTTCTATGTCACGCCCTACTATTTTACGTGGCCATTGATTACATATCTTAAGTGTCACAGAGCAATAATTTTTATGATGAAATAGATCTGATCATGAAAGAGTAACTAAGGAATGATATTTAACAAAATTGTTTCTGTTACCTATGGTGCTGGCAACTCTGATGAAGATTTACACTTCCTTCATTGGTCATCATATTGTAGCATCACATACTTGGATATCTCCAAATGTAAGAGGTGATGGACCAGATGCACGGGAGGGTCATAGCGCTGCCCTTGTTGGCAAACGACTTTTCATATTTGGTGGCTGTGGAAAATCTTCAGATAATAGTCATGAAATCTATTACAATGATCTTTATATCTTGAATACAGGTAACTTTCTCCATATATGGCTAGTCAGCAAGTATTTGTTTTGATCATGCTTTAGTTTCGCTTACAATTTATGCATACATCAAGTTCCTATGCTATACAGGACTACCAAGGATTATTTTTTATTTTTTATTTTTTTGCGTCCATGTGGTGGGGGTTTTAGGGGTTGGGTTATGGGGGACTGAGTTGATTTTTCTAAAACTTATTGACTTTTCAGACTCTTTCGATGGGCTCTGAAAGTAGACAAGTCTTCATTTATTTTAGTAAATTATTATTCTCTTGCAATTTGTTGTGCACAGCCGTGTAGGGTTAAAGACATTGTGTCATTCATTTTCCTTCTACTTTTGTAGAGACATTTGTATGGAAACAAGCAATAACAACAGGCACTCCACCTTCTGCCCGCGATAGCCATACTTGCTCATCTTGGAGGGATAAAATCATTGTGATTGGTGGTGAAGATGGGCATGATTATTATTTGTCAGATGTCCACATCCTAGATACAGGTTCTGCTCATTATCATGCACATAAATATATATTCGCACACACTCACAGAACATGTGCATTTGTGTGTGTGCGTATGTGAAGGTAAATTTTATGTATTTGCTTTCAAACATGTGCACATGATTAATTTCAATTATAATTTGAAATTGTATTTTTGTGCAAGGATGTGTTACCTACTCTTTATTTTTCTTGTATTTTGCTAGAAACTCTTGTTTGGAAGGAGCTGAACACATCGGGCCAAAAGTTGCCACCTCGAGCTGGCCATTCTACTGTTTCTTTTGGCAAGAATTTATTTGTTTTTGGTGGATTTACAGATGCTCAAAATCTATATGATGACCTACATATGCTTAATGTTGGTATGTATCATGCTATTGTTGATAAAGTTTTAGTGACGTTGAAAAAATGCACTTCCCTCTCCCTGTAAATCCACCAAATTTTCAACATTTTACTTGCTTTTCCTGTGGATTTGAAAATACAAGCAGATTATATCTTCAAGTTCTTGATATGGTTATTGTTATTTATTGCTGTAAACATCTACATTTGTTATGGGGGCAGAAACTGGCATTTGGACCATGGTGATGACAACTGGAGATGGACCTTCTGCCAGATTTTCTGTGGCTGGGGACTGCTTGGATCCACTGAAGGGTGGTGTGCTTGTGTTCATTGGTGGCTGCAATAAGAGTCTTGAGGCACTGGAAGATATGTATTATTTACACACAGGTATGGTACATTCTCTTATATTTTTCTTGAACTAACGTTTCTTGCATGCTTTTGTGATGCAATTTTGTTATTCTATAAACCCTTGTATCAGTCTAGATCATTATTTTATTTTGGTAATCTCATCCATTATTTAAAATGTAGGTCTCACAAGAGTGCAAGATGAATGGCGTATGGAAAAGTTATCTCTGAAAAAACAATTGAAACTAAAGTGCCAAGAACAAAATCTTAATTCTTCTGTGCATGAAAAAGTTTTAGTCCGAATTGACACAAATGCTGACTTTCACCACACCTTTCTGAGTTATGCCCAACCAGGTAAAAAGTAGATTTTCTCTCTTTTTATATTATTTATCACAGTTTCCATTCATGAAATTAATCTGGTAGTTTTTCATATCTGAACCAGACAGAATTGGAGGTCTCATGCAATCACTAAAAAATGCCTTTGGAGTGCCTTGGTAGTGTTACTCGATTGACAATTATTTCACAGTTTTTATCAGTCTCAATGAGTTTTTGTATGAGTTATTTACATGGTCCAAAAAATAGAACTTAACGTGACTAGATGCATCTAGCTTTTTATTTGGATGCTCATCTAATAAATCTTTCAGTGGCCTTTTTTATTTTGGAAAATGGTGAATTCTCTATCGGAAATTTGTGGTCTTTTAGCATTATCTGTGTACTTGGAAAATCTTGGTGTTCCTTGTAATGCAATATCTTAATGTCCTATAAGTCCAGTGTCTGCTCTTTGTTGGGACAGAGTGTGCAATTTCTTTTATCTGCTATTTACTTCTTGCATAATGGTCTAAAGCATCATTGAGGATTTATTGACCATGAAAATAGATGATATGATTTCTTTTCTTTTCATTTGAAATATGGAGTGGGAGTGAGTTCAAAAGCACAATTGGGGATGTTGTGATTCTGTTTCTTATGTGAAAGTGGACGAGGATGAATTTAAAATTGTCCTCCTGAAGGAAATGCAATTTATGAAATGTGCTCTGACCAATTTGGAGACGGAGCAGGAGGAAGGACTCCTAATGATATTCTAGTTCTAATGGAAAATGCATCTTTATGCTATTTAAACAGAGGAAAAAAATGTGGAAAAACTTTTTTAGGTCTTGTCCCTCCTGGAATTTCTTTTTCTTTGTTAAGATGCAGCCAATGGGATTGAAATAAATTTTTGGTTCACTTCCTTTTGTCTCTCTTTTCCAGTCATCATAACAATTTTTTGTATCCATTACCCAATATTTAAGCATGTCCAGATACTCAGAGACTGCTGTTCTGTAATAAGATGGGGGACCTTTTTCTTATCATTATGTAGTAAGCATACATGGCTGGCTAAAATTTAAGCACTTTAGAGGGGGCTACAATGCTACAAGATTCATGGTATTGATAGTGAAGAGTTTGATGAAAGTGAAATCAGTTCTAATTCCTTTGTCCTTGGAGGCCAGGACAATTTCCAAGTGGCAGCAGTCACCTCGTGGCCAAAATGAGAGTGCAGTTTATTTGTTATGATTTGAAAACTAGTTGAGATATATCCACCCTCCACCTCGTATTTGAAGGTTTTGTGTTGTGCAGATAAAGAATGTTTACTGTTGCCTGGCTGGTTTTTCAAAAAATATGGTTGCTATCTTTCTTACCAAGAAGGTTAAGGGCATGTAATTGATGGGGTTGAACTGTGCTACAATTCAAAGGCATTTGAAGGCAGGATTATGTAATATGCATATGGCTGGCTAAAATTTAAGCACTTTAGAGGGGGCTACATTGCTACAAGATTCATGGTATTGATAGTGAAGAGTTTGATGAAAGTAAATTCAGTTCTAATTCCTTTTTCCATGGAGGCCAGGACAATTTCCAAGTGGCAGCACTCACCTCCTATGGCCAAAATGAGAGTGGAGTTTATTTGTCGTGATTTAAAAACTAGTTGAGATATATCCACCCTCCAGCTCGTTTTTGAAGGTTTTGTGTTGTGCAGATAAAGAATGTTTACTGTTGCCTGGCTGGTTTTTCAAAAAATTATGGTGGCTATCTTTCTTACCGAGAAGGTTAAGGGCATGTAATTTATGGGGTTGAACTGTGCTACAATTCTAAGGCATTTGAAGGCAGGATTTTTTTCATAATAAGCTAGTGGAATTTTCGGATGGCCACCAAGCATATATGATCCCTGAGTTTGAAATGTTGTTATGTTTTCTGGGATCAGATAGTCTATATGTCATCAAGAAAACAATCAAGAGTTAGTTGCATGATTTGAGTTGAAATCTCTTTTCTCAGATTGGAGTCTTTTGGCATCAACAAAAATGTTCAGACTGCAGTGACAGGACTTAAGTTGAAATCTTGGTTGAAATTTGTTTGGGATTTGTACACTAGATGTAGAACTGAAATGAATTTTAGTTCGCATGAAATGTTAGGGAAAAGGTGAGAAATTTATACAGTAATTGCCATGGTTACTAAACTTCTAAGAATAATCCGCCCAAGATTGCATTATTATATTCTGGAAAAAAGCCTGGGAATCTTTTCCAAATCTCAAAAAGTTCTAGATAGTGGTTTTTGGAATGACCACTCAACATCCCAACAGTGGCAAAAGGAATTTTACGCGTTGAAATTTAGATTCCAAGCTCCAACATTTCTATTTCTGCATATTTCCCTTTTTTGCACTTTGCTATTTAGTTTACTGATGATCTGTATACTGATGCTTTTTGAATCCTACTGTTTGTGATTTAACTTCTTTAAGCATGCAAGTTAAGTAGGTTTCGAACTATACCTGTTACCAATTCTTTTATATTAGCGTGGCAATTTATTGTTGTAATCATGATTTATCTGCTGGAAACTAAGAGAATCTAATTATGTATTACCATGATGGTAATATGGTAAGACTAGCAATTTGGGCAGTATTGTCCTGGTTTCATGTGAGTTGAATACCAAACAAAATTTGTGCTTTTATTTGCAGGCAGAGAAAATTTCCCGTTGAATCAAACACAGCGTGATCATGGGAAGAAGACATTTCAAGCCAAAGTTACTGAAAGCCTTCCTCATGGATATACCATTGAGACTATTGTAGATGGAAAGCTTCTACGTGGAATATTATTTTCCAACAAGCAAAGTTCTCCCCAGATAGTTAGCCACAATAACCGCAGGTGAGAACATGGTATTTTTTGCTAATGCTTAATTGGCAGTTGTTGCTATAACTGCATTTCCCGTGAAACTTGTGTTTATTTTTGCTACATGCCCATATCAGGAAAAGGGCAAGTGCTGAAAGTGGTGTTGTATTGAATGGTGACTACAACAGCAAATCAAAAACTTATAAAACCCTCATCCAGGATGCAGTAGAAAACATTCAGCCAGACAACGCTCATGGGATGGAATCCACAGCACAGGAACCCAAGACGGAAGCTGCTGCTGTCCCTGATTTAAAAAATCTGGCTTCCTCTAATGTTCATCTGTCTCATGAGGTTTAAATCTATTTGCCTTTTTCTTCATTCAATATCTCCTGCATGTTTTATTAAGTACTCTTAGCTTTGTTCTTTTTAGGCTAAATGCCTGCTTCAAATGCTAGTGTTGGAGAAACTGTGAATGGAGTTCATCTGAATGAACCAAGGCGATTTGCTATAAATTAAAAAAAGAAGAAGTAATATTATATTATAATATATAAATATAAAATATATATCTTTCCAATTAGGATTAGATCAAAAGAAAATATAAAATACCATAACATAATCATATAAAGTTATATTTTTCACCCTTAAAAATAAGATAATTTAAAGTAGTAAGTAGCCAAATAGATTAAAAAGCAAAATTAAATATCAATTAAAAAATGGATAAATAGGTCAAAATATAAATTAGTTTTTATTTTTAAAAAAGAAAAATCCAACATATAAAGAAGAACTTCAAGCAGGCACTAGCCTTAATGCCTTGCACCCACTCAAAAGGTGCTCGCCTAGGCGGTGCTTCATTGACATCCAATGCCTGAGGCTAATAAAGGTGTTGGGGCTCACCTTGCCTCGCTGGGATCGCCTAGGCAAGCGCCTCTTGACTACACTGCTTTTAAATGATGGTTGCAGATTACTGATCATGAACTAACAGGTGTTACAAAACAATGTGGCTATTGTTCTTTAAAAAAATAGTAAAGTGTGAAAACATGAACTTGGAGTACAAAATTTATTTCAAAATCATATTATTAAATGTAGGCCATGATTGACCTTTTATTTTCTCAATATCAGCCAATAACGTTATCTACTGAAATCGTAACCGTTATTGTTGTGAACATGTTGACGGCACCACAAAACTGAACAACGGTCAGAATCCTCCGATCCCATTAAATAATGGCCATTATTGAAAACCATGCTCATATGCATTGCAGTAGCCAGCTGTTTTTGATAAGCATCATGGTATGTCTGTTCAATCACGCATCTCCTTGTGCTCTAGGAGCTTCTGAGAGCTTTTGCTCGTATACCAATTTTTATCATGACTTGTCAAGACTTACATCCTCATGGAATTAATTTAATTGTCTAGAGTATAACCTATTCTTCATGTTAATGGGTCTAATGTGAATTGACCTATCAATGATTTTTTCCTTCTGATTTCCTTCAGGTTCCTCCAAATGCAGAACCACCAGCGACTCCTACTCTGAATTTGAATGATGATATGACCTCTGATACAGGATTTCTAAAAGAGAAGTCTACTGCAGCAGAGGGCCTACCACTTTGTCACTAAACCAAGGTATGAATCTAGGAAGGATTTAGTATTTGGCCAATTACGGTTGGCAAAACTCAACCCATCCTTAGTTTGTCACATGATAATTCTAGACTGGGTTACAGTTAGAAAATCAGAAACCATTTGTTAGTGAGTTGGCTTTAGGGGGTTGGCACTGTCAGGTTATAATTATTTCTGACCTGTACTGCTGCTGATATATGATAAAAGATAAACCTCATTCAAATTTGTGGTATTTTATCGTGGGTGACTATTTATGCGACTTCTGAAACCAAAATGAATATCTTATTTTGCACTCAAATCTGATGGAGTGGGTTTGAATCTCACATTATATAAGCCATTACTAGCGCTTTTCTGACCATTGTCAATTTTTGCTTTAAGATAGCAAGCTATGGTTTGCGTAAATATGAGCTCGCTCTGATTCACTTAGCTAATTATAAAAAATTTATTTTGTGAAAAAAAAGGAAAAGAAAAGAAAAAAACTTGTGATTTAACTCACTATCTTCAGCTTGTCTGTTGTATTAGGGGTCTACAAAAATATTATGTTGCAAACCATATTGGTTCGAGTGTTGGATTAGGGTTTCACCGACCATCAAGATGAATGAGTTAGTTGATTCAGACCTTGTTGAAAAAAGCATTGCCTCCATGTTCATCCCAATGTATTGCTACCTTATGTCTGCACACGTGTTATTTTTTGTTTTGAATTGCGTTTCAAATCACCCACTTGATGAAATGCCTATGCTATATTGATAGTGGCTTCCAAATTCAATACTGTATGATTCTGATGTGATCAATACCTCATATACATAAGAGAAAGGGCTATTAGAGATGTATTTGTAAATTCATTATTCAAATTAATTAATAATTAATAGAATAGTTAGTTTGTAAGTAGTGTCATGATATTTAAGACTATTTTCAGACAACATTGTACAGATAAATTGAAAATAGTCCTGGCTCTTGCATTGCGTCAAGAGATTTCTGTGCTGTCCAACCAATGTCAAATCTGTGACCATAGTTACCAGGCCCGTATTTTAAATAATGGCCGGTCAACAACTGCTGAGGTATAAATGGTCCGGGGAGATCGATTTGATTGATGAATAGTTGACCTTTTGGAATGACTTGATACAAACCACCTGCCTGTGTACATTATGGCTTGAAGGTGGTCATAGATGCATTTGATTGGTGATATCCAGAATCTGCACTCTTAACTGGTGTAATCTACCGCCCTTTTGTTCATACCTCTTCCTTCTTTTTTTTTCTTTTTTTTTTAATCCTGATTGACTTTACACCTTATGGACCCATTTGTGTTACATGCAGTTTTGTTTATTATCGGAGATATCTTGAATACTTGATCCATCTTCGTCCAATTATGGGAAAAGAGTTGCTTATCATCAAGTTGGTGACTAACGGGTGTCTTTTCATCTTTGGGGCAAAGGCTCGGTATTTGCAAAAACACATTTACCTTATTTCATTTCTATGAGATGTTTGACTTCTCTTTTGATGGTGTTAACTGGGAGATTAAAACTCAAGAAAGAAGATAATGAAAAAAATAAAAAGGCAAAGAAAAAAAAATGTGGGCAGACTAGAAAGTTGTGTTATAAGACTTGTCCTAGCTTGGTTGGTCAACGTTCAATGACCTGTTCATCTAGGGTAAGTGGAAGAACTCGAGCTTTAGAAATAGTGTAAAAAGGTGTGGAATGTAATAGTTAATGCATTTGCCAATTGTTATACAAATCTAAATCAAATACTATTTAGATCTACACTAGCTAGTTGGCTTGTGTTATGTTGCTGTTGAGAGCAAAAAATTATTTTAAGACAGAAAAATACAAAGACATTGTCAATGTATTTTCTAGGATGGAGAAAATTTTTAACCATAAATTGAAAATCTGATGGATGTTTAATAAAAAAAAATTGAGAATCACATGCGTTAATAAATATTGTTTATGCTAACTAAAGTCTAAGTCAGGAAGTTGCAAGATAAATGTATATTAAAATGAGAAATAAATGTATATTAAAATATATGATCCTGTATAGTGATAAATTAAGTGCTAGTGATAGTATAGTGATAAATTAAGTGCTAGTGATAAATTAAGTGCTGAGAATCATCAAGCAAACACCATCATATGATCCATTAAATGTTTCAATTGAGCCTATTATAATGTTATGAGCTAAGAAGATTAAAAAGGCATTTAATGAATAAATTCAAGATATTTCAGCTTTATTTCTGGAATCAATTTGTCTTTCTACTTATATGCGAATTAGGTCTATTTTTCTATTGTGTAGTTTTATGTTAATGGATTTAACTTTCAATCTAACTATTGGATTATATTGAAATTTCGCTAAAAAATTCTAAAGGTCTTGTTTTTAATAAGGATAAACTCTCAGTAGCGTTCAATCATTGAAAATGCCTTACGATAAAGCTCAGAAGTTCCTGTATGGAATTTGCAATATTTTTGTAATTGATTTAGGATTTTTTTTTCTATTTTATTTATAACTTCTTTGTTATTTTTAAAGTCTTGTTTAAGAAATTTTATATAGGGTTATTTAGCTTGTATTTAAAGAATAAATTGATTATTCAAAAATAAAACTTGTACATGAGAGTTTACGTTTACTCTTAGTTCTTTAGATAACTTTCATAACTTATCAAAGACTAGTATTTTATGGAGTTCATCCTCATACATTCGGTTCTTGTTTTGTTATAATCAATGGATCAAGGTTTTCAATCTTATTCTTTCGGTTCTTGGTTTGTTATAATTAATGAGTCGGGGTTTTCATTCAATAACTTTTTTTTCATTTAGACAATTATCCACTGATTTTTTTTTTTTGAATTGTGTTCAATCTTGATTATGGGTTCTAAATTTCTTACCATTAAGGTTTGCATTAATGAGTCCTTCAGATTTTTTAATTTAATAGTATGAAAATCATTTTTTTTTTTTATGAATAGAAATAAGTTAAATTTCAT
>Ga0307511_10006433_pt1 | contig 11837 bp, 9 predicted proteins | sample 13_EM_MG_FD_200266 | JGI IMG/M metagenome (GOLD analysis project Ga0307511, IMG submission 200266) | Populus trichocarpa ectomycorrhiza microbial communities from riparian zone in the Pacific Northwest, United States - 13_EM | ecosystem: Host-associated > Plants > Roots > Unclassified | place...
CCCGGCCCGGTGGTCAACCTGGCCCGAGGCTCGGGCCATGGGTTTTAACTGGGTCACCAGGTCAACCTTATTTTTTTTATAAATCAAAACGATGTTATTTTGGTAAAAAAAAAAATAGTTAACAGATTGCAATCTGGTTTTTGACTGGATCTTGTCGAGTCAGCCGGATTTTCAACTACCCTTATTTTTTCATAAACTCATCCCGGTTCCAGTTCCGGGTTAATCAGGTCCCAGATCAACCTGCCAGATCGAACCGGGTTTTAAACTATTATCTAAAAAACAAAAAATATATCCATAAAGCCTGGTAATAAAAATATGTCCACGGCAGTTGAATATATTTTGAAGAACACGAATCTTTTAAGTTTTTCGTTAATTTTTTTTTGTGTGTACACACCTATAGCACGTATATGGGTTATTTCCATTTTCTATATGTTCTTAGAATATTTTACATGTTCTTCCTACTTTAATGGGTTAAATTATTATTTTTAATTTTTTAAAATTAAAACTTCATTTTTAGAAGTAAAAGAATACATTATCCCTTTTTCTTTTATTCTAATATGTTGAATTATTACAAACACAAAAATAAAGTGATTTTATAAATTACTTGAGGGGCAACTAGATCATTCATGTAACTCCATTAGTCACTTGTCACATCATGAAAAGGAAATTAGATATATATATATCATCCATTACTTGTCGCATTAGTCATTGATATTAACGTGGATCACATATACACGGTAAGTCGATCATCTACATGACATCATTCATCAAATCTTTTTATTCTACAATATATTTATTATATTTATAAGGATTTCACAAGACTAATTGTTTGTATGAATATAATGACTTAATAGCGTTTATCCAAGAATAATAAAATTATATCATTTTCAGGGTTGAGCGGATGGTCGAAAAAGCCCGTTAATTGACTTCAAAATCTGATTTTTCCGGGTGGGTCGGGTCAATTTTTCCTTACCCATAATTACTTCATATTTTATTCCTGGCGGTCAACGATTAAAGGTGAAGCTATAGTCACAAGCAACATTGACTTTTAATAGCGGGCAAAACGACACCGTCTATCTTCTTCCTGAACACTATTAAACATCCGAATTATGCGCGTGAAAACAACGGGGGAAGCAAAACGCAGCATCTATAATTGTATACCACACAAGTCAGTAATTGTTAACGTAAACAAACGAAGAGGTGAATTGATCGTCTGGTGAGACCTCTCCAGTTTGCACGGTCGCTTCCTCAATATCTTTTTTTTTTAGCGCAAATAAATTGCAAATATTCGGATCTTTGGATCTGTAAAAAATGGGCGACGGGATTTTTGGCCCAACCATGGATCTGATGCGATCGGAGCCGATGCAATTAGTGCAACTTATCATTCCTATCGAGTCAGCTTATCGCACCATTTCTTATCTCGGTGACCTCGGCCTCTTCCAATTCAATGATGTAAGCTTTTGAGATTTTCTGTTGTTTGATTCCTCTGCTTACCAAACCCTAATTACCTTGATGATTCTGTCAACATTTGTTTTAGTTAATGATTTGCGCAATGTGATTTCGTTGATTTCAGTTAGGATAGACTTCGATTGGATTTGTTTTGATTTCAATGATTTCAGCATTGCGTGTTTGCAGTTACGAAATTGAACCAGAAGAACTTGAGTTTCTGTTTCGTTTTTTTGTTCTTACGTTTCAGATTTAATATATTGATGGTGTGTTTTTACTGTTTTATCCAGCTTAATGCGGAAAAGAGTCCGTTCCAACGGACGTATGCTGCTCAGGTTTGGTTTTGATGTTGTAGAGATAAATTCTGTGGTGGAAAATGTTGTTTATTATTTGTTAGGCGTTGAACTTTCCTTTCGCTGTGTAGATTAAAAGATGCGCAGAAATGGCTCGCAAGCTACGTTTCTTCAAGGAGCAAATGAAAAAGGCTGGGTTGTCACCGACAAAATCTTTAAGAAGTAGTGATGTTGATCTGGATCGTTTGGAGGTATTACTGTAGATTTTTAGTTTTTTGGACTATGCTTTCTTGGAATTAGAACTTGTTGAGATGTATTGAGGCAAAGTTTTGTTTCGTTTTGGCATGAGTAGGTGGCGCTTGGAGAACTGGAATCGGAGCTGATAGAGATAAATTCGAATAATGAAATGCTACAGCACACTTACAATGAACTATCAGAATATAAGCTTGTCTTGCAGAAGGTATGGCTTCTTTTGCATCCAAAGCCTTTGGTGTGATGATGAGAACCTATAATTCTCGTCGATCTTTGTATAGCCCTGTAGTGCTTGAGATAATGATCTTTCTCCCGCACACATTTGCACACACCACACATTATTTCTACACGTAGATGAACCAGCTATTGGCCTCTTCTATGAGGAGAAACTTCAGTAACAAATGCTTTCACATTTTACTATGAATGTACTCAAACCTGGAATTTTGAATATTATAGAAATTAGGATTGTGTGATTTACTTTGAAAGTCCACTGGAGCTCTGAAATGGGTTGTATTTTTTTTGTATCTCATGTCAGGCTGGTGAACTTTTTCACTCTGCTCAAAGCAGTGTTGCAGCTCAGCAGAGTGAACTTGAAGCATATAACACTGCTGAAGCATCCATTGACAGTGCATTATTGTTGGAGCAAGTACTGATTTTGGTTTTTTGTGTTCTTTATCATAGCAGCTGAAAGTTTGTCATTTTCTGCAAACTGATGCTTAAAAATCAACATTGTTTAGGAAATGACAATGGATCCATCAAAGCAAGTTAAGCTGGGGTATATCAGTGGTCTTGTTGCAAGAGAAAAGGCAATGGCTTTTGAAAGGATTTTGTTTCGAGCAACTAGGGGCAATGTCTTTTTGAAGCAATCCGTGCTTGAAAATGCTGTTGTTGATCCCGTGTCAGGGGACAAGGTTAATTCCTGCATTTGTTTGTTCTTCATTTCTAGAATTGGATATACAGACCTTATTTTGAGAAACTCATGATGTATCAATTTACAGGTTGAAAAAAATGTATTCATTGTCTTCTATTCTGGTGAAAGAGCAAAGAACAAGATTCTTAAACTCTGTGAAGGTTTTGGAGCAAATCGCTACCCATTTATGGAGGACCTAAACAAACAGTTTCAGATAATTTCTCAGGTACAAACTATGATTGCTCATGTGTCTTACCTCTGATTCTTGTGGATTAGAAGCCTGGCACACTGAAAATTAATTACTTGGTCAATTTTAGAGAGCAAACGATTATTTCTATGTTTCTTCTTGAGGATTCTGTTTATTATTCTCTCTGTTTCATCTTTTTTACCATCTGCTCATTAACTTGATTACACAGAAGGATTGTGAATTGCTTTTGCTTTCTTTCCTTTTCTTTCTGGCTTTTTGGGCACTTTACTGCCATTTGGTCTATGCAAACATAAAGCATACTCTTATTACTCAAAAGTAAAGGGAGTTCACTCCCTGTCAACTGGCAGTTAATCATTGGGACAGTAGATCCAAGTACAGCATGTCGAGGTTGAAACTACATGCCTCAAGGTTCATAAGAATTTAATCTGCCATCACTTTATGTCCATAGACATGAATTTGTTAGTGCATGGTAGTGTGGCCTTATGTGTGTTATTATATAGGCATATAAATAAACGAGTAACAGTTTCAGGGGGGAAACTGAAGAAAAATGCTAAATCAAAGTTTATAAGAGACATGCTTTTCGCTTGATGCTTTGGATAGGGAAAAGTTCAATGAACTGGACAATACCCTTAATAATAAAGCAGCAGAGCATCATTATCTGAAGATAAACCTAAATCCCTAGCTAGTTTTAGTGTGGAAGCAGGTGAAGCTGAATAATTGCACTAAAGTCCTAATTCATTTACAAATAATGTTTAGCTGGTAGCAAACTGAAGATTTAAAAAGAGAGTGCCTTATTCCCATTTTTGAAATTAACCTTGAGTTTTTCTTTAGTACTTTGTCATAGTTCCACTAGCATCTCTGTCCAATTTTCTAGAATCAAGTTCAAACTCCAGTCTGATGTAAAATTTGTAAATTCACTGATTTCTAGGTGTCTGGAAGACTTGCTGAGCTTAAAACTACTATAGATGCTGGGTTGGCGCACTGGAGCAATTTGTTACAAACCATTGGCTTTGAGTTTGAGCAGTGGAATTTTCTGGTTTGTTTGGGTCATTTTACTTCATCCTTTGGATCATTGCTGGGAATAATAGAAGTTGAGTTAAGCTGAGTTGAATCTTTTTTGTCAACTAAATTTGTGTCTTTTAACTTGTACAGGTGAAGAAGGAAAAATCTATTTACCACACTTTAAATATGCTCAACATGGATGTGACAAAGAAGTGTCTTGTTGCTGAAGGTTGGTGCCCAGTTTTTGCAACAGATCAGGTTTGTGGTGTTAACTTGTATTGCTTGGGGCTTGGTTAAATCTTGCATGAACCGTAACTATTAAACCATTTCATGGTTGTTTCTCTTCAGATACAAAATGGACTACGGCGAGCGACTTTAGACAGCAGCTCACAAATTGGAGCCATATTCCATGTTTTGCAGACAAAGGATTCACCCCCTACCTATTTCCGAACAAACAAATTTACTTCTGCTTTTCAAGAAATTGTAGATGCATATGGGTGAGTTACTTGTGTTTCAGACAATACAAGGGGTCTTTAATTTTTTAAAGTAATTTTTGGCAGGTTAATTGATTATCAGGGCTCTATCATAACTGTAGAAGTTTTCTGATGCCTTTAAGATAGGAATGTTAATGCCAGAACACGACCACTCTGTTAGCATTGACAGAACTTACAGTTTCTCTAATAATTGATTGTTTGTTCCTTGTTCTCTTTGAGCACAGAAATTATGGTAGTTGAGAGACAGAAAACTAGTCCATTGTTGTTGTTAGTATGGTCCATCTTATCATGTAAAGTTAGTTTGTGACCAAAGCTTATTTAGTTGATATTATATGTTTTTGCATTATGTCCATCCCACTAATTCAATACTGTTCATTTTATCTGCATAAACAATCTAGGGGTGTTCTCTTTGTCAATACACTTAGCAGAATGAGCGAATACAGTTGACTAGAACATTTCTCCCACTCCATGACTTGTAATCATGCATCATTCTATTTGACCAGTTCACTGTTACAAAGATGAAATAGAGGTGTTAACTGACAATTTTTTCAGGGTTGCCAAGTACCAGGAAGCAAATCCTAGTGTATACACAATTGTCACATTTCCCTTCCTCTTTGCTGTTATGTTTGGTGATTGGGGCCATGGTATTTGCTTGCTGTTGGCAACATTATATTTTATTTTCAGGGAAAAGAAACTTTCCAGTCAGGTAATTGTGATACAGCTCGTGTCTTAGCTAGCTCTTCCTGTCAATTGTCGCATACTTTAGCTTACTTGCTTTTGTAAACAACAGAAGCTTGGAGACATTATGGAAATGGCTTTCAGTGGCCGTTATGTGATAATGATGATGGCAATTTTTTCAATCTACACGGGGTTGATATACAATGAATTCTTTTCGGTTCCATTTGAGCTGTTTGGGCTGTCAGCCTATGGGTGTCATGACCAGTCTTGCGGGTATTAACCAGTACAAATTTACTCGTATGCATGTGTGGTTCAACTTTCCCTGTAAATTATCCATGCTCTCTTTGTATTGTAGGGATGCTTCTACTGCTGGTCTAGTCAAGGTTCGTGCCACTTATCCATTTGGTTTGGATCCTAAATGGCATGGTACCCGGAGCGAGTTACCTTTTCTTAACTCGATGAAGATGAAGATGTCAATTTTATTTGGAGTGGCCCAGATGAATCTTGGTATCATAATAAGTTACTTCAATGCAAAGTTCTTCGGAGATAACATAAATATCTGGTGAGCTATACTCGATTCCTGCATGCAATGCATTGATTCAAATATGTTACAGCATGTCCTTGTGGGAATAATCAGCATAATGATGATTTTAAGTTAATGGCCATTCCTGAACATCCAGCGCTCTTTTTGAGAGAATTTGATCTTATAAACATGAATGTCCTTGTTTGTTGGAGTGGAGAGATGGGGCCTTGGGGGCATGTAGATATAGATTCTTTGCTTTTCATTGCTTGTACCTTTTTTTGCCCCCTTATTTCCATCTTCGGAATTGACTGGAAACTGTTGCATTGTTTTAGGTATCAATTTGTGCCCCAGATGATTTTCTTAAACAGCTTGTTTGGTTACCTTTCGCTCCTCATAATAGTGAAATGGTGCACTGGTTCACAAGCTGATCTATACCATGTGATGATATACATGTTTCTAAGTCCCACTGATGATTTGGATGACAATCAGCTTTTTTTCGGCCAGAAATTTTTTCAGGTATTATCTCTTTTATAGTGATTGTGTGGAAATTTTCCCTCGTGGCTTAAGGAAAACAGACTAGCTAACATGTCCTGTGTTTCACCACTAGATCTTGTTGCTACTATCAGCCCTTGCTGCTGTCCCATGGATGTTGTTTCCAAAGCCTTTTCTATTGAAGAAACAACATGAGGAAGTATGCTCGATCTTTTTCAAATGCATTTGTTGCTATAACTCTTTTGTAAAAATATCGTTAACTCTATTTTCCCTAAATGCCTTGTTCAGAGGTTCCAAGGTCAATCATATGCACGGCTGGACAGCAGTGATTACTCTCCTGAAGTCGAGCCGCATTCTGTTTCTCATAACCATGAGGAATTCGAGTTCAGCGAGGTGTTTGTTCACCAGCTTATACATACCATAGAGTTTGTGCTCGGAGCAGTGTCGAATACGGCTTCATATTTACGTTTATGGGCCCTCAGGTTGGTTCTTCTAGTAATTACTTGATATTTATATTTTCAAGCTAAATTTTCACCCTTCTTTGAATTCTTGTTTGTGATTGCTCATTAGAATATGTTCATTTCTCCGTTTCCTGTCTAAAGCAGAGGAAAATCAATTTGATTGTTAAGATCTTATGTCAATATGCCTTCCTGACACATCTCTCGCGTTTAAAATGAATGTCGGGTACTTTTATGCATTCTAGTACAGGAAGTTAACTGTTTAATATGAGTGAATTATTTGGTGATTTTTCAGTCTGGCCCATTCAGAGCTAGCAAGTGTATTCTATGACAAGGTTCTTCTTCTATCCTGGGGGTGAGTTCTCATGTCCATGTTTTGGCTTGTGATGAAAGCAACTTGACGTCACAAATTTGATCAAGCAATGTAATGAATCATCTGTGAATGACTGCAGGTACAACAGCATCTTAGCTCGCAGTATTGGCTTGATTGTATTTATATTTGCAACTGTTGGTGTCCTACTAGTGATGGAGACCCTTAGTGCATTCCTACATGCCTTGAGGCTTCATTGGGTAGAGTTTCAAAACAAATTTTACGTGGGAGATGGATACAAATTCTATCCATTTTCATTTGCTTCGCTTGGTGAAGATGATGAATGAGATACGTTAACTGAATAGAATAGTCACAGGCTTAGATAGGAAATAGGACTCATCATACATTGATGAAAGTATAGCAAACTTGCAATCCTGTTAAACATGATCAAGGAGCTCGAGAAAGCTAACTGAGGAAGTGCTCTTCCGAGTTCGGAAGAACCTGCTCGTGAGGAACAACCAATTTCGCAGTGTTCATGATTATTGAATCAAGCCTTGCTGGTGTGGCTGCCTATTCCCTGCGCGTGGATTGTCGAGATTGACCTTGATCAAGAGCAACTATAAAGGAAATTTGTTGCATGATGCTTCTAGAATTTTGCCAGCCAGTTAGCAAATAAGAAGCTTATCTGCTAGACTCAGTCATTGGTACAAGCTTCAAGAATTTTTGCCAGTTAGAATTCATGGTGTGTTGGCTGTATTCTTCGTCGGTGATTGTTAGGGTACTGTTGTGCAATATTGTCTAGTGAGGAGAAGAAAGTAATTAGTGTTGAAAATAGACACTGAACTCTCTTTGTAGATGAGTAGTTGGGAATATAACACGAGGTTTCTCAAATTGTTGAGAGAAATTTTCCGAGACACAGAAAAATAAATGAGAGAAGAAGAAGAAAGACAAGTTGACATGCTGTGCTGGCTACATGATGTTCTTAAAAAGCAATAAATACATTATTAATGAGATTGAGCAATGCATAAACCCTTAGTCTTATACAGAGAATTCTGGCATAAAATGATTTTAAGTACTAACATCACCTATATCATGATAACTTTTGCCAGAGATTCGTTGAATCTTACACTACGCTAGATATACATATATGTGTATATAGCGCCAATACACATCACACTTAATATATATATAGACGAGCGCGAGCACCATCTAAGAATTTAGTGCTTCAATACGCCAAGGGCACAACAATCTACTGAGCTGTAGTGTGAATTGCAGCAACAGTTGAAACCATGGAATCTACACCACAGATATTGCGACCCCTGCAGATTTTGTAATAGCCATTCTCTCCCCAATTCTGTCCCCATGAATTCTTGATAATCCAGAAGGGCTTTTCCTTAAACCGGATAGGAGCATAACCAGCGGATCCATACCCCACCAGTAGCACCCCGTGATCCTGACGCTTCGAGCAAATGTATGGGCATGAAACTCCACCTACATATGTCTGCATAAAAGCTGCATTGATCGCCACTGCACCATGGAAAGTAGAAGGAAAAAACCTTACAATTAGTGTGTCCAGTAAGAGTACGCAAAATAGAAAATCTCAACCGAAGGGGTTGATGAGAATACAGATACCAATGCCTGCGCCCAGAGGTAGCTAAAATACCTGAGAGTGGACCATGCTTCACCAGATTCGCAGCAATTTGATCTTCATCGATTGAAACAACACTGAAGTTAGATACGGATGCTACAACTTTGCTCTTGTCAAATTTGCAAGTGCCACCGTCAGTTCCAGTGTAAGGATAGTCTTCCTCACGTTCAAGTCCACCAGCCTTGAGTGCGTACTCAAAGGCATTATTCATCAGCCCACCGTCGCAGCCAGAGTCACAGGCACCATATTCTTCTGGATCACACTGCAAGAAATTAGAAATACAGCAGGGCATCAAAATTAGAAATCATGACCCCAGTAACTAAATCTTCATGTCTCCTTCGTAAGCTAAAAAAATCCACTTTCATGTAACAAAATTGAAATCCTCGGTGTCTTTCATGGAGAAATCGAAGAAAGACAGGATCAAAAGCGTGGAAATAAAGAAGTCAAACCTCATGGTCGCAGTCCACAAGCTGCTGCTCACTCAAGCTCGCAAGCTCTCCTGTGGCTAAATAATGAGCTCCTTCTAACGCCCCGGTAGCACTAAACGACCAGCACGATCCACACGATCCCTACAAAAAAAAACCCAACATGATAATACAGACACCATGGAAAAACCCGAAAGACAGAAAAGCTGGTCTGAGGATACTTCGCATCTACAACAAGAGGGAAAAAAGAAAATGGATATTTAAAAACCTGGTCTTTGACTTCTGTAACGGCACCGTGATCGCGCCAGTCATAATCAGTAGGTAGATCAGTAGTAGGAAGGATCGGCGCCTTGTTAGCGTCCGTAGGCAACCGTAGCCGCCGCTTCAATCCAAGGAACTGGCGGCGGAATTCTTTCGGTGTCAGGTCAGAGAACTTGGTGACGCCGTGGGCGGCGGTGGGGTCTATCATCTGGTGTTTCTTCGCACGGCGAAGATTAGCTTTGAAAACACCAAATCGGTAATCATGCTCTTCTTGAGTCGCGTATGTTTTGCCGAATTTGGATTTGAAAGAAGTGAAATGATGCTCTGCGTTAAGGAGATCATCCTCGCCGTCTGATACGACTTGTATGATTAAAGGATCGTCGAGGTCGTTGGAAGATACTGTGGATGCGACTGCGGAGCTTATGAGTGTAAGAAGGAGTAGAGCGAGCAGAGAAAAGCGCTCCATTGTGTGGCCAGGAAAGTCTGTGCAGTGGAAGGATAGATAGGAGATATTTGTAAGCGGGGTATCCCCAGAAGATTGTGGTGGCTGCCATTGTGATTGCGACACGTGTAGTTTTGCAGGCAATTTTTATGAACTAGGGGACAAGAAAGGGAAGGTGGGAAATTTGACTTTAGGATTTTGTGAAGTGAAATGGAATATTTTTAAAGTTCATAAAAAATCGGCAAATCTGTCGTCTTAGAAATCAGTAAATTAATTGAGTTATTTTCAATATTTATAAAAGTTAATTTAGAATTAGTTAAAGTAAAAAAATGAATTATTTTGGTTAAAAAATATTTAAAAAAAATTGATTCGATTATGTTTTAATTTCAAAAATCAAAATAGAAAAAATAAGGTAAAAAAAGCTTATTATAAATTAAATAGATGTCAAAGATAATTCAAATTTTGTGAATTAAATTGAACTTACTTAATTTTTAAAAATATAAAACCAAACTAAACTGAATTATTCAAATTTATTCATTATTTAGTTCGATTCTAAATTTAAAAATAAAATCAACTTGACTGGATTTTTTATCTAAACCCGAACAATATGCCCACCCTTATCCGTTACATAATAATAATAATTGAATAAAATTAAAATTATTTATACTCAAATACATTTCAGTAAATGAATACACAAATGCTAAAAAACAGCATATTGCTTGTATGGAGTGAAGTGGACCATGATGGTCACTTGGCTAACGACGTTTTCCCGAAAAGCTTGCGCTCCTTGGATGTGGGCTGGTGGCCTTGGATTTTGTTGCTTTTATTTGTCGATAATTATGTTTTTTTTTTTAATTTAATTTTTTTATTTAAAATTATTTTTATATCTTTTTAGATTTTTTAATATGTTGATATTAAAAGTAATTTATAAAAAAAAATATTTTAATATATTTTCAAGAAAAAAACAATTTAAACCGCAACAACTGTCACATTCTCAAACACCCCATCATCTTTGTTTTCATTTTCACGCTGAGCCCATGATATTGCTTTCTTGAATATTTATTTAGGGGATATTTGGGAATATAGTAGCGGTTATTTTTTAAAATATTTTTTACTATAAAATACATTAAAATAATATTTTTTATTTTTAAAAAAGTTATTTTTAATATCAGCACAGCACATCAAAACGATCGAAAATATTAAAAAATTAATTTGAAAAAAAATTAAAAAAAAATTAAACAATATTTTTAACGCACAAAAAAAAAATCGCTGTTATATGCAAAGCATATTATTGTTTTAAGAATAATTGAGTACGAAATTTCAAATATATTTATTATTAGAGTCCTAGAGACATACGTAATTAGTCATTTAAAACTTGAAAGAAGAAGACAAAAGGAAGGCTGGGAGCCTGGGAGCCTGGGACCACGGGACGGAAGGATGAGGAAAATGAAATGTTTGTTTGACTGGAATGGAAATTACCGGCTCCTTTCCTGTGTTGTCGTTGCTGGTGAAAACCATGTGATTTCAAATTTGATTTTTTTGTCATCTTCAATTCACGCTCTACGGAACACAGAGCTTGTGCTGACTAGGAATGGAATAAACTTTTGTTTTTGTATTTTAAAAAAATTAAATTTTATTTTAATTTTTTAAGTTAAATTAATTTTTTTTTATGTGTTTTTAATTTGTTTTGATGTGCTGATATTAAAACTAATTTTTTTAAAAAATTTTATTTTAATTTATTTTATAAATAAAAACACTTTGAAAAATAATATGTATTACGTTTTCAAACATCCCCGAAAACACAAAACCAAATATGAGAGCTATTAAGGAAAAGTATGATTATCTCACTGATTTAATTTATTAAAGTTGGATAAAATAAATATTATGAACAATAACAAGTTAAGAAATTAATAAATAGATTATTAGATGCGAGTCGATATTTTTAAAATTCACTCAATCTGACTCACCTGTGAAATTCAATGTATTAAACTCTAG
>Ga0307511_10006434_pt1 | contig 11836 bp, 14 predicted proteins | sample 13_EM_MG_FD_200266 | JGI IMG/M metagenome (GOLD analysis project Ga0307511, IMG submission 200266) | Populus trichocarpa ectomycorrhiza microbial communities from riparian zone in the Pacific Northwest, United States - 13_EM | ecosystem: Host-associated > Plants > Roots > Unclassified | place...
ACCCTTATTAATTCTTTTTCATAATTTGTAAATCAGTACTCGTAAACCTTTATCAATTCAAGTACGTTATACACCAAATCGAGGAATTATTTAAATTGCCCGTGAGCGGCCCAGAACATATACTGTCACCTTCTATACCAATCCAGACAGTCTGCTAGTCATTTTTTAATTTAGGTGTTGCCTAAGTAGGTATCTAGGTTTTGGGTTATTTTGGAAACCAACCGCTTGACTTTGCTCGTAGCAAAGCAGAAAAGCTATGGGCCTAGAGTTGCTTCGAGCACCTTATTGCCCACGCCTCAGCGGAAACCGCCATTTTGAACTAGCTGCAAGTGCCACCGAAACGTTTGTTTTATTCCAGACCCACTCTATGAGGGGCTTTCTGTAAGGTTCTAGACCACATACCTCTGAGGCTCTACAGAATTTGATAGAATATACACACACTGGTCTGGTTGGCCTAATATATATACGCTCCCGCAGAGAAGAATACAAGTTTACTATATATGTTCGCCATCTCACCCTTCGCAAATTGCCACTCAAGTACCAATAAATACCTCGGATAGTAATCCCTTGTACTACGTTCACTCCTCGACCCCGACGAATTCCAATATTACCCAAGTCTGGTACGGCCAAGACGAACCACCCCCATCAATATCAAGTCTTGGAGTATCTCCAGACGCCAAATTAAAATGGCCTATAGGAAACTAGCCATGAAATGGCAACCCGATAAGAATGTACAGAACCCTGAGGCAGCTGATAAGTTCAACGAGATTGGACATGTCCTAAGCGATCCACAAAAGAGACAAGTGTATGGTAAATATGGTGAAGGGGGGTGGACTGGGTGGGAGAGCGGCTGCCGGGGGTCTGCTTGATATGTTCTTCGGTGGAGGGGCTGGTAGTGGCATGTTTTATGGTGCGGGGTCCAACAAAGCCCCGCGACATTGTTCTGTTGGAATATACTCTCACGTGCATAGGACCAGGGTGATGGATCACGGGATATGTAGGCTGACCGATGGAGGCAATTGGGATATGAGACAGAACGTCCGAATGGAGGCAATTGGGAATCGAGCATTTGGGATAAAAAGAGGCGGAATTTCCTACCGAATATAAAAAATAACAAGGCAGTAGAACCATAGCATTCATACTATAGCGATCTCTACATAGTCTTGACAAATACATCTCTACTTCTCTCTCAAGATTCCTCCGCTCAATAACCTGGTAATCTTACATGTTCATGCGCACAAGGTTTCACTCGAAGACATATACAAGGGCAAGGTCCCAAGGGTGGAAGTCCAGAAAAGCGTCCGGGAGAAAAGGAGGGTGGTGTTAAGAAGCGTACCCGTTGTAATGGTGCCAGAGTAAAGAAGGCGATGGGACCCAAGATTCAGCGACCCAAGATCCAGCGAGTCCCGACTGTGCGCCTTAACTGTACATTGTGGTTTGCCTAGCAGTCGGAGTATCTGATATGTCATTCTCTAAGTCCATAATGGTGAGAGGCCATTAGTTGGGTGAAGGTGAAATACCCAGACTTGGTTAACAATTGATGGAGTTCAGGCAGCGAGTTTTGCTGTCTTCCCTACCGTCCAGTGGGGTTTCCGGCTGGTTCATCATCCCCCCCATCGGGGCCACATACGAGTATCTGAGTATTTAAAACAAGGAAGAAGAATATCACAACTTCAAAATATAACTTCTCTTGAAGCGTTTTGCCTGGTCTACCTGTCCACAATGCTGTAAAACGGCATCTAACTGTTGCATAAGCCTAGAATCTGCTTCGATTTGGTTTAAATTGTGGAATTGAAGGCACCGTAGAAATCCCCATACAAGAAAGCACCTGCGTTTAAGGATGTAGTGCCTTACACCTTACCTGGATCCTATAAGTAGGAAGCAGTGGGGTTTTTCCTAACGTAAAAAGAAACCATGCCATAAGATGTAGACAAAAGATATTATTGTTGTTCCAAACTTTACTGAATTCCATACATTGCATTAATATCCAGCACAAGGTGGCTGGACCTGATTGCCGAGCCATAGGGCCCTTATGTATAAGAACCTCAGTGGATTCAAACACCCTGTGGATAAGAAATTAATTTCAAATGCCTATTGCATAGGAAACGTTGTAGGTTTCTACAATAGCAATGAACTCAGCATCTTTCTCTCCATTCCATACCTCATAAGAGATGAAGATGATGAGTTACCGCCACCAGCATGTTCTTCATTCGAAGGACCTGAGGCAATCTTCCCGGAATTATCCTCTTATTCCATGTCTGCCATCTCCCTCTGACCAAAAGGAAGGGTACGTGATGTGGATAGGGTCAGTCAAAAATAATTTCATAGGGAGTTTTGAGTGTAGTGGAATGTTTTTATTCGATTGACATTTACCAAATTGAGTAATTATATTAATTGCCCGCGACCGATGCCCACGGGCGGCCCAGAACATATATAACCCCTCTGTCCCCTCACGACACCAACTTTTCAAACAATCGTTATCACCACCAAAATATCATGCTTTCATATACTTGCATTATGGATTCCGATATGGTTACTGTATTGGCTTTACGCCCATAAACGAAGATCGCTTTTAATTTTATTTCTCAAACTCTTAAAGTTTTTAGATTTTTCAAAAAGTTTTACGCAAACTCGGCTGCTTGTTGATGGCAGCAATGTTCCAAATCGAGAACTTCCACTCCATGTATACACACTTCCTATATATACGCTTCGTACAGATATACTTACGCATGTTCTTGGGTCTACCTACCTCCCAGAACTTCCAACGCTTGGTGTGTCAAAGCCGTTCCTTATTGTCAATAGGATCTCACTATGATCATGCGACACAAATCTGCTTTGGAATTCTCCTCCGAAATTAATGGATTCCCGCTTGGGATGATAAGGGAGGAGTACAATCACGAAGCGCCATGTTCGTTGGCTGAGCGAGACAGTTCTACCTCTCCTGGGTCACCTATCTGTCCACGCCTCCAGGGCAATCCAACAAAAGAGGACGCCCCTCCGTCAAGACCTTAACACTCGGGGCAAAACAACCACAAGCTTCCCCGAGTGTGGAATTCCTAAGGGGCCCACTCTATAATACACAATGCACAATACATCCTCTGGCATATATATCATCCTACCGCCTTGGGGGAGTGGTTTATACAATCAGATCCTTATATTGTCAGGCCATCTATGTAGCTGGCGTTGTAGTTAGGACAATAGCTCCAATATGCATCACAATAGTTATTGTAGCATAGTAAATCAGACCACCTGGCTATAGTGCCAGCGCCGGCAGGCTCAGATTTGTGCACAGTACAGTACATGTCTCAACGCTGAAAACTATGCAGAGTGCACAAGGACCCCAAACTACGTGCACTGTACATATATATGTTCTTCTGCACCTATCTATACCGGTATGGTGCCAACTTTAGGTGAAGAAATCAGCACACGCAGGAGTGAGATGTTTTCTCTCTTTCATAGATTCACTTGCTGTCACATCGGAAGCCATATACCGGTATAGGTATAGGAAAGTCTTATAACATGAAGGGCAGGTATGTATGTATCCATAGCCTTTTCAAGTTAGTACTGTACAATCATTTTCAGTTCAGAATCAAAGGGTGTCAGTACCGGTACTGGGGCACCGTTCATAGAATATGATCAATAAATACAGCGCCTTCCTCCCTCCATGGACTGGATACCCACGGGCAGTTCACACACCGAACCACACCTAACCTCACCTATCTCATCATTTTCGGATCACTTCTTTCCAGAGTCGCCTTAACTTTGAAAACTTTGCACACTCTTATCGATTCGCCCTACATCCGCTACATATCGAGACATTCTAATACATACTTCCCCTAATGCCTGATAGCACTTCCCAACCGGTGCCGTCGCAGGGTAAGTGCGCCCCTAGGCTCAACAAGATTCCCGAGCTCGAATGTTAGCTAACTCTCTTATATTGATAGCACCCGCTAGTGGTTCGCTCAGCGTCGTCTCTGTTCAGAACAGCCCACATACTCCCCCTAGCCCTATGGAAACATTCTGCCAATGGGTTACATCGGCGGCACGTGAACACGTCAACATCCTGTAAGGATTACGAGGTTATTAAGCGGAGGAATCTTGAGAGAGAGAGAGAAGTAGAGATATATTCGTTAAGGCTATATAGAGATCGCTATAGTATGAATGCTATGGTTCTACTGCCTTGTTCTTTTTTGCTCGATAGGAAATTCCGCCTCTTTTATTTCCAAACGCTGAATTCCCAATTGCCTCCATTCGGACATTCTGTCTCATATTCCAATTGCCTCCATCCGTCAACCTGCATATCCCGTGATCTATCCCTAGTTCCATGCACGTGAGAGTATATTCCAACACATCCAGCTGCTCTCCCAGTCCTCTCGTACAGAATTCCACAAAGAGTGCTATAATTTCGTTTGCAGCTAGAGGGGAAATTTGAATGTCTTGTACCCCAAGGTTAGTGGGTCTGGCGAAATGAGAGTTTCCATTCCTCTAGCAAATTACAACAGCGACATACTGCAGATTGTCCAAAGCTACAACCTACTACCCAATATTGAAGTTGACTCATTTCTGTCCCTTTTTAGATCTGAAATATTTGACTCTTTTTCAAGTAGTATTTGGGGGATAGCACCTCACAATTCGTGTCTTCGCTCCATCTTCGTCACGGCCAGTGCTACACATACTTCCGATGCCTCAGGCAATCAAAAGGTCCAATTTGATATTTCGTTTGAATACAGTGATTTCGAGTTTGATTCTGGGTTATGGGAGAAGATCAACCAGTCGGAAGGCAATTAAGCAAGATATGTAAAGAAATTTGTTTGCTGAAGCATATTTTTCTTCACCTCTGCGTTTATCTTTTCTTGTTTGTTAGTCACGTTATGATTTAGTTGTGGATTTGTTTCGGCTCATGGATTTGCAATTGTTTGTCTTGATGGATTTGTTTGTCATGTTCTGGCTTAGTGATAGGGAGGAGGTAGCCTGGCTGGGTGGACATCAGCTATCATACTAGGGTTGTGTGTATTGAAACGTCAGTCAGAATATCGGTTAACCCCTCCACTAACCCCTCTAACTTCTCATAATGCAAATTCTCACCATTGCAGATTATTTTTGTTACAAAAGCGGGAACTCTTCCTTCCATGCTTCACGCACAGAACTTTGCTGCTTGATCGAATGTAATTAAGTATGTCATATTGGCACAGATAGCTGGGATATTGTTACTGGTACCAAGAGAGCTCCAAAGCGTACAGAGACTCAACGGAACAAGCGTATCCCCCTCATCCATAAATCCCTTACCCACAGGACAATCCACGGCAGCATCAATTCCAAACGAACTAAAGTAATACACATGTCCCATCATCCCAAGGTTTCCATATGGTTTCACCCCGACGGTTATCCTTTACATTACATCCCGGTCTCAACCGCAAGATCACAAGACTCAAGCAACCCCCCTCCTTCCTCAATCCCCGTGTGTAAATATGAGGGAGGGAAAGCTGGAAATCAAAATTAGGATTATGTTAAATCAAGTAGGTTGAATATATTGTTAGTAGATCTAAAGTATTGCCATAAATGTGAGGATTTAACAGTGGAATCTAAGACTACCGAAGGGCCTCTCGGATGACTGGAGCAACTTGTGGGGAATTATCTAAGTATGCAAATAAGGGTGGTTTCTTTAATTTTTAGGATCCATTATCTACTCTCAATATTCAAGGTTATATTTGTGGAGGTGCTGGCCCAGTTGAGAGGTGGACAAAACTTTTCAGTGTCTCAATGGACGAACCCATCGGGGAACTGCCCATGGAGCACATGAGCATCGAGTTCTTGAGACGAGAAATGGGAGTACCTCCAGGATTGCACTAGCCCTTGCACTACAAACATAAACATAGTCTGTCTGCATCTGGTCACCTTAATGAATATAATATAATAATATTAACTTTGTCAAAGGAGTCAGCAAGTGGATGATATTCATCTAATGGAGGTGGTGAATACTATATTTGTGTTCCATGTCTTCAAGGAAGTATCTAGCAGACATAAATATTGCCTATAAACCTGCCGAGCATGCTGCACAAATAGGACGCCTCATCATCCACTCTGATCCATGTGAGTTCCACATTCCGACCTGCTCGCTAGTGGAGATGAGTTTTATTCCAAGTGCATAATCTATGCCAATGATGTATAATTAATAAGAACATGAATAGATTTTCCCGAGCTTTAAGCCCTTCCCACATGTATTCAGAGCAACAAGGCCAACACCCATTACGACCAAAGGAGAAGGAAGAATAGAAAGAGATATACAAAGAGATAAATGTATAGGAGATAATGATAATGGTAGTAGGAGCAGGCAAAAATGAGGATAGACCTAGCTGCAGTTGCCTACTTGATAGCAAGTATTACCTCCTTCCACACCCTGACATGATCAAGCATAATTTCAGTATATCTCATGAGATCTCAATGAGTGGGAGATGCCCATTCAAATCGGATAGCTTCAGAAATTTCGGTAAGCTGTGAGTACCGGTTTGAATGAAGGAGCCAGACATTCTCAATAGCAACTCGGAGAAAGAGACTGGCCAATCAAGTCAATATGAATCTATACCGCGCTCCTCTTGTGTAGTTTTGGAACTTAAGCTCTGTTAGGAAGTACCGGTATTATCCTCCATAACGAGAATGGGCTCGAAGTGAGTTTCTCGGATGTGGTGAAAGAAAGGTCCCGGCCACGGGACGGGTTTCAAGGTATGAGTACAGAGATATCAGTGTATCACCTCAACTAGGAATGCCGTAGCGTGCTACGGAAGTCACGATTGACACCCATGGCACTTCAAGATGCTTAGTGCATAACTCCAAAATTACTGTGCATGCCCACGTCCTGGTGGGGTTTCTTCATTTAGGTGGTTCTCTCCTTCCCACGCTGCTCATGCTGCCACGTTTACATATGCAGTGGTATTTCTTTTAATGAGTCACTGCTCTAGCCTATGACAAGGCATCGCATCTCCTGTGGGAAATTATTCGACCCTGCGGTCACTACCCGTATCACGTACAAGACTAGATGCAAGTCCCCGGAAGACATAGGAAGCGTTGAACGGATTAAACAGATGAAAGAATGAGCAAAAGGAACTAACCATGTCTGTAGTTTTCACTACTGCTCTGCACTAATCTGGGTGCTCATACGCCTCCTCCAGAGTTCTCCTATTCACATCCGTCACCCTCGGGTAACTTAGTAAATTCACTGCATCTGGGCGGTCTCACACTCGCAGTACGACTCTTGCACATTCCCATTCTGGTCTCTGTTTCTGTATGTGGGGCCTTCACCGCTTGGTATTCCAGCTGAGGTGGTGCGGGTTGGGTAGGGAAGGCTTGTGCCGGCCTCAATATTCACAGGAGCATCCGCTTGCCCACCCATCGTCCCTCTTGGTAGGTATACCTAAAAGCAAAACGGGAACAAGCCGCTGATAGGCTGCCGGCGAAGGCACAACATCAGATAGTATGTAGGCAGATACTCCCAATTATGATACACCGATCAGAGGCATATGACGGGTCAATAAAACAACAGAGAATGCTGGTGGCAGAACACTTACACTAGTAATATCAGCTTGAGTAGGAAGTGGCAGAGAGAAAGTCTCTGAATTATCGGGAATTGAAAAACTAGCGGAGGAGGCCATGAGCAGAAAAACATAGGGTGGGCAGCATTGTCACGCAAGCTACCCTATTTGAGAAAGGTAGTAGGTTAAGACAATATGGCGTATCAGGGGTTCAAGCACAATAAGTGGCCTGGGGAAGGCGTTAACGGTCTAATTAACTACGCAGTCGAGTATGAAGGGACTTTAATCAAGATTAAGCTAAAACAATACAATGCAACCGCTGCCACTGTTGCCGCCGGTTTCCACCTTTTCACACATATCGCACCGCAATAGAAACTGCAATAGCACTGGTTATCCACAAAATATATGCGTTGATGCATATGAGTAATGAGTATTAAAGCCGACTATGGAAGGTGAGTGAGGCAGCTATTGCAAGCCTGAAGAAGATCCTTGCACAATCCTGAAGCTGATCCTGTGTAACCCTGCAGTAGATCCGATCTGCGAAACCCTGCAGCAGATCTGCGAAACCCTGCGAAACCCTGCAGCAGACCCTGCAGGAAAACCTGCAAGCAACCGTAAACTAGTGAACATACAGAGCTGCACTTATTCTTTTTTTTTTTTTCATTCATATGTGATAGAGCTGCATTACAAAGAGCGATATACCTAGATCCCCATCATGTCAATGCACCGGGACAGATCTTGAATATCTTGACCGCTTCCTTAGATAAATCATCAATCGCCTTGATAACATCTGCTGGACATCGTTCGAACTTCTTACGTATCATTCCGTACCCCCTTCAAATGCACCGTGTTCCATGCGAGTTGCGTAAAGAGGTAACCAAAGTTACTGAGTCTCGCCCCGTCTTCTGCTTCTTCCCAGATCAGTTCATGGAGGTCGCCCATGCTGCCGACATTCCAACCAACTCCCTCCTTACTAATAGAGAATGGAAAAGTCGTAAAACATGAAAACAATCACAATGACTTTCACCTTCACCACCCACAATTTAAGATTCCCGTGGCAATAAGGCGATATTGCCTATTGAATGTCCAACTCTAAAATAGTCTCTGTCTAGTTGATCTCACGATTGTCATTGATTTTGATTTGACTTAGAGGTAGTTTTGGAATAGTTTTGGAAGTGTTACGGACCAGAATCACCTTGTTTCTATCCCTTGTAATTCAAGAACTTGGGTCCAAAAGCAAAGTGCTTTCCGGAGGCTCCTCAGTGCAGTGCGGCTGTTGGATCATGCGATTTAAGGTGAGAGGCTTCGCAAGTTAATAATTGATACTGCTGCTTCCATTGGGATCCATTTACTCAGGGATTTCTGTTCCCATTTATTCGTATACTCCACATCCTTTTAGACGTCAGAGGTGGGTTACATCTTCGAGATTCCTTTCCGTTTCTGGTGCCGTTTACCTTAGCATCGGTCGGTTGATACTACCACAGGCAAGCGTCGTCAATTTTTCATTGCGCTAGTCTACGCTCGGCGTGAGCATCAATTCACATAACTCACTGGATGTTCACTCCTTTTATCTACCTTTGACTATAGCTCAGTACAATTCTCCAACTCCCGACCCTGTTGCTCCAGACATTGCCCTTAGGAGTTAGGAGCTGTATTTTACTCTTCCGAGGGGCTTGTGCCAACCAGACTATGTTTTACTCACAGGCGGGAAATTCCTTACACGGCTGATTGTAGATTTATTACGCTACGATAACTTTGTGGTATGCTACACAGAGTCCTATCCGCAGCGGATTACATAACCCGAAATCAGGTGTAAATCACTTAACTCCAACAAAGGAAATACATAACTTGGCGGGACGGGTGTGACTCGAACTAGGGCTTTCCTCCAAAGAGACAGCACAAGGCCCGAGTACAAACCACTCGGCCAAGGGGGCACGGCAGTCTCGAGTTCTCATTGGCTCCAGTGATATTTCCTAGTTAGGCAGAGTTTACATAACATGCAACTAAATCAGATACATGACTAACAAACTTGAGAAGGATCTATAGAATCAGGACATGTAGCTGAGATAGCCAAGCTACTAGTCAATCTAAGCCAGCCCAAATCCATCCACGTGCACTGACTTGCAAATCCAAATCCGTAACCCAGCACAAGACCAACAACTGCGAATCCATGAGCCGAAACAAATCCACAACTAAATCATAACATGACTAACAAGAAAGGATAAATGCAGAGGTAAAGGGGGACATGCTTCAGCAAATAAATTTCCCACATATCTTGCTTAATTACCTCCGGACTGAGTCAGGGAGTGGACGTTCCTGATCCTCTCCCATAGCCCAGAATCAAACCTGAAATCACTGTATTCAAACGAAATAGCAAATTCGACCCTTTGATTGCCTGAGGCATCGGCAGTAGATGTAGCACCGGCGGTGACGAGAATGGAGCGAAGACACGAATTGTGAGATGCTAACACCCAAATTGTTCCATCTCCAGCAGCGTCGGGTGTATTTGAGCCTAGCAATGTGTGAACTTCAAGAATGCTGATATCAGGCAGTAGGTTGTAGCTTTGGACAATCTGCAGTATGTCGCTGTTGTAATTTGCAAGCGGAATTGAAACGCTCCTTTTGCCAGACCCACTAACCTTGGGGTACAAGACATTCAAATTTCCCCTCTGGCTGCAAACGAAGTTATAGCACTCTTTGTAGAATTCTGTGCGAGAGGACTGGGAGGGCAGCTGGATGTTGACGTGTTCGCGTGCCGCCGATGTAACCCATTGGCAGAATGTGTCCATAGGGCTAGGGGGAGTATGTGGGCTATTCTGAACAGAGACGATGCTGAGCGAACCACTAGCGGGTGCTATCAATATAAGAGAGTTAGCTAACGTTCGAACGCGGGAATTTTGTTGAGCCTAGGGGCGCACTTACCCTGCGACGGCACCGGTTGGGAAGTGCTTTCAGGCATTATGGGGAAGTATGTATTAAGTTTTCAAAGTTAAGGCGACTCCGGAAAGAAGTGATTCGAAAGTGATGAGATAGGTAGGTAGGTGTGGTTAGGTGTGTGAACTACCCGTGGTTATCCAACCCATGGAGGGAGGAAGGCGCAGTATTTATTGATTTTTTCCTATGAACGATGCCTCAGTACCTATACCCCTTGGTTCTGGTCTGAAAATAATTGTACTAACTTGAAAAAGCTATGGATACAGACATACCCGTGCTTCATGTTATGAGACTTTCCTATACCTATACCCTCCGATGTGGCAGCAAGTTAATCTATGAGAGAGAACATCTCACTCCTGCGTGTGCTGATTTCTTCACCCAAAGTTGGCACCATACCGGTATAGGTAGGTGCAGAAGAACATATACTGTGCACGTAGGTCGGGATCCTCGCATACTCTGCATAGTTTTCAGCGTTGAGACATGCACTGTACTGTACACAAATTTGTGTTGCCGACGCTAGTACTATAGCCAGGTAGTCAAGCCAATGAGCTTTTGGATCACGATTCAGGCTAGCCATAGTAGATTTAGTCGGTTCAAAAACAGTCAATAGAGTCAACCTCTCGCCCCCAATGGAGCCTATTCCAGGGAGAGATTGACAGGAGTTTTCCCACCAGCCTGCAGCAATCTGCGCAGATCTGTTGTTGGTACGCGCAGAGCTAGAGATGAGACTGCAAGAAGTGAAAATGCAGCCCCAAAGGAAGATCATAGTATACCCTACAAATCAACCTGCAGTGGGGTCGTTTCTGAAGCACCGCAAGTGCTGATAATTTTCCTAGCCACCTTAACTTCACCTGAACTAGAAAACAATGTTATATATAGAGCCAATATATGTTGGTTTAGAGCTGAAGAGTCTCGGTGGACGAATCTATGCCTTACTTTGCATACGAAGCGCACACCAAAGTCTTTTTACCTCTTCTATCTTGTAAAGGTGCGTATGCAGGAAGATAGAGGCATTAATATGCCAGCCTATGTACATACCACGCAGCCTAGCATTCTTCAATCTACGGCGGGGTTAAAGCGGTGGATGATAGTACCCCATGTAGTGATGAATTGTACCCTTGCTGTTGCTGTACCCTGCCCTGGATAACCTATTTGGATGTGCAACGTCTTAATCGTTCTGTCTTGCACATCATGCCAAGGCCAAGGAAGTAGAATATATGTTCTGGGCCGCTCGCGGGCATCGGCCGCCCGCGGGCAGCACATGCCTCCCGCGGGCGGCATACCCACTGTGCCGCTCACGGGCAATTTAAATAAATCCTCGATTTCGTGTATAATGTACTTGAATTGATAAAGGTTTACGAGTACTGATTTACAAA
>Ga0307511_10006436_pt1 | contig 11835 bp, 10 predicted proteins | sample 13_EM_MG_FD_200266 | JGI IMG/M metagenome (GOLD analysis project Ga0307511, IMG submission 200266) | Populus trichocarpa ectomycorrhiza microbial communities from riparian zone in the Pacific Northwest, United States - 13_EM | ecosystem: Host-associated > Plants > Roots > Unclassified | place...
TTTTTTGTCTTTTTTTTTCATGTTTTTTCATAAATTTACCCTTTCGAGTAAATTATTATTTATTTCCTGTAATTTAATAAAAATAATTCATTAAAAATTATGGTTTTTAAGAAATATATGAATAATCCTTTTGTTTTTAACTTCAAATCATTTTGTCAGTTTCATGTGATTTTTTAATTAATTATTTCTTCTTCTTTTTAAATAATAGAAAAGGGAAGGAAAATCAGGTAAGATGGGAAAAGAAGGCAATAATAAATTGATACGAAACAAAATGACTTGTAATTTATTAACATTTCAAAACACTAAAACCCCATCTTTCTTGTTGCTTCTTATGCTGTTTCTTTTTGCTATTGCAATACCAGATATTGCTCTCGATTTTCTGTATCGCTGCCCACATTTTGCTACTAGAACGGATGAATTAGTTCTGAAGTCGAAAGGTTTGAGTTATTTGTCTGACATGCCTGAAACATTTCCAAGTGAAGCTCGACTTGCATTGTGGCAGCAATGGATCTATTCATGTTAGTATCTCTTCCTTCGATTTTTCCTCCTCCCATTTCTCTTCATTTCCTCTGCCAATATTTTTTACGTATAATGTTCTATATGTTTTTGGAGATTATCACACCGTCACAAAGAAAGAAAAGCGGAAGGTTCTATTTGATATAATTTTTATAAATTGATATAAATTATTTTTTAATTTTTTACCCATAGAAAAATTGTAAATATATTTAGTTAGAAATGATTTTTGGTTTAAATCAAAATTTATTACAAAAATGAGTCAAAATTTTAATGTCATCTAAAGTTTAGGAAAAAATTAATCTTTAATTTATGAATTTCAACTTATAATATATCTATTCCTTAAAAGAATTACTTTAAATTATTTTTATCAAACATATTTCTAAAATAAAGTTATTTGAACTTATTTTTTTTATAAATGATCTATAAAAAAAACAACTTTTTAATTAATTATGATTCATGTTAAAATCATTTTTTTCATAAGTCATGTTAGGTAAACTTCAAGTTATATATATTTACTAAGATTGACTTGATTCTAAAATGATGGCAGGTATTCCCAAGCAATCAATTGCTACAACTGATGACAATGTTCGTATTAGTATGCCTGATCAAAGCCTAAGTGAGTCGAAGAACATTATCCTCCAAGGTACGTATTTGCACAAATCGCTCTCTGTTTTTGCTCCCTCTCCTTTAAAGGGGTATGGCAAGCACAGGACATATGTATAGGAGTCCAATTGGACGGTTTCTTGATATATTTATTTCTATTTTCCAAAAATATAAACTTTTTTGAACCCTAATCCTAGTATCCGATCATTTATTCAATCCCAAATCCGATAAATCTCATATATATATTTTTATAAATTTAGCTTTAGTTAAAGTACAAAACCTTTAGTTACTGGAGCAATTATCATTACATTGAAAACTTAATACATGCAAGTTTGATTAGTATACATATATGCTGCTTGTGATAGTTTCTCTAATTTGTTTTTGTCCAACGTTTCAGTGTCAAGCAAATTGCGTGGGTTTGCAATAAATCTCCTCGCATTCTTAGGTAAGCAAAATATATCTGACATCTCTTGATTTCTATCATCATTATCATGGTTTTATCTGATCACTCTTTAATGGTTGATCCAGGAATCAAGCAAATATATGATTTGAAGAAGATCCACATGTATTCAGAAAAAATTCTACGGTGTATGTGTGAGTATATATCAACTCTGGATTATGAGGGACACCGCCAGGCAGATGTACATGGAGCATTCCACAATGCTGTAAAGAATGGCATGGTTGAGTTTATTACTGAGGTGATTAAAGCTTGTCCTCATTTAATGATTAGTGGAGATGACAACTCAAGGAACCTATTTATGTCCTCGATTGCAAACCGGCAAGAAAAAGTGTTCAGCCTTTTCTATGGACTGGAAGCAGAAAGAGCAGGAATTGTTTCCCTCGTAGATAGATCTGGAAATACATTGCTACATTTGGCAGCAAAACTGTCACCTCCTTCTCAACTAGCTCGGATCTCTGGTGCAGCTCTACAGATGCAAAGAGAACTACAATGGTACAAGGTGAGCTTTCTACACTCAACATCTTTAAAAAAAATTGATTGAACCTTGATCAAAGATAATTTAGAACTGATTAAGACCTAATTGATTTGAATTTAGGCTACCCATTTACACATTTTCATTGTTATCCAAAAAGAATTAATTTCACTCGAATTCAAAAATCTTAATGCAGGAAGTGGAAAGCATTATGAATCCTGTACTTAAGGAAAATCTTAATGCGAACACTCAGACAGCCAGGGAATTATTTACGTCTGACCATAAGGACTTGGTAGTGAAAGGAGAGCAATGGATGAAAGAAGCAGCAACTTCTTGTACAGTTGTGGGTGCTCTCATCATTACAATTATGTTTACTGTCGCATTTACTGTTCCCGGCGGCAACGTTCAGGAGACCGGCTATCCTGTTTTAAAAGATGAGAAATCTTTTACAGTTTTTATAGTAGCGGATGCACTCTCTCTCTTTTCTTCATCAACATCAGTGTTGATGTTCTTAGGAATTCTTACGTCGCGATACGCAGAGAAAGATTTCCTTAAATCCTTGCCCAAGAAGTTAATTATCGGCCTTTCCACGCTTTTCTTCTCCATTGCAACCATGATGGTAACCTTCTGTGCTGCTCTTATAATTATGTTGGATGGGAGATTGAAAATTATAATTCCAATTGTACTGCTTGCTACTATCCCTGTAACTTTTTTCATGTTGCTGCAATTTCCCCTGCTAGTGGAGATTTTTGTATCCACATATGGACCAGGAATCTTCAACAGAAACATGAAACGTTGGTACTGATTAATGAAAGGTTAACCATTTCCTTCGTTCTCTCTGATCGTGCATTTGGCCATCTTTGCGATTACTTCCATAGCTGTGCAACCACAATTATCTTCTATTTCCAAGTCTTTGGGTGACATTAATACTGCAATCTTTTCTACAACCTCTGCATTTCGGGCTGAAGTCTTCACATGAAGAGCTGTTCCACCAAAAGGAGTAGTTTTCGCATTTATTGCATCCGGAGGATGGTTAAGAAATCTTTTCGTGGCAACCCAATTCCCTTCATGTGCATGCTTATTAATTTCAGGCCATTGAGTATATTCGTTCTGAATGAGTCCTGCCAGAGTCGTGCTATCATTTTAAGAGAAGAAACAGCACGGGCATGATTTTCATTAAAATTATCTGTAGTCTTAGTTATGTTTCAAAAGAAATTGAAAGGGCTAAAGGTGTTTGGAGGCTCAACAACAGGCGCAAGCAGCATTGGTGTCTGCTAGAACAGCTTCTTGATCATCAAAAGCCTTGAAGGCACTTGGGACTAGCGTTTTGCTTGGCCTAGGACACATGCATGATGTCTTCGCTTTTTACAGTTTTCTTAATAAAAACTACTCTCTAGTTTTATCAAAAAAATTTAGATTTCTATCAGAAAGAGGTACAGAGGGCACCTCCTCTAATAATAAACAAATACCTCCTTGCATGGAGGGCGACTAAGGCATTCTATACATTAACCCAGCCATTGTTAATTTTGCTGGCATCAAGCTGGAACATCGACCAGCATGGGGCATTTTCAAGCCCATTCTAGATGATTCGTGGAAAATTCCCGACAGAAGGGAAAGGAAGAAGCAGCTTGATCTAGATTGTTGCTCTGTACATGAACTGCCACCACACCATGCAAGTATTTCATGGGGTCTTCTTGTTGCTATATTTTCTAGCTTTCATTCAATGATATCTTGGTTCTTGGCTTTCCAATTTTTTCCCCCACTCTTTAACAATGCAATGAGTTGCGTGAAGTAAGTTCAATGCCCTGAAAAAAATTTACAGAGCATAAAGATCTTAGCACTAAATGAAAATAATGAAAATATTCGTGCATCGATTATTTACTTATTTATTGAAAATGATGGAATAGAACGCAAAAAACACCAATTTTAAACGGTATCGGTAGAAAAATACTTCCAAAACCACATTAAGATCCCCAATGAGCGTAACGTGATGGCAAAGAGCTTGAGATATGCATAACAGGTCTCGAGTTTGAGGTAGGGCGCGCACCTTTTGTAAGAGCCTGGGACTGCCGGAGTTTTACTCGCTCATCTGGACTCACAAAGTGCGCTTTCCGAAGGGTAGGGTTTCCTCGAATTCAAAAAAAAAAAAAAATGTGATCCAGTTAAGTAACCCATCGATCTTGTATTGAAGAGGTTAGAGCGAGTATTACTTCTTCTTTTTCATGTTTTGTTCATAAGCCTTTCCTTTCTTTAATTCCTCATCTTTTGTAAATTGGTGCTCAAAGACACTAAAACCTCATCTTTTTTGTTGCTTATTGTGCCTTTTCTTTTGGCTATTGCAATACCAGATATTGCTTTGATTTCTGCATCGCTTCCCAAATTTGGCTACGACATTGGATGAAGTTCTGAAGTCGGACGCTTTGTTTGGTTTGTCTCTCCTGCCTCGAATATTTCCCAGTGACGGTCGACTTGCATCTTGGCAGCAATGGATTTTATTCATGTTAGTGTCTCTTCCTTCCATTTTTCCTCCTCAAATTTCTCTTCATTTCCTGTATTCAAAACGTATAATGTTCTATATGTTGGAGATTATCACATCATTATTTATATACTTTAGAGAGAGAAAAAAAGTCATTTAACCCCTTCTCGATCGGATATTATTTTTTACCAATAAGAAAATAGAACATGTATACCTTTTTAACATGTTTTTTTTCATAAAAATATTTTAAAATATTTTATGCACGTGTCTAATTAAATAAATCAAGAATTAATTGTGTAAATAAATAAAATTATTAACAATAAATAAAATTATAATTAAAAAATTAAAAAATATATGTAGATCAAAATATTAAATATTACAACACATGTTATTTAACCGTTTGTGTATAATAAATTTTTTTTATTGAAATTAATTTTTTTATTAAATCAAATAATAATAGAAGACGACACACATAAAATTAATTGTATAAAAAAAAAGAAAAAAATGATATGAATGACTGCACATATTAGATATATTATCCTAAAATAAATATTTTTATTCTAAAAAATATATTTAATCTATATAAAATGAAAAAAATATATAAATAATCTCTTAAAACTTAAATACATATAATATAATTAAAAAGTAATTGCTACTAAAAAAAAGGGTTAAATAAGTTTAAAAAATCATATATAATTGTGTTAATTAAAATATAAATTTAAAAATTAATTAAAAAATATAAAAACAATATTAATTAAAAAAAATAATCTAGGTATTGTCGGGCTTAGTCAGGCTAGTTAATTAACCCATTAGAAGAGGGTAAGAGCGCCGGCCTGCAAGAGTAGACCCGTGCACAAGGACCAACTTAATTTTTAAAAAAAGTTGGTGGAACGATGACATGTTGTATGGAATCATCTAGATTTCGGCCAGAAAAACCAAGTTATATTATTTCTACATCAGAACATGTATCGTAGATCACATAGAAGATCCGCATTTATTCGGATCAAATTAGACAGAGGGGCAGATGTCCATGGAGCTTGCCACTAGGCACTAAAGAATGGCATCGTTGAGTTTGTTTTTCATGTGATCACAGCTTGTCGTCATGCAATGATTGGTGTAGATGCAAGAAACCTATTTATGTCCTTTATATCATTAGAATATTCGAAGGGTGGTTACAGCTTTTTTTTAAGATTTTTTATTTACAAATATATTAAATTAATATTTTTTAATTTTTTAAAAATTATTTTTATCACATCAAAATATTTAAAAACATTTAAATAATATTAATTTTAAAAAAAAATTCAAAATTTTTAAAAAACCGTGTTTGCAAACAGTCATGTCGGCAAGAAAAAGTGTGCAGCCTTTTCTAGGACTTGAAGCAAGCAGAGCATGATTCGTTCTTGACCTTTGTGGATAGCTCACGAGATACAATGCTTCATTTGGCAGCAAAATTGATTGGACCTTTATTGCAAATAATTTTATTTTTTCTATATAGTATATAAAATCAATCCTAATTACATATATAAATTCGTACTTAATTTAACTATATTCAATCAAACCATAATTTAGTGTAATATTTCATCAGTTTTTAGAGAGAAAGGGGCTGTAACGTTTCGTTAATTTTTAAAAAATTGTGCTTTTATTAATATTTTTGATTTAGTGTGCTAATTATTAAAAAAAAAAACTAAAATCTGGGGCATTTATAATAATTAAATACTTTATCGGATCGCATTTCCAGGTGTCACCCATCCGTAGATGCCCTTTGACCTTAATGTTGAATATCAGGTAGGGCATTTATGGATGACACCGAGGTGAGATGGAAGGCTGCGAGTGCTGGACAGTTGATAGTCTTTGTTCCGGACTGTAAGGAGCACCATAGCAAGAACAAAAACATACCTTCACTCTAGTTCTTGCCATCACCAAGACATCCTCAGCAGTCTGGTCAAGCTTGGGAGAGAGAAGTAAGGGATTATAAGTGGCTCTGTCTCTGTGAACTGCTACCACACCATGTAAGTATTTCATTGGGTCTTGTTGTTGCTCTATCCTCTGGCTTTCATCCGATGATATCTTGGTTCTTGGCTTTCCAGTTTTTCCCCACTCTTTGATAATGCAGTGTGAGTTGCATGAAGCAAATTCGAAGCCCTAAAGAAGATTTGCATATCATGAAGATCTTACCACTTAGAAATAATGGAAATATCAGTGCATCAACTATTTACTTATTTATTGAAAATGATGTGATAGAACGCAGAAAACACCATTTTCATACTTCATCGGTAGAAAAGTACTTCCAGAACTACATCATGAAATACACTCTAACGTGATCCAGTTATGCAACCCGTCAATTTTGCATTGAAAAAGTTAGGGCAGATATTACTGCTTTTTCAAGGTGCAGAGCAGCTCCGTTTATGGTTTGCCTGTGGTTTGCCATCAATTAATTATTATTTTCTTAATCTTAAGAACCAAGAAAATTGATGGTTTGCTTATGGTTTGTTATTGGCTCGGTAGACCTTGGCATCACTAGTTTCTCAGATCCTTACCCCCACATTGTACACAGATTCTAACATGACGACGACAAACAATTTGCAACAACAACATTCACCAAGCCACGAAGAGCAATTTGTTGAAGCAGAGTCGTCACAGTCATCACAAGGTTCAGGTATACCATGACCTCATTCTCTTCCTCTGTTAGATTTCCAACCACTTCGACCTCTTGATGTTAACACGGGAGAGAATAAAAACCTTGGCAGGTGCGGTGAGCAATGAAATGAATGGTCCCTTGCTAACCCTGTACAAGTATGCCCATAATGGAGACTGGGATGCCATAAAAACCTATCTTCGCCGATACCCAAATGCAAGAAAGGCCATGATTAAACCCTATGGTGGAACAGCCCTTCATGTAGCAGCTTTTTCTGGACATCTGAGAGTTGTGGAGGAGTTAGTGAAGTTGATGTCAGTAGAAGAACTGGAAATACAAGATAATCAAGGCAACACAGGTCTTTCTAGTGCTGCCTTTGTTGGAAAAAGAAAGATGGCAGAATGTTTGGTGAGAAAGAACAAACACTTGGTTACCTTTGTAAATGCACAAAAAAAGATCCCACTGGTTCAGGCATGTATAAGCAACTGTAAGGATATGGCTCTTTATCTATACTCTGTCACTCCATTTGAATTTCTTTGTCAAGGCAATGGCCACCATGGATCTTATTTCCTTCAATGTGCTATTGGTGCTCAAATGCTCGGTAAGAGACTTCACCCCTTAATTACTTATCTTCATTCTTTTCTCTTTTTTATTCATGCTCTGTTCGTCAGTCTTCCCTTTCTTTATTTCCCCTGGTAAATTATTATTTATTTCCTGTAATTTAACAAAACTAATTAATCAATCAATCATTATGGTTTTAAAGATTACATGAATCTTAAAATCTGTTTATGGCTTAAAAAAGTAATAAATTGAGAATGGTCAATGTTGGTCAAGGGATTATTGAATAATTTGTTTACATTAAAGGGACTGATTGCTTAATATTTCTAAACTATAGGGACTAGCTTGTAATCTACTCTTAATTCCTCCTTTTTTTTTCTTTTCTTCTTATAATAGATTTTCTCATGCAAGCAAATGTGAGAGACTTCACGTTAGTTATTGAGGGATTATCCACTTTTTGTGTGAGAAATTTAAACTTGATGGTACATAGAAATTAGCTATTCATAAACAAAAATGAGAGAGAGCTTGATTTCAGATGGCTTCATATGAAACAAAATGACTTTTAAATTAATTTGTTAGCATTTCAAAATGAAACCTCATCTTTCTTGTTCCTTCTTGTGCTGTTTCTTTTGAATATTGCAACGCCAGATATTGTGTTTGATTTTCTGCATCGCTTCCCACATATGGCTACTAAAACGGATGATGTTCTGAAGTCGAATGCTTTGATTCGTTTGTCTACCTCGCCTCAAATATTTCCGAGTGCAAGTCAACCTGCGTTTTGGCAGCAATTCATCTGTTCATGTTAGTATCTTTTTCTTCAGTTTTTCCTCCTCGCTTGTCTCTTCATTTCCTCTCGAAATCCGTTTAACGTACGTATAATATTTTATATGCTTCTAGAAGTTATCTCACTTTTAATTTATATAATTTTTTCTTTCTTTCTCACTCAAAAAAGAAAGAAAAACAGAGAAAGAAAGAAAGAAAACAAGGTTTTATTTGATATAATTTTTGTAAATTGATATGAGTTTTATATTTTTTAAAACTTTTGGTTCATATAGAAGTTAAAAATATATTTAGCTAAAAAAAAAATTATTTAAATAAAAAATTGGTTATAAAACTGAGTCAAAACTTCGATGTAATCAAAAGTTCGGAATTTGAACTTATGAATTTCAACTTATACTAAATTTATTTCTAATATATTACTTATCAAGATAAAAAATAATAAAAAGTTATTTCTAATATAAAAATAACTATTACTTATCATGACAGCAACCAATCTGAACTTTTTTTTATATAAATTGTCTATAAGAAAAATTCAATTGTGATTTAAAATAATAAATATTTTTTTTATAAGTCGTATTATTAAAACTGACTTAATTCTAAGAACATGACAGGTATTTGGTCAAAACCAATCGTTGCAACTAATGATACGGTTCGTATCTATGTGCCTGCTCAGAGACTAAGGGAGTCGAAGAACATTGTCCTTCAAGGTATTTGCACAGATCTGTGTGTTTTTGTCCACTCTCCTGTGTGGGGTGGTGCAAACGTGAGCCATATGCAATACTTGTGATAATTTCTCTGTTTTTTTTCTTCTTAACTTTTCAGTGTTAAGTCAATTGCGTGTGTTTGCAAAAAATCTCTTCACGTTCTTAGGTAAGCGATATATACACTCATCTATATCCTACTTCTCTTAATTTCTATCACCATTATCATGGTTTTATTTGATAACTATTTAAATATTGTTGATCTAGGAATCAAGCAAATGTATGATTTAAAGAAGATCCACATTTATTCGGATAAAATCCTACGGTGTATGTGTGAGCATATATCTTCTCTGGATTACGAGGAACAGCTCAAGGCATCTGTACATCCAGCATTCCACAGTGCAGTAAAGAATGGCACGCTTGAGTTTATTATGGAGATGATCAAAGCTTGTCCTCATGTAATGATCTGTACAGATGACAACTCGAGAACCCTATTTATGTCCTCGATTGCAAATCGACAAGAAAAGGTGGTCAGCCTTTTCTATGGACTGGAAGCAACCAGATCAGGATTTGTTTCCCTTATAGATAGCTCAGGAAATACAATGTTACATTTGGCAGCAAAACTGTCACCTCCTTCTCAACTATCTCGGATCTCTGGTGCAGCTCTACAGATGCAAAGAGAACTACAATGGTACAAGGTGAGCTTTCCAAACTTAACATCTTTTTCTTAAAAACAAAAAAGATTGATAGAGCGTTGATAAATAAAAAAAATCCATAATGCAGGAAGTGGAAAGTATTATAAATCCTACAGACAAGGATTTTGCTAATGTAAAGGGTCAGATAGCCAGGGAATTATTCACAAGTGACCATGAGGACTTGTTAGCGAAAGGAGAGGAATGGATGAAAGCAACAGCAACTTCATGCACTGTTGTGGGTGCTCTCATCATTACAATTATGTTTACTGCTGCATTCACTGTTCCCGGCGGCTACGTCCAAGAGAGCGGCTATCCTATATTTAAAGACAAGGAATCTTTTACAGTTTTTATAGTATCGGATGCAATCTCTCTGTTTTCTTCATCAACATCAGTGTTGATGTTCTTAGGAATTCTTACGTCGCGATACGCAGAGGAAGATTTCCATAAATCCTTGCCCACCAAGTTAATTATCGGCCTTTCCACGCTTTTCTTCTCCATTGCAACCATGATGGTAACCTTCTGTGCTGCTCTTATGATTATTGTGGATGGGAAATTGCAAATTATAATTCCGATTGTCTTGGTCGCATGTATCCCTGTAACTTTTTTCATGATGTTGCAATTTCCCCTCCTAGTGGAGATTTTTGTATCCACGTATGGACCGGGAATCTTCAACAAAAAATTGAAACGTTGGTACTGATTAATGAAATGTATGTAATTCTTCGTGTAAGATTTAGATCCTTTTATCTCTTGCGCGTTTTAGCCTAAATTATTATTAAAATTATTTTTTTAATTTAGATTTTAAGTGGATGATTTATACTTATATAAACTTTTAATATATTTTCAAACAAAAAAAAATACTTTAAAAAAATTAAGAAAATGACCTGCCAAACAATGAAGATGAGGTCATGTCTGTTCTTAATATATATACAGGCACGCCCATCTCTGTTCTTAATTCCTTCTTTTGTTCTTCAATGTAGTCATGATTTATAGAATAACCACACACATTTCTTTTGAGGATTTTGACGATCCTTACAACCTATCATATTTACTGTATTCTCTGTTTTTTCCCCTTCCCCTCTCTCTCCCTGGATCTGTACCGAGTTACGTAGTCAACTCATCGATGGAGCAATGTAGATGATGGAGGACACGTCCTGCTCATTAATTAATTAATGCCTGACGGAAGATCCTACGCAATTTTCAAGTCAACAAATGTTACTTATATCGTTATTTATGGATGCAAGGAAAGAAATATATTATTATTTATAGTAAATGGGAAAACTATTTTCTAGTAAATAAAACTCTCCTCCAGAAAAGAAAGCATCCATATGGAATACAAGAAGGAAGATTGAAATTTAGTTTTTACCATTTCAATGCACAAATAAGACTCAGACTCCATGTTTGGCATAGAAAAGTGAAAGCCAAATTGCTAAAAATAGAAGAGGCCCACAAGATTGAACATCTCTAGAAGACTTGAATGGCGTTTGGTAATTGGGTTCTGACACTGCAACCAGGCTGCCGTGTACTACCTATCTTGGTGGTCAAAAGTTTGTACTCTGCCATGGCTTGAAAAAGAATCCATGGATACCCCACAAAAAGGCATGGCTTCTTTTAAAAGTTTTAAATTTCTATTTATTTGTTCTTTTTTTCCTTTTCTTTCTTGAAGCTCGGTCAGGTAACAGCACAAATATTCCTCCAATTTTAGGATTGATATGTTAGGATGTAGATTTTTCTTTTGATATTAATAATCTATTTTCTTAGAAAAATTAATATTAAAACATAAATAGATTATCTTGAGGGAGTGTGAATTTAAAAAAAAAAAAATTATAAATCCTAAACAAATATTTTGGAATGGATTTAATCTCAACACAATAAAAACAGCTAAATTATTATAAAACCAGTTGATGTATTTTTTCAAATGTTTTAGAAAATTATACTTTTT
>Ga0307511_10006437_pt1 | contig 11831 bp, 8 predicted proteins | sample 13_EM_MG_FD_200266 | JGI IMG/M metagenome (GOLD analysis project Ga0307511, IMG submission 200266) | Populus trichocarpa ectomycorrhiza microbial communities from riparian zone in the Pacific Northwest, United States - 13_EM | ecosystem: Host-associated > Plants > Roots > Unclassified | place...
GGGGAAGGAGGAGGAGGGGGGGAGTAAAGAGGCAAGTGGTGAGGATGAAGACGAGGGGGAAGTCCTGCAAGCTGAAGAGGAAGAAGAGGGCGAAGACTCTGAAGGCGAGCCATTGAGGGTAGAGAAGGAAGAAGATGATGATGAGGGAGAGGTACTAAAGGGAGACGAATCGAGCGAAGAAGAAAATCCCGAGCCGAATGCTGATACGAGTGCTGAGGAAAGCGCGGAGGCCAGTGGTGAAGAACAAGGCGGAACTGAAGCCCTAGCAGAAGAGACATCTGAGTCGGTTCCTGAATTTATCCCAACAGAGGAAGCTGTAGAGCAAGCAGAACCCATCGGCGCGGGGGAATCCTACGGGGAATCACAAGAAAATCCTACCCAGCACGAGGAACAGGGATCATCAGAAGAAGCTACTGCAGAGCCAGCGCAGGAACAACCTCCCGAAGAAATCCCCGCCGAAGAATCCCCCGCCTCTGTCGAACCAGAACCAACTCTCGCAACTACAATCGCGACAACCACTATCGGCACAGACCTCACCTCATCGACACAAGATCTCCCTTCAATGCAGGACTCCATTGACAATATGGATATGTTTGTCGTCGAGCATCCTACCCCACCCGAGCCCCTCGGATCGCCGGTGGTGGTTGTATCCGAAGAGCGGGAGGAGGTGGATAAGGAATTTCCTGCGTTACCGAGTCAGCAGGAGGGCGACTACGAGCAACAGCAAGGGGAGGAGGGGTCAGGTCGGGAGGCTGCTACTGAACCTGAATCGACTGAGCACGAATCTGCTGTTGCTGAAGTCGAAGAAACCCCAGCCGAAGCTACCCTAGAGACTATTGCTGAGGGAAAGCCATCAGAGGAAGAGGAGCAAACTCAAAAACAAGCGGGGGAGAGTGGAGAAGCTCAAACAATCTCTTCCGACGCATCATACGTGGACGTGGCAGCCGTTGCTGCAGTGCGTGGGCTTGGTACTGCGGCTGCAGCCGGGTCGTTATCTGATAGGCCGCCGACACCAGCACCCCCACCACCGCCGCCAGAAGAGGAAACTGCCTCACTAGTAATGGAAGAGCAAGCAGAAGCTCCTCCACTAGTCGAAGATGAATCCCTAGAAACAATTCAAGCCGAAATAATTCCCGGTGCCGGGTGTCACGAACCTGCAAGAGAGGTTCAATCAGAACCCACCGAACCTGAACCCGAAACAGAATCCCCCTCGGAACAACCTCATCCACAATCATCCACCCTGGACTCCTCCGACTCAGACAACCCACGTGGCGTGGATGAAGACACGGCGGGCATCTCCGACTCAGGCGTCCTCGTCCCCAAATATGTAGCCGAAGAAACAATTCAACCTGGCACACCGAGTGACGACCTCGGGGAGAGTGTTGTCCTTGTTTCTCACCCTGAGAAACCATCCCCGTCCCCCTCCCCTCCCCTCCCCCACGATGGCTCCTCAGATACAGCCTCCTCCATCCCAGATTTTGGAATAACCCTTCTCCCATCACTCACCTCCAGCCACCACCACCCCACCAGTACCATCATTCCCCCAACATCAACCCCCACAGTTCCCGAAGCCGAAGCCGAAGCCGAAGCCAAGCACCTAGCTTCAGAAACCATCTCCCTCTCTGCCCTCAACTCCGACTCCGACTCCGACTCCCTCTCCGACTCCGAAACCAGCGACTCCGAAGACGAAGCTGAGCGTGAATGGAGGGAGAGTCTAAAGGAACTAGAACTCCTCGCAAGCATGGTACTTGTCCCGTTTTTGGGGAAGTGGGTGGGAAGGAGATGTGCTTATTGGGGTGAGTTTTTCTTCAGCCCTTCGTCTAGCATTACATCAACATTTACATCTACAGCTCCTCCTAGAAGGGGAGTAGGGTGGGAGGTCATGGGGTGACGTTCTGCGTAATGCTGTGCTGCGTGATGTATATGAATTGGGGAGCGTATATGGATATATAGCTAACGGATGCTCTCTTCACTCACATCCAGCTTGGACTAGATTCATGACATGGAAATACCCAGTCGACGCTATCAAATCTACTACAACAGCATTCGAGATCGCACAAGCTGCAAAAGCTGCAATCGGGACTATTAAGGGATAAGAACTAGAGTTAAAAAAATCAAAAATCAATGGGTCAAAACAATGATGACGTGCGAGAATAAAAAGAAATATTGAATCTGTGCTCTACGATATGCTGGGGAACGTTTTGCACAATTGCAGTTGGGAGTGAGAGATGGGGTATATACGGGGGATGACTTGTTGGCTGTACTTTTTATTTTTGAATGTGTTTATATTACCTAGATTCCGGGGGATTACAATAAACATAAATTATTAGTTCATCCGAAATACAGTTCGACTCCGAGTTCAGTGCTTGTAGTGTAAAGGCGCTTGGACTCGTATGACTATACGAAACTATGCACCTCCTGATATGAGTATAAACCAATTCATTTCAATTTACCAACATGCAGTCACATCCCTAGAAACAGAATCAAAAGAGATAATAAAGCAAAAGAGAGAAAGAAAAAAAGAATATACCATCCTTTAGCAAAGAAATACCATACCATCCGTTCCGTTGAGGTTAATAGTGATAAGAAAAGAACAACAACACGCCTGTAGGAGACCACCCCAGTTCCCCCCTTGATTGAGCAACTTAAAGAAAATCCATAGCAAGTAAAAACAAGTATGGAAGCACCAGCTAGATTCTGATTTCCCAACCCTGCTTGTTCCCGTAATCCGGTTCCCTGTCCATTCCCATAAGTGTTTGCAAACCCAAAAGTAAACCCTACCAAGTGCCCATTACTCATCCATAGCGAGCCTGATGAGACCATCCCATCCTGTGCGTATATCAAAGATCAACCAGTGATACCATGCTCAGGTAAAAGTTGGATCACCCATGAGGTGAAAGGAAAGACAAAATAAAACATGCTGATAAGAAAGAATGTGCCGGGTCCTGCTGATAAATTATAGGGGCAGCAGGAGTACAAGGGAATTGAGGATGAAGCCTAAATATTGACAGTTGATACAGAGCTTCTGCCTATGGCGCTGAAGCTACCAATGCTGCAAAAAGCCCTACAGCGCCGGTCACAGCACCAAGGGCAAACCCAGTAGTGAATATACGTGCCCTCTTTGGTGGTGGTTGCTGTGGCTCCGCCTGCTTAGGTGTTTCCCCAGCCGCCATAACCTTCCTTGTGGCTTCGTTCAAGATAACAGGTCTCAGCGGGACCGCTTCTTCATACGTCTCTTTCTCTTCGGAGACTCCTCCCATCTCCGCACCCACATTGACAATCGGAGCTTCCACTAATGGCTCAGCAATTTTCTCCTCAATCGGGGCAGGCTCCTGGACAATCTTGTCCTCAGTCAGGTCTTCATACATAGCCTCATCATACCTCCTCTTGGTTCCGTGAGGGGGAGAGATGTGTGAGAGTATCTCACGTGGTTTAACGGAGCTTGTGGAAACAGATGCTTCGACGGGAGGGGCGGTATCAGTCATCGTGCTATCTTCGCTGCTCTCCTGAGTTTCTTTTGAGACCTTCTCGGCTACCCAGTGACGGGAAACCGGGGTAGATTTAAGCGCATTGGTGGTGGTGGGCTGGTCATCCACCAAAGTACTAATAGCAAATCCCCTGGGCTTCGCTTTCTCCGCACGGTGCACAATGTATGGATCTGCCACAGAAACGGGCCGTGGTCTTGCAGCAAACAGGTTGTGCGCCGCTTCATCCAGAGCCATGTCTGCATCCTCATCACCAAAAAGTGAACCTTCCAGTGGTTCATCGTCCTCCATAGTCCATGGATTAAATGACACATCTCTCTTGCCTCGATGGTTGTAAATAGCAGCCTTCAACTTTTCCAACTTCTCTGTCCTCGCTTTAGCCTCGTCGCTCAATAAGAGCTGTTCAAACAAATGAGGTTTGCGGGCGTTTTGGGGAGTAGGCTGGTTCGCGGTGGAAGTGCTGTGTACATTCGAGCCCTTCGTGGAGATGTTTGGTTGCTGTGGAGGGGATGCAAGGTGAGTTGGTGCAAAGTTGCCATGCACCCACGGTAGAGGCGCAGGATGTAAGCCCTCCGAAGCTTCATGGGAGGCTGTTGGAATAAATGGAACCGGTGGCTGTGGGGCCCTCGCCCACCTTTCTCGCATCAAGTTGACCAATGTAGTTTGGTTATCTCTCATTGCTGCGAAAAATTCGTCCTTCTGAGGCGGAGATGCAATCCCACGGAACCCACAGACACCACCAGGAGCGGTCGCTAACGCCGGCGCACCCTGCTTCCTCCATTCATCTGCCTTTCCACCGTCGAATATATCTGAGGGCTTTACCTCATTCGTAGAGCATGGCTTCACTGCTGGCTCAGGCGGGGGAGCCGATGAGGTTGCAGTCTGAAAAACTGGTTTGGCTGGCGCTGGAGCGTTGGTTGGCTGGTTGTACAATGACTTCTCCAAGGTTTTCTCTGTCTCTCGTGGAGGAGTTGGCGGGGTGGAAAGATGTTTCCAAGGGGCCCGACCCTTCGTGTCTAGCTCCTCCGGTGCCTCATCACTATCGCTTTCACTGTCGACCTCTATGAACAGAGTAGGAGCAGCTGGCTTAGTGGTCGTATTAAGCGTGGATATGGTACCCTGTACTTGGTGGCCCTCTGAACTTTTATCATCAATAGATGACTTGGATGGGCCATCCTTCTTATCTTCAGTTACCTGCACTTCGTTCCCGGTGTTTGCAATCTCGACATCGCCTCCGTCAACACGTCGTTTGGAACTTAGCGCCTCCAACGTGTCGTTCATCAAACTTCCGATACTGAATTTGCCCCTAGCTGGTGTGGTATCTGGAACCAGTGATTTAACACTTGGTAATCTAACACCTAAAGGAGCCGAATCTACCGTTGGTTGTTCTTTGGTTTTATTTCCATATTTAGGTTCTTCATCCCGCACGGAGCTGATTGGAAAGTTGTCCTCAACTGCCATAACGTCGGTATTCTCTTTCTCAAAGTCACTATCGTCTTGTTCGGAGTCATCTGAATATTCCTCCTCACTATAGCAGTGGTACTCAATAGACGCTTTGTCAAAGTCTACACTCTCCGTGTCATCATCTGATATGATCAAATCTTCACTTGACACTCCATATCCAGAAATACGACGGTCGGATTTGTTATTGGATGCTTCGGGAGTAGCTGGTGAGAATCTAGAATAGGTTAGATAATTGAACTCCTATCGAAGAAGTTCTCAAATGAGGATAGGTACATACTCTATTTTCTCCCATGCGACATCACATGTGAAGTCTTTGGGCATAAAAACCTCTGTGGCATGTTAGCGTAGGATTAAAAGTATGCACAGTCTTAAACATACCGCCTTCCCTGGAGACTTGGGCCCCAAAAGTGAGAGCGTCTCCGGAGTTGAGGGCTTGCCATTCCTGCCCCCAGATAGCCTTTCCGTTCACATAGGTCCCATGCATGGAATCAGTGTCTCGAATTTGTATCTGCTTCTGGTGACCTGTGAATTAGCAAGCGTAACGACAACGGTTGGGGGTAATAATGTAACATGATGTTCGCCTGGTATACAATATTGTAGAGGGGTACCCTAAACACTCATAATACAAGTGCCTCGGATTAGGAGGGAAAGACCATACCTTTTTTTCTATCATTTGAACCTCTGCATGATACCGGCTCATGACCGGACTAAGGAAAAAGGCGTTGTCCCTTGCTGCCATAAGACCCTTGTGAGGATTACTGCTGGCCCTGCCGATTTGGAATGTCTTCTTCTCCGGCGTGAATACCAGTTCCCGGGTATCTTCCTTGATTTGTTTGACCCGTACAATCTCCTCAGCCTCATCAAGGAGCTCGGCTTCTCCCGAACTGGGGAAGTTGCCAGGAAAGTTCTCCGTCCGGCGGGGGGCGAACGTAGGAACGAGCGTCAAGGTAGCTGTGGGTACGAAGTCAGTGCAAGATTCAAATGAACGGGTTGTTTTGAAGCTATCAAAGGAGACGGACCCCTATATTCAACCATTTTGAGTACTGAGTGGGAGAACTTCAAATTGCTGGTAGAAATAAGCAAACTTGGGATAGTGTTTCGAGATCTGCTGCCGAGACTCCTAGTTAGAAGCCTTCATAGAAGGGCATTGAAAGGGAATATACCAGTTAGAAGGCGGGGTCAGCGGAAAATCACCGGCTGAAAGCCTTTGGGAGTCGGGAAGGCTGACGAGATGCCAAAGATGTAGCAAACGAGAAACGCTTCAGGTTCAAATCTCGCTTCCGTAGCCAACCTACGGAAGGGCTTTAAAGAAGACAGTCCTCAGCCGAAGTGTAAGATTTGAGCCAAGGTACTGTTGAGGAGACAGGCTGTGACCTCCGTAGGGTGTTGGGTACCGTAGAAAGTATTAGTTGCGACAAAGTAGGTATTCAAGAGAGGTGAGGGGGGTGAGAAGAGAAGAAAGGTCAGGTAGGAGAAGGAGGAGGGGTCAGAGGCAAAGAGGCGGCGGGTAGGCGAGGCGGAGGTTTGTTCCTCTTACCACATTCTTAGGTAGCAACCGACACCTTCATAAGCTCGGAGCTCTATAGCAGTATCCTTTACGAATGATCAATGAAATACAAGATAACACAGGCCCAATGGCAGCCGGTCTTCGCTCAACTAACCTGCTTGCTCCATTATTTCTTTTCTACATGCTCCGTATATAATATGACTCTGTCCGTTCTGTCGCTCGTCAATCCGAATGCTCCGTCCCGATCTGAACTCTCACAGGCCCACCCTGATACAAGGTTAGCCTTCACCCTAACCCCTCACCAATGAGTCGGACCATTGGGCGCTTTACCGGACATGGATAAGCCTACCTTGCTGTGATTGGTCGAAGCTCCTGAGGTCCGTTGACGAATGGTGAAGTCTGGCGCGAATGGTGGGGCAGCAATGCACGAGCTAAAAGCTGAGCTTTGATTAGTGACTCTGAGTTAGTGACGATCACGAGTAACAGTTTGAGACTGCACAAGTAAATATATCATTGTTATACCGTATGCGTCGGGAGGACCAAATTCGCAGTAGCAGTAATACATTCCCCCAAAAAGTCACGGACGCTAATGATAGTCAATAACAGTAAAAATAACATCCCTCAGCATGCCGTTCGGCTGCAAACCAGCCAACTTGCTGGAGTTTGCTGCATGCCCATTCCTTGAGCACCAGCTAGCCTGGCACTCATGTGGTATGTCAGACTGGACTGCTTCAAGGCCGAATGAGAAAAAGCGCAGCCGCGTAAGGACAAAAGTGCTGGACCGAAACAAAAGATAGGAATGCCTTGAGCTCGAGATATGCAATGTTGTATGACGACAGCGGGCTTGAATTGGGTGGCCGGGTTGCATGAATCAGCTAGGAATTCCTACTTGGAAGAGCCGAATGTGAGACAGCACGTGATATAAGAAATTGGACTAAACCAATTAGGAGGAGATACCGTTAGTCATGGATTCGGCACAAGAGGCTGTCTCGACACAATTACCCTGAAGGAAGACCAGTTTGTTCTAAGCTCAAAGATGCTCCTGAACAGCGTCAACAGTAGGGAGTACCGTATGTTCTATATATGAATCTAGCCCACAAGCCTTTCCTTTCAAAGACCCACCTACTCCAATAAACCTGGCATTTGATATTCAGGCCTCTGAAGGCCTCAGGTTTTACCTAATTTCTTTTTGAAAATCGGTAGGGTTATAGCAAGAGGCCAGTATTCCCAAAGGCATTTTCATACTTGCTATTACGGTTATCTTACTGCATCTCGAATTCCTTGCTCGGTAGCCTGAGGCTCAAGCTCCGAGTACCTATGAGTTTGACAATTGAAAAGAACATGTTGCAAAACCATTGGCTCCTGCGCTGGCTCCACATGGGCTCTTGAAACCATAAGGTGGCAGTAAATCGATTGAAAGCCTACCATAGTCGTCGGTCGTCTATGAAATAGATCTAGAATACCTAGCGGTGCGTTCATAGAAAATGCAGATTAGTTCGAGTCTTGAGTACCTTACCAGTGCACTCATACGGTACTAATACACATCTGATGCCAGCAGTAGAGGTGGTGGGACTCGTGTATAAGACTCCTATAATGGTACTTAGTCCTCTTTAGCCATAGATATATATACCCCCCTGCACTCCTCGCGGGTAAATCAGAGTGCTGGTCTTGCTTCCCAAAGTTCTAACTGAAGTAGCGGTTCTTTCAAATAATATGCGTCTACACACGTCTCTGGTATGTGACTACCTCAAGAAGGAACTTGAGCCTCAACACGATGAAGACCAATTCTTGGCCAAATATTAATCGACTGCTACATGCTTTCAAGAAGCATAGCAGGAAACGGTATTATGATGTAATATCACATTGGAACGTTCACTCAGACTCGAGCTTTCAGTCGAGCCTTTCTTATTGCATATATACCACCAGGATCGGAGCTATCTAGTTGATTTCTATAGTAATATATAAATTCACTTGTGCACTGCACTTAACCACACGCAGTGCTAGTGACGTAGGGATGAAAGTGAGGCAAGGCATTTGGGATCAGGGAGGGAGAAGATTCCCCTAATTTCACCTCATCTCCGGATGGGTTACCCTGACCACACTAAATGCCTATCGTAAAATACAACTGGGTAACATGTATTCCCCTCCCGCTATCGCAAGAGATAAGACAGTATAATGCACTCAAGTAATTCTGGCATAGCTCGTTCAAGTTCTTTGCTCAGATCGCTACACCCAAAATCCCCTATCATACCAGGTTGTGAAAGCTCTATCTTTACTCAACACTACTATAGGTACTTCAGGAGAATTGTAGTTTGAACACATCCAGTCTAAAATTCTGGCATCGTAATCTGATTAGCACAGCCATCCTCCAGTGGTATAGAACATGAATATTTTCGTGGGGGGGGGTTGGACAACATTGTCAACGTCAAAAAACACTAGGGCCCAAACCGATAGATAACGGGGCAATCTATCGATGAAACGAGAAGTCAATTGGTGTCTGGGAGCTAGAACAATAGCTAACACTGTTATCTATGGGAGAGCCACAAACACAGAATACTCGTAGATTGCCGCAAAATTTGACTAATGCCTTTTAATGCTTCTTACCAGAGAGGAGTGTGTGGTACTATTCATGTTCAATGATCGAAATGTAGGGAAAAAAATACCTATACTAACCGCTTCCTAACCACTGGGAACAACCTTGGTGTGTATTGCGAGAATTTAGTTATGAGGTTGGAGAACAGACTTTAGTTGTGGGCAGAATTACCCTGAATATAGAGCTGTTACTTGCTTTCCAGCCCTGTATACGAGTAAAACTCCCTACATATAAATAGATAGCCTTGAATCTATATATGTATCCCAGTGTCACACAGAGTACCCTAAATGTAATCCTGGTTCTGTGTGTCACAGCTTCAACTGCGTAGATGGGGATCCACAATTATGCATTACCCTGAACCGAAATAAAAATGTCACAAGTACACCTCAAATCCATATCCTAATACTTAATACAGGTAGAGGGCGCTCTATGGTACTTGCAGATACCTGCAAGGAGCTAGGCCACACTCGATACCCCTACTCATATTCTTGAGATTTTGCAACCAATTCTCAAGTTATGTCAACGGTATCCAATTAGGTTAAATTTAGTCGGACCAGTGTAAGGCTTTACTTAATCCAGGGCCCAAGTGCTAGGCTATATTAATAGTCTGATTGGCACAACAGAGCCCCCACTATTAAATATCTGTGCTATCAGAGTAGATATTCACATGACGGTACGATAGGACCAAATGACCAAGATCCATGTAAGCCCCCGCTTGTGTCAATTTAACGAATTACTCCAATGTAATTAAATCCTGTTGTATCTCACAGCTGCAGTTACATTCCTCCTCCACTGCACGGACAATGTAATCATGCTACTGAGAACTAAACCCCGCTACTCAAAATACCCGTGACTCTGATGCAATATTCCGTTTAGCTTCCAACAGCATCTCATGGCTTTTTTCCCTCTCTCCCCTTAAATGTAAGGCATGTGCCATCGAGTATCTTATAATTCCTGCATGGAACCCAGCATCCATTTTAAGACACCCTGCAGCCCTAAGGGCCTGGGTCCAGTATGATAGAGCTTCATCCCAACGGGCTTGCCGATGATAGACTCTCGCTAGAGTCACACGCACGCGGAAGAAAACGATTTGTGTAGCATGATCCAGTCTTGTCATAGTTTCAAAGACAGCTTTGAGACTTAACAGAATTTCCTCCGCTTTATCAGGCATATTTTACTGGAAAAACGCTCCAGCGAGAGATACCCGTAATCGCCTACCGGTAGCAATGTCTTGCGTCCCTCTTTGTATCATGGGTTCCAGCTCCTGTTGTAAAAGTTTCTCGGCATCGCATGGTCTCCCTAGTTCACAGTGTAGGTCGGCAATGCTTGAAAGTGGGACACGATACCAGCCCGTTCCATCAAAACAATTATCCGTTCGGCTCTCCTCAAGCACTTTCTCGAGTAATTTGGTTGCTGCTTGGAAATGACCTTGATATCGTAGGGAATTTCCAAGAGTTATATCTCGTGCACGCGCCGTAACCCGCTCAAGTGTCGACGGCTTATTCAAATCAAGTGGTGACCACTCATTTAGCTCGTTGTGGGCTTCTTCATGTTTCCCTTCACGTATCAGATTCTATGCAAAGGAGACGACGAGTTCGCCGCGTTGGGCGTTGTATCTTGGGGTATCTTCAGGGAGGACATTAGATAGTACAAATGCTTTCAAACAGTGGTCAGACTCAATCTGTCTACCAGACATTCTTAATAGGACACTCTCCCTATATGCAAGCCATGCATTTAGAAATTGGTCTGGGTCATGCTTCAGAAGCTCCTTCGTGCGAGCCAAAGCTTCCAATTTCCATAGTGAATCCGAGAAACGCGAGGCGGCTAGAAGCGTAGCGGCAATCTCACGCCTAAAGGGCAGTGAATGTGCATATTCCGTGCTGATCTTGTCATACTCGACAAGTACACGAGAAAGCTGAGGCAGCATGGCCCTTCCGATTTCCCCGTTCCTGCATTGTTGTTGTGAGATATCAAGACTTAAACGATCTTGAAGCAGACCCAGGGCACTTACCACGGCTCAAGGTACCGATTTCTGGGAAATGCATGACATATCAGTGAAATTGCCTGCCATCTCCATTTGTTGGCCACTGGTGTCGGTATGCGCTGTACTGCACACTCTTGGACAAGAGGGTGAACTGAGAAGCTTCTCATCCCATTTTTCTCTCTATTGCACGATACGAACGAGACCGAGCGTAGTTTCTCAATGGCAGCGTCAAAAGTCATCTCATCCTGGATTAGCTTAATCAGGCTACCATCTACCCCATCCACTTCAGCTTGAACTTCTATGACTTCGCCCTTTTCGTCCCAGCGGTGCCGAGGGGTGGAACCACGGTGCAGGACAGCTTCTGAAATTACCGATGGCTCCAAAAAAGAAAAAAGCAGCAAAAGGTCCATAGCAGCCTCGGAGTCATTCTCAATCTGCTTGAAGTTTACCTCCCACGTCGATAAAATAGAACTCTCTGAATTTTCCATCATCGGGTGAAATTTCAGTATGTTGAGATGTGTTTTCATGTAGAGATCCTGGTATTGCTTTGGAGATTTGCACCTTGACCGCATAAGTGCGCCTGCGTGGTTGAGGGCAAGTGGTAAAGACCCTAGTAATCCGACAATCTCCTCGGCACTTACCAGGTCTTCTCTAGAAGGCTGGTGTATGCCTGCTGTTTCGAGCAGTAGTGCCCTAGCTTCTTCGGATGTAAGAGGACCAAGGTTGTAGCCTTCTTCTGCCACACCACCGATGGCCTCTGGGTTGCGGCTGGTTATGATTATATGACCCCAGGAGGTA
>Ga0307511_10006438_pt1 | contig 11828 bp, 12 predicted proteins | sample 13_EM_MG_FD_200266 | JGI IMG/M metagenome (GOLD analysis project Ga0307511, IMG submission 200266) | Populus trichocarpa ectomycorrhiza microbial communities from riparian zone in the Pacific Northwest, United States - 13_EM | ecosystem: Host-associated > Plants > Roots > Unclassified | place...
CAAATGGCGTCTTATTGTGTTTTTTGCAGTATGTATACCACTTAGTATCTGTTTTACCAGAACTTGTAGTATTTTTCGCATTTTGATTTGTGCTCTGTTTTTGCTTTTTAGAAGCTGGAGACTTGCTTGTAATAAGAGCAGTGTCCGCTGCAGTGACCAATTACTGGTTTGCAGCAAGGCTATGAAGTCAAGCCTTCAATTCAGGATAAGTGAGGTTATCTTTAGTTGATCAATTGTCGACTGGGTTCGGATAGTACTTCACTAAAGGACAAAGTAGAAAATCCCGTTTGGCCTCGTCGAAGCGCAAGAACGTACGTAGGTCTTGTCGATACCCATTGGCAGGGCCGGACGCACTCTGTTTGTATAGGCGTTCCCATTCGGTTTCGTATGAATCAATAAATTTCTGGATTGGTTTTGAAGGGTTGAAGTTGTGTGACATAGTGGTGACCTTGTTCCATTGCTGAATATAGCTGAATGCGTTATCCACATAGTAGGTATCGTGGAGGTATTTCCAAATTGCATGTGGAGTCTCATATTTTAATACCTTTTTAAGAATTAGTTTGCTAACAACTTGCATCATAATTAGAAGTGCAGATTGGGAAAGAGTCAGATAGGCATCTTTCTCTTTTGTGGACGCATTTTCAGTAGGAGCAAGCCCATTAATGACGATTGAGGAGGTGCCTATTCTACGAAATACCATCTTCACAGTGTCTGCCCAATCCTCATACTTAGATTGCCCAATTAGAGAATCAATATTATCCGCTTTGACTGCTGATTGGCGGAATTCTTGAGGCAGCTTGAAGGTAGGAGGTGGAGCTGGGGCTGGCTGATATTGACCAGCTTCGAGTGGCTCAGGGGATGGTGAATTCGCCATTGTATGTGCGTTTTTTAGTGATTGGTAGAGCTAGAGCAGGCCGGGCTCATAACCTGTTGGAGTACATGTATATGGCAGATATACTGTATGCAACAAGGAGGAGCGTTCTACCAGGGATCTGGTGAAGGAAAGTGAAGAAGTACGGAGTGTATGAGACTCTAACGGACGCACTGGAGGTATTTGAGCATGGTGGCGGAGCGAGTGCAAAGGTAGGAAATATAGAAGAATGTATATGAGATGAGATTGAAGTGTGAGCTAATAACCTCCAAAGTGGTGGGCATTACGCCTCCTATATATACACGATTCTGTCTAACCAATGCCAGCGCTCAAAGTATTCCAGCATGTGTCAGAGCGTGCGAAAATGAAATCTACCACTCATTATAGTTTGTAGTACCACATTATAATAACTATAACTCAAACTATGAGTATATGATAGCATTAGAAGCTTAAATAGAGTATTATGGAAGGTTAAACAGTGGAGAAAGGTTAAAGGAGAGTTCAGAACGTAATTAAAGAGCTAGTTAACGCATGTGAAAAGTATATGACAATATTTAATTTATGTAAGTATGAGGCACCTGTCTGGGCATGTGGTGGACCGTAATTGGGAAAGAATAACGCATTTGTAAGTGATTTGTGGCAGAGAGGTGAGCGTGTGAGGGCTGTAGCAGCGTCCTATACACGTCGCCTTTTAATAAGCCGATATTGAAGAAGAGATTCGAAGACACAGAACCCCTCCCCCACTTCGCGATGGACTAGGTAGATGATTAGGTGCAACTATCCCACCACCTCCTCCACCTCCTCCACCTCCACCACCAGATACCCGCATCACCTTATGACAACAAGTTGCTCCTGTTCCCTTAGTCAAGAAGGAACCCCGAAACCTTCCGCAACCTCCCAAGTTTGATGGTACTTCCTCTAAGCTAGAGGAATTCGTTCCAAAGGTTGCTATTATTTTTGAACGCGTGCCACTTTCATATAGCACCAATAGTGAAAAGATCCTGCATGGATCAGATCTATTAACTGGTCAGGCTGATGTTTGGTATCGTGCTAACCAGCACAAACATCTACCAAACAAGCAAACCAAGTGCCTCGAAAGAGACTTCTATGGATGATTCAAAAATGAGTTCATGGAAGCCCACCGGAACCACCACGAATAACGGGAAGCTAAGCAGACAATCCTTAAATACTACCACCTGAAGGGCGAGAGGATGGTGAATTACACCTCTCGCAATAGAGGACATCAATTGATAGCTTGTCTATCAAGAGAGGCGCTCTGGGAGCACCTTGTCAACTCCATTCAACCCGAGCTCAGAACCCACATGATCTGAACAGGTACTGATAAGGACGCATTAAATAAAGTCCCTACCAGTATTGAGATGTCTTTCCATACTATCGCCAATGCAGGATCAACTTTGGAGTACGAACTGGGTAGAGAAACCTATGATCAGAACGAGTTCCAGCACAAGGTAGACAGGGTAGGTGGGACAAAGAAGAAAAAGGAGGCCAATAAACCCTCGGAGGCTACCAAGAAGGATGACACCAACTGTGTACAGAAGAAGAAGGCGAAGCCAACATCTCAAGGCACTGGTGCAAAAGCTGACAAGTCTGATACCACCTAAAGAGCCAAAGAACCTGGTGAAGAGCTCGTCACCTATGCCATGAAAAACGTACATATGGCATCCTCACAGTGTATCAAATGTGGTGATCCCAACCACATCAAGAATGGCTATACGAATGCTTGGAAGCCTACCAAGGAGGAGACGAAGAAGGCTGATATGGGGAAGGAGAAGGCAGTGAAGGTGTCTGCGATTATGGTAACAGTGGACATAGTTCCTGAGCCAATTTCCTGTGGTCAGATTATTTCGGAGGACGAGTTGGACTTTGTGGCAGATGAGTTGGATACTCAATAGGAAAGTGGGCTGTCCTGTACGTCGGGTCAGGCAGTCTCGCAGAATTGGTTTTTGATTTGTATTGTTAGGAAAGGCATCTCTGTTAAGGAATGGAAGGAGGAACATGAGGGGGAACTTATGGATATAGACCCAGTTTCGATTTCTTCTGTTTCTCGCAATCTTTCTATATCACAAAACCCAAAAAGAGTACAAAAACGAAAAGCTGAGGACGAGTTGGGTACTCCAATCTGTAGTGTCTGGAAGCTATATATATGCATAGGCATAATATAACCACCATCCACTTCTAGTAGGAACCAGTGGATACTAACAAGTAGTTGGCGGATTATGACTCAGAGGGTGACTCATGCGAAAGCATAGCCACCAAACAGAATTATGACTCATGTATTTCATTTGTATAATTGAGTGTGTGACTTTTCATTTCATGTATGAGTCAGAGGCTGGCGCACAGCCGCACTACTGACTTACTATTTCCTTGGGTGCGAAAGATATAAGGGCTCTTGGTCTGCCACCAGGATTGGAGGCGGCAGAGCTCCAGAGGTAGAACTAGACACAGTCAGAGAATATATAGCCTGAGGGTTCCTACGTATTAATTCAAGCCCCCTGTGGGCAGGGCAACCTGTTGACAAGTATTAACTATGGCAGCGTGCTATAGTTACTAGGAAAATGATTTATTACTATCCACGGATTCTCAGGTTTACAGTGTGTGCGCCAGACTGCTAAACCTATCTATGCGACAACGTATTACTTTACATGTGGTCTCAAAAAAAGACCACAAATGGTGGCGGCGTTGGATATTTCTTTGGGTCGGAATCCTATTTCTAATTTTTCTTTGCTTGGAAAATCATCTGCGAAAGTGTTAAGGCCTGGTGGAATGAAGTTTGATATTCCTGTTAAGTTATCTTGGGTTTACAGTGGAAATACAAGAGTGAATACCATGAATGCCCTTATTGATACTAGTGTCGAAGTGAAGATTTTGGATACGGATTTTGTGGAGCAGATGATTATACTTTAGGTTAAGAGGGAGAACAGACTGAGATTGGAGAGCGCCGACGGCTCTCTACTTAAGAGGTCTGGGACTGTACAAGTCAAACAAGTACAGTTGGAGATCCCCAATGCAAGATCGGGAAAACAAAAAATCCTTGACCTGGTTACAGAGGTTGCGTGCCTCAAGCCAGGTTGTCTACTCATTTTAGGGTTCAATTGGATTACAGCTCACTGCGATAAGCTCAGAGTTATATCTCCCTGTGGTCTGGGGGTTAAGTGCGCTTTGGGAATTGAAGAGGTAACGGATTTCTCCAAGGTTGATGAAATCCTGGAACATGCGAAATATGTCAGTTTAATAAATGTGGGCGAAATGGAATCTCCCCGTGTACCCACTGGTTCGGCGTTCAATGTGATGCAGATCACAGCAGCGGAGAACCTACAGGGACTGGCACAGAGATTGCCAACCCAGTACAGATATATTGTACGAATCTTTGGAAAGGAGGCGCAGACTGTCCTGCCAGCACATGGTGAGCAAGATATGACTATTGACCTTGAACCGGGAAAGCAACCACCCTCAAGGAAACTTTACAATCTGTCCGCAGATGAACTCGAGTTACTAAAAGACTATCTGGGTGAAATGCTGAAAAATGGGAAAATTCGCGCTAGCAAGAGTAGTGCTGGTGCCCCAATATTTTTCGCGAAGCAGGCAAATAGCAAGTGGCGAAAAATAGTTGACTATCGTGGACTCAATGCCATCACCATTAAAGACAAGTATCTCCTACCGATCATGACTACACTAATGGAACAAGTTGGCACATCTCATATTTTCTAGAACTTTGATTTAAAGATCGGCTTTAATCTACTACGCATAGGGGAAGGAGACGAGGGGAAAACAGCGTTCAAAACTCGGTACAGTCTGTACGAGTATGCGGGTATGTCATTGGGATTAACCAACGCACCATCTGTCTTTCAGCGACACATCAATAATATTCTCGCGGAGAAAATTGCCTGAGGTGCTGTCGTGTATATTGATGATATTTTGTTATATTCTAAAACAGAAGAGGAGCACATTGAACTCATTCGTTGGGACCTTCCGAAGCTTACGGAGAATAATCTATGTATTAACATAGATAAGTCCTTGTTCCATATAGCAGAAGTGGAGTGTGTAGGTTTTCAGGTAGGAAAACAGGGGATACAGATGAGCTAGAAGAAGGTTTAGGACATTGTGAACTGGACAGCCCCACGAAATGTCAAAGAAGTACAGAGGTTGATTGGATTTGCTAAGTTCTATCGCCGATTCATTCAAGGCTTTAGTTCCCTATCGTTACCAATCCAAGTACTAACGCACATTGTGGTGATATTGCATTGGTCAGAGCAGTGTGAGAAAGCATTTGTGGAATTGAAGCGCAAGTTTACCACAGCGCCTATCCTATGCCATTACCATCCTGAACGAAAAAAGCAGATCAAGACAGATTCCTCGGGCCTATACAAACCTGGTATATTGTCCCAATATGAAACAGATAGTCGTTAGCACCCTATGTCATAATACAACAAACGTTTCCTACCTGCTGAACTCAACTATGATATTCCACATAAGGAGATGGTAGTGATAGTTAACTGCTTTCAGGAATGGTAACACTTTTTGATTGGCGCACCATTGTAACGCAAGACCGTTTCTTATATTTGTCTTAGTACGCATTTCCTAGCACCTATTCATGTATACCAGATAGCTCAGGCATAGTACCTTACGTGCCATTACCTTGCGCGTATCCGGTCCCTATGTACTGTCACAGGGGCTCTATTAACTATATAGCGCATACTCCAACTTTAAAATAGAGTGGCTGTTTGTTCTATTGCCACAACGGAACTTATTCAGAACTCCGAATAATTCTTCAGAATGTAAAGTCCCTTCTAGACTTATCCGCACCTTCAGGCTTTAATCCGCAAGAGAAGACGCAACTGTTCAGTTAACGCGAAATTACTAGGATAGCACTGCGATTTCAAAACCACAGATAAAGTCAGAACTCAGAAATGTCAACTTAGAACTTTGTAGGCTTCGTGTAGAATCGATTGCATAATAGCTATGGTGGCCTCTATCCTCACCTTCGACAATTCTCTCACTATTTGTATTCCGCGGTGATGTATATTGTGATAACTCAGGGGCTTCGGATTGCTCATGTCCGAAGGTTGTCAGATCAGCTTTTCTTCACGCAGTCGCCTTCTGCACTTAGTCTGCCAGAGTTTCAGCTACTGCAGAGTCATACTACACACTTGACTCAACTGAGAATACTTTTCCCAACTGTATATCTAGGAGATTACACTACCTATTCTTGGTCATCGCTTAAGCGAGATAACCATAGTCCTATTCCGATGCCAGAGTAACTTTCAGATAGTAAACTTAAAGTCGTTCAGTTTACAACTCAGAGTTCTTAATTAATAGATCCGGCATCATCCATCCGAGTTGTCTAGTGCATATTGAGAGCCTGCCTCGTATACACGTGGACCAGCTTCAACTGCTCATAACTCCGCGGATATGACTCCGTTGATCTTCATTAAGGTCTCATTTGAAAGCTCTTTCTGCATGGAATCTAATAGACTAGGTCCTTTAGGTGTTTTTGTCAAGCGGGCATACGCTAGAACCTTCGGAAGTAGTTTTAACAACTTCAACAGCCTATAACACGCCCAGTGTGACTCTGATCGCAAAACGGATTCAAGAAATGGATTCAGCGTGCAAAACTACCCCTACAACCAACTTGAACTGAAAGTTTCTGAGAACTTTTATTTTAGCTCAGATTCCCATTGCCCCTTATAGTGTCACCGGACCCACTTTAGTGTAAATTACGCCCTGGTGGCTTGATTTTTTTATTTCTCTCTAAGGAGATTTCAGGGTAACCCAGAACGGCTAGGAGCGACGAATGCGGCTAGTATGATGTGTCGGTAGGACCGTAAAAATATGCTGATCGCAACCATGGTTACCGTTTCCCGATCGGGCTTAGTCTCGTCCCGCAATACACTTCCGGAATTGCTTACCAGGGGGGTGTTGACCTAAACCGCATTTGGTAAGTTGCTCACTTAGTAGGTTCCGGGTAACCAATCCAAGTTCAGGGTAACTTGGCAAGTTCAGGGTAACTGCTCCCATACAATTTTCGACTTAGAAATATTTTCTTTGGTCGTATAGTAAGAAACTTTGTCTGACTGTAACTAGATCACTAGTAGTCGGAATCACACAAAACCTGTACTGTAGCTCCAGCTACACGTCCTTAAGTAGTTCCCGGATCCCTAGACTCAGCACGCAATATTTTTATTGTCGAGCTGTACTCCACATAGAAGTATTACTGCTACGAGTGATATTTTCTATTAACGCGCAATACTTATTATTAAGTATTCCTCAGACATGTATAACATATCCTTGGGTCGTTCTGTATAGCACAAGTACCCTTAGATGCGCCAGTAGTCACCGCGTGACATGTACCTTTTCTTTATCATGATGGATTACGCATCCACACCTGTATTTCTGAGTACTGGAGGCCTGACCTCCCACACCTGCATTTATGGTCATGGAGGAGTGCTTTCTGGAACGGCCAGAAAGCAGGTTTTCTGGAAAGGCCAGAAAACAGGTTTTTAAGACTCCAGAAGGCTTGGCAGCTAGTATAAGTACTGGGCCGTTCCGCCCTTCTGGAGGAGGATTCTCAGATCAAATCACTTCAGACAGAGTTCAGACAAGCCTTAGATAGCTTCAATACAGAGAGATTACACCTGTTAATTCTCTTCCCGCTTGGGAAATCTGTATGCTCTCAAAGACCCTCTGAGTACTCGACTTAGTGGAACCAATAACAGACATACACTACCACTCCGGTGATAGTATAGACTCTGTTAAACGGCCCGCGGTGCTACTATTGGCATCGCCCCTTACATTTTTTTTAACACACAAAATAATCAAACTGTTAAAACCACTACCACGGACTGATCACCCGTTGGTATCTTTATAAATACCTTTTCAGGTATCACCTCTATCAGATGTCAACACATGCAACAACACATTACATTCAACGAAAGCTAAAAACAACAATCCATCACCGAGACAGAGATATTCTCAACCTGCAGTCAACAGAAGACCTTGTGCAAGACAAGGCAGAGTTCTAACTGGTAGTGGTATACACCATTAAACAATTCCACCCTCGTTCCATCACCTTACCCCACCAATATCGACACCACCTGTTGCATTCCTGGCAACTACAATCCCATTAATCTTCTTATACCAGAGAGCATAAGACATCGCGGCACCATACGTCGCAGGAATAATAGCAGCATACAAATACGCATCACCATCCCAAGGCTCACCCTCGTTTTTCTCACCATTAGAAGAAACATACGAAAGAACAGCAGGAACTACATAGCTACTTCCTGTTCCATCCAACACCAGATTCCTCATAGGCGAGGCACATCTATCCTCCTTCCCAGCTTAACTATTTTCAGTTGGCATCAGCTCAAAACTCGAAGAGTTAGAGCTATCCAATTCTTCCATATAAGGAGACCACCTAACGGTCTTCTTGCCGCCACCTTCACTATCTCCAAAACCTTCCATCGGGAAGGGCATCTTAGGTGTCGTTGGTATAACCCACGCGTCAGGAGTACCTATGACGGTAGGAGCGGAAGAAAACGACAAACCAGCATCCGTGCTCTCCTCGTTCCCACTATCCTGCCTACATATCAAACAGGCAGCCGAGCCACAATCATCCGAAGTCGATCGGAAATCACTCACGTCCGGAGCGACGTACTTGTCCCCACAATATACGGACAAGGGGGAAAAATAACTCGTAATATCCGAACGAGAGACCGACATTATGGCCTCCAAGACGGACAAGAAGTACACCTACCACAAGTCACGAAGATTAGCCATGATTCCAGAAGACATCAAGAAGTTAATCTCCGACACACCACGAAAGAAAAGAGACAATCCTGAACCACAGACGTTCGAGGAATCAGTCAAACCACCTCCTCTCACCGTCTACACCGTCAATGTTGGGAAACCAGAAGAAGACTCTCCCCTCACAACTTGGGAATTTGAGTCACCTCCTATGACAGAAGCAAACTGGAAGAAAGTACAACCACAAATACATGATATCCTCGCCTTTACGCAAACGCTTGGGTATCTTCCCTGCTTTCATCCAAAAGACATCCAACTGCTTCTCGAAGCAACAACCAAACACTATCTTTCGCATTCAACCATCCCATTTGAAAGTAAAGACTTGGAACTTACTACGGTGCTTGCGGAGCGCCTGAAACGCCCCAAGATTCCACAGCTCACAGAACCTCACTGGGTTCTAAAGGAATGGGATGATATTATGTCCTTTATGCTATGTGGTCAGCACCTCCTTTTACCTGTCATACCAGGACAATTTGAGGACCCACCTATAGACAAACGACCAAAAGGACAAGACAGAAGGAACCCTCCTGAGACGCCAACCAAACAATGTTCCGCACCAGAAGTCAGCACAGGATCTCAAACTGGCATCGTGCCAGAAGATGACATTGTGGAACGTACCTCAGAAACTGACAACCCGAACAACGGAGGCGATGATGATGACCAAAACCCTCCCGTAGGACGAGGTACCACAGCAGGCGGAGGAGATGACGATGGATACAATAGTAGCTCTAGCAGTGGAAGCTCTAGCAGCGGATCGTCAGTTCACAGTCACAGAAGCATACGCAAACCAAAGAAGAAGGTCAGGAAGATCAAGAAACGGACAGATCGTGGAAAGACACCAGAACAACAGCAATGGGAAACGACGACAGGAATTGTGACACTTGAAACGTCATCAAAAATGTCCAAACGAATGAAGGGTATCAAGATAGATGCCCCAGAAAATCTCAACAGTGGAGATAAGAAATGGCGAGACTCACAGTATCTCGACACTTGGGTCAACGCGATACAGAGATGGTTAAGTATGAAAGGTATAAATTTGGAATCGAAGGAAGCGTTGGACTTTATTGGATTCAAACTACAAAGCAGCGCACTCACTACTTATAACCATCACCTCATCAAGGAATAGGACAAGGCGTCCTTCTTCAGTTTCATGCTAGTGCTACGGGAATTCCTTATTCGGTCCACTAGCAAGGACCTCCTATGGAAAGAATGGGAGGCCGCATCACCCCACAAGGATGGACGACACATGGGTATCAAAAGCTTTGCCAACTGGCTGGAGGAGCTTTAGATTAAGCTTATCGACAAGGATGGAAACCAATGCATCTCGGAAGAAGTCAAACGCAGGAAATTCCTCAACCACCTACCGGATTACATGGAAACCACCCTGGTTCCACAAATACTTGATTCATGGACGTTCAACGACCTGGTCAAGAAAGCGGAATCATACGAGGCTGCACGAAAACATGGGCGTACCTCAGCTACACCCAAACCTGCTCGACAGCCTGCTACTCAACCAGCTCCGAACCCTAGTCGAAATCATCGCAGGGATCGGAAGACAGACAACAAGAAAACAAGTTCTAATCCTGGAAGAACCCCTGCCACGAAAACAACAACCACCAAGGATCCGGATTGGGAAGTGGTTAACAAGACGTTAACATCACGAGACAAAATGAAGTTGATCAGGGAACGGAAGTGTCTATGGTGCCGTGCACCTGGTCACACTTTCAAGGAATGCAAGAAGCGAATATCAAAAATACCCATGCGGACCGCCGCACAAGTCCTATCCCTGCAACACACCAGCAAACCAGTTATCGCCAAGAATAACTACAAGGGTAAAACCAAGGCAAGACCCCAGTCTACCGAAGAACTAGACTACAGCAGGGTCCGGGTCAAGGTGAACGGCCACCCTGCATTAGCCCTTGTGGATTTACAGACGACTGGCGGAGATCTCATCAACGCACAATTCGTGCACCTATACGGCCTACCCACCTACGGAATCGATAAGAAATCACTCAACACTGCGATCAAAGGATCAAAGGGTGTGATAGAAAAGGCGTGCGATGTCCAAATGGACTAAGGAGGATATACGGAAACAAGAACGCTATATGTAGCGCATCTTGCAGGCTGGGATATAATCCTAGGCAAGCCAGCGCTTACAGCCCTGAACGCCTTAATACCAGCAGGACCAAAGCCTGTTACCATCCAACCTGACGGGATGGCACGCTTTGCACTCAAGGAATAGAGAAAAGCAGGGCTTGCTATGGGGCAAGTTACATCTACTGCACTCTTCATAGAAGACGAAGTACCAGACTTTCTTCTACCACTCTGCGAACTAATGGTCTCAGCTATAAGTCTCGGAGAATGTCGGGAATTCAACCCTGACGTTGAGTTCGACCTATTATTTCCGGCAACCACACCCAACGAGTTGCCCCCCCTCAGAACTATCAACCACCGAATCTGCCCGAAACCCGGCGGTACATGGGTACCCAAATGGCTACCCTCACCCTCCAAATTTTATGCTGAGCTCACCAAACAGCTCAATGAGAAAGAAGCCTCAGGCCGGATTTATCGTGCAGAACATGACACCAATGCGGTGGTTCTGTTCGTACAAGCTAAAAGAGATGATCCCACCAAACCTAGACGTCTCCTAGACGCCAGGGATCGGAATGATGCGGTTGACCCCAACCACACACCCCTACCAAGTATTGAGGAACTCATGGAGCTAGTCGCCGCTCGGAAATATTGGAGCAAGATCGACCTAGCAGATGGGTACCACAACATCAGAATCGAAGAAGACTCGGAACAACAATCCACCTTCCTCACACACCTGGGATATTACTGCAGTCGCATTATGCAACAAGGCGACCACAATGCTCCTGCCACCATGGTACGAGCCATGTACGAAATCTTTAAGGACATGGTCTTCAAGGACCTTGTCATCTATATCGACGACATTATTATCTTTTCAGACACCTACGACGAACATGTAGCTACCTTACGGAAGGTTCTACAACGACTTCTAGACGAGAAGTTTTGGTTGAAGACTAGCAAATGCCAGTTCTTTACCAAACGTCTAGATATCTTGGGACATATATTAACTCCGGATGGGTTACACATGGATCTTAAGAAGCGC
>Ga0307511_10006439_pt1 | contig 11828 bp, 14 predicted proteins | sample 13_EM_MG_FD_200266 | JGI IMG/M metagenome (GOLD analysis project Ga0307511, IMG submission 200266) | Populus trichocarpa ectomycorrhiza microbial communities from riparian zone in the Pacific Northwest, United States - 13_EM | ecosystem: Host-associated > Plants > Roots > Unclassified | place...
AAACGAAGCGCCCATGTGTTTACACCTATTAATTTTCCTGATTTTTACGTATTTGGCATCGGAATCTGACGGTCAGATTTCTCAAGCTTTCTATGTAGCACTTATCTCTTACCTCCAACAATCATATCACCTAGCAGGTGCCGTACATGCATCCAGATACTATACCGAGATAGATACCTCCAAACGTGATATATCCGTCTGGGTCTAGAACAGTTCTATCTCGAAAACAATTCTTTGAATTTATACATTTCACATCATGATATCTATAAACTAACCAAGTGATTAATCCCACAACACATCTCGTTTAGCTCTAATTCCTCTCTTAGCTTGTTAGTCGGCTTAACAACTACGTATAAGCCACTGATACTTGTTAGCAAGGAAATATCTTTCTCTAGAATCGACTTCATCGACGTCTGCCCAGATCACATTCAAGCAATTGGTGAAATACTCCGCTATCGTAGAAATCGGTTTATAAAAGACCCCTCTTCTCATGCTGTAGTCTTTTATTACCAGACCGATTACTAATATCTTTTTATTTCTAAACTATGAATTTTGTGCCTAAACCCCACATCCTACTTCATATATAGCTCTACCCCCTTTGCCCGTGGAGAGGCAAGTACATGGAGCAGAGCCTACGCTGGAGTGAGTGATATAGTCCCTGGAGAGTGATAGCCAACACCCAATTGAGACACGGTAGTAGTCACTTACGGATGAACACAGTAATACACATAGTTACCAGTCTATCGAAGATGCCCACCGCTCCCAGTAGTAATAGTTTGAAGCCTCCGTCGAATGTATATTGTGGGTTCAAGAGGCAGATTCCACAAAATAGGATACAATGTAGAATCCCACCACTGGAATTGGATGTAGGGCATCCAAGGCGCCGCTGTGTAATGAGATGTGGTTTGTGGGAGTGAGTTATGTGACTTCTCACAATTGTGTGTAAGTTGACCCTTTGACCAATCACCATGATCTTGGGGTGTGCCCCCTTGGCCGAGTGGTTTGTACTCGGGCCTTGTGTTGTCTCTTTGGAGGAAAGCCCTAGTTCGAGTAACAGCCGCCCCGCCAAGTTATGTATTTCCTTTGTTGGAGTTAGTGATTTACTCCTGATTACGGGTTATGTAATCCGCTGCGGACAGGACTCTGTGAAGCTTATCACAAAGTTATCGTAGCGTAATAAATCTACAATCATGACTTGGAAATGTCTGATACGGTTTCCGAGGTATCCTGAGGCTTAGCGCCGAATGGCCTTGGATGAATCCATACTAGGTTTCTGGGGCTCGTCATGGTCCTCCTATTAGGGCCGCATACGAGTACTGAATATGTAAAAAAATAAAAAAAACAGTATCATACTAGGCCTAGGACAGCAGCTCGTTGCATTGCAGCCAACTCGCTAGCGCAACTAATCTCGTTAGTATAACCTACGTTGCCACCCCGATAACTGTAGTTAACCATTGGCCAGACACCGATAGGTGATGAGACTAACCGATGGTACATACTCTATACGGTTTAGTCAGACTGCTAAACATAATATGGAATGACTTGTAACCAGACTATTGATTTGTAGTCTCATACGAGTTGACTCATCAACGACTTCGAGCTAACCAAGCTCGCCAAAATACTAGTCAATCTGAGCGAACGTTGGCCTAGCCTGAATATCACGTGACCTACTAAGACCACTTGAAGTACCTACACTGAGATTTTCTATGTATGAAGTCATAGAGTCGCATCGCTAACATATGTTGAATTCAAATTCCATGTACAGCTAGAACATATGAGGGTGCAAGCGCCAGGACAAGCAAGTAGGGATATATTATGCATATTTGTTTTATTGCGCTAAATGAGGAGACAGATATTATATATCAGTCATTAGTCGTGGAATATACTTAGCCACTATCCATATTTCCCACAGTACATAATAGCACCCCTATGTTTATAGGGCGGAAGGTACTCTTTATGATGCATCACCGTTTCTGGAACTCAAGAGACAAATGGCTATGTGGGCGGACAGTTGAGATAATCCCTGGGGGGTTATAAAACGCACAAGAATACTTGCTAGTGTGAGGGCATGATGGATAGTACCGAGATACATACATCTAATGGAAGATATAAGTCGTATTTTACTAGGAGCGGGGGTCATTACCATGCTTATAGATGTATACCCCAATATGTTCGTCTATAAGTGGATACTAATATCATTTCGGCATTGGTCAGCACTCTGAAGAGACCACATAAGTCATCACGCAGCCGACACTATTGATAAGCATGCACTTGTTTCTAGACATTGATATAGTGCTCTATATGATAAGTGGGGTGTGGGGTTTGGACCTAAAATCCATAGTTTAAATAGACATAACGATCATAAGGGACTACAATATAGGGTGGAGATCACATAAACTATGAGAGGGGTCTCTTATAGCCGATGTCTACAATAGCGGAGTGTTTCTTGAATGTGATCTAGGTGGGGGCCAATGAAGTTCTGGCGAAAGATATTTCCGTGCCCGAGACTAGACTGTTAGTGGCTTATAACTGGGCAATCTGGGCAGTTTTCTTGATTATATTAAGCCTAGTTCCTACCTACAGCCCAGTAGTCACTACAGACCGCGCTGCATGACTACCCTGCATGCACATCTCACCAACCTTAAAAGGATTTATTTTGTGTATGACCCGATGCACATGCAATTATACAGCTGGAAGGAACCTGGGAGTGAATGTTGAGCTGTAATGCAATTGGGATACTCCCTTGGGGAAGGTTAAGTTTAATCACATACACTATCAAGGCCTACTAATGCCTTACTCTGGATGCAGGGTAAAAATGTACATGTTGTAGCACATGTAGCGTAGGGGCCGGTGAATTAACTATTATCGAAGTACTTTTGCATTATTAAGGTTATGTTGGTGACCTGGGGCTGAGGAAATCAGAGCGGAAGTACGTGAACACTTTGCTACACTAAAAGCATCGATGAGGGGAAATGACATGGAGTCTAAGCTCGGTACGGTAGGTTCATGCAGGTGTCGGATCGGCATCTCGGGTGCGTCGGACTTCGATGCGCAGGCCGCTACCGACCCCGCGCATAATATTGCAAAGTACTAACGTTAATACAAGTGTGAACATTTGTTTATGGAAGATTGTTACTAAAAGCTGCATCGCATCTACTGTGGACAAATGGCTTAGTGCGATTCTCTGGAATGCTGATCATAATGATCTGATTCAGAACGCGACAGGCAAAAATGGGCCTACCTGGTATATCACATGACTCGCATGTGTAAGTAAAATCTACATGATTTTCAGGACAGGACGATATGTATATATTCATAGAGTCATATAGGCTGCCGGGAATGTGCAGAAGTAGACATACTGTATGTTTGGTCCCAGTTAACGTACCACTCGGGCACATAAGAGGGACAAGTGAGAGCAGAGAGAAGATCACAAATTCCAATATGGGAGGAGAAATATCAAATACATATCAGTCAGTAGTCGTAAAATATTCTAGGACGCCATTGTCCATGCTATTGTTCCCTAGTACATAAACATATCCTCGTATCGGCAAGACGGAATGTGAACCTTTTCTGATGCATGACAACTTCTGAAATTCAGAAGATTAGAGGTCCTTGAAATTGATTCTAATATCTGTGCACGGATTAGGAAATTGTGGCGGAGATATCGTGGCGGAGGAGGCTTATGTGTCCACCGGAAATTTCTCAACGGATACATTGGTGAGATGCCAGAATGTTACAAGAATGCTTGCAAGGGTGAGTACAGGTGATGTAGGCGACGAATAGTACCGATGCACATACATTGAATGGAAAGTCCATCGTATATTACCTAGGAGCTGTGGGTAGCCTTAATCTGCTGGTACCTGTATAGCGTAGATGTTTCGTCGATAAGAGCATCTCAGTTGTGCGCTGGTTATCACCATTGAAGGTCCTGAGCTAGCTGATTAGCATGCACCTGTCCTTAGATACTGGGCAAAGGGGCGAGACTTTATATGATAAGTGGCGTGGGCCCAAATTCGTCATTCACAACTTAATGAGGCAATCGATCTAATCATTCTACAGTAGCGGGGGGTATTATGGAGAAAGTTATTACCCAACAAGTAGTAACTGGACTGCATAGGTATCTAGGTAGTTAGTGGACCACACAAAGGCAAAGTGGGGTGCATAGGGTTCCTCGTGTTATGCGATTTCTCGGACTGTCAACATCTCGGACGGGGCACTAGAGTCAACCACCTAGTTTCCGCTCACCACTAGGTTTCCGCTCAGCTGAGACATACTAGCCGTTTTCGGTAAACCCGTAGGGTTATGCAAGCACAGCGTCCAGCGGCCATTCCACCTGAGTTGAGATCTAGAGAAACAACTACCCTCACGGCCTGCCAAAATCAACCTAATACCACTACTACCTACTTGCATATAACCTCCCCAATGGGGACCCCCCCTCCTGTCTACCCCCACCCTAGGCTGAATATCAGGCGGGTGAGCTTCCAAGCATTAAGAGACCTTTATCAAGCATGTATATTCACTTCAAGCTAGTATTGACTACAAAATAGCAAGCTGGGATTTTTTTAACTATTGGCACATACCTGCATAATATCAGTAATTTCGAAACCTCTGATTGTATCAACTTAGTCCACAATATCAACACCTATCTCGACCTTACCCCCAAGCCCGTCCATAAACACTCCCCAAACCCCCACGTAGGGGTTTCTAATAGTCCTAGGAGCCTATAATAAGCACAAGACACTTGATATCATGCTTGCTAAGGCTCTTGTAGCCGAGGAGGCTGCAAACCAAGAGGCACAAAGGTTGGCTAAAGAACTGAAGGCCAAGAAAGCAAAGTAGCATCCTAAGGCTCAAAGCCCACATAGGAGGGTACCTTGAGGCTTTAAGTTTATAGTGCCGTGAATATAGCTTGCCTGAGGCTTCCAAAATGCTTGAAATTTAATGCCGAGGGCCAAATTTATGCATACGATATCTTGTTTGACACTCTGCAGTGCCTATAGTTTTATATATAGTGAGCGACTAGAATTCATATTAATAGGGTTTATAGAGCGGACCTATGGGTAGCCTATCGCTGCTAGTAGCGGTCATTGTGGCGGGGGGTTATCGTGGAAGGGGTGGTTGTAGTAGGGTGGGTGGTTATAGGGGGTGGTGAAGGTGTGAGGGCACTGGAGGTTCCAGGGTAAATCGGGGTAGATTGTAGATATGAAATTTGGATTTTTTTGGGGTGCTTTTAGGCTATATTTATTGCTCTCATGATAGGTGTAATGCAAAGGTTGCTGGTATATCGAGAATCTATTTCATGCGGCGAGGGCATCCATGCCGATCGTCACGTGGTGGTCGATCTTTACGCAGTTTGTTACCTACGCCAGTCGAGCCACACTTGAAAAGGGGTACCTAGTGTCGGAGAAATAGGTAGTGATTGAAGATTTATTACGGTATGACCTTCAGTTAGTGGAGGCCACTCTCTAGGTAGACTAGGTAACGCTAGCCTCACTTATTCTATGAACATACATACAGCGCCTCGTCATAAATACTATAATTAACATAGGCAGCAGTCATATATCTAAATAATAGAGGTGGCTTATGATATATAAGCACTTGCGTTTGTAGGGCTGCAAAGTGTGCAAAGAGATTTCTTTCGGAGTGCTATAGATAGATACAGCGAGACTGGAATTGGGTGTGGGATATCTAGGGGACCGCTGGCCTAATGTTTATATTATGTAATCGAATGCAGTTTGTTGGTAAGCATAAGGAATCTGGGTTATGTGACTCCTTTGCAATCATAGACTAGTCGGGGCGTTGTCCTCCATATTATCTCGTGGGGATTATAGTCTTGTTAGCATGTCAGACTCACATTGTGATAACGAATTAATACTTTTAACGGAATTTGAAACGAGACAAACGAAGATTCATGCGAACAAACCCTAAATATTCTTTGCAACCGGTCCTATAAACTCCTCCAGTGTCCTTTCCTTTGCCGACCTTTTTCTGCTGCTTGTCCACTCGTTGTCAGAATAGCTGCTCAATAAAAGTGCAACTCTATTGCCGTAATTCCGAATGTGTTGATTGAACAATACCAACAACTCCATTATTACTGTGGTATTCGATGCAGTAGCAACCCAAATGTGCCTTGCCCCTGTTGTTAAATGCCATTGGATTGACATCGTTTCCAAATAAGCCAAAGCGGGATTTTTTCACTTTTATCCGCATTCACAATGCAAGCAGTAACTCCTTTTTGCACCGAGCCTTGCTTTTTTTTGTGCCGAGCCTTGCTCAAACATCACATCGGTCATAGGCCAAAAGTGTTTCTTGGCATTTGGGTTTATCATAACAGCGGCACCCTCCGCTGGTAGTATGCTTCTTAACTCCGTATCCTTACTTTGGAGTATCAAACTGTCTCAGAAAGGGCTTTGAACAGGCCATTGTGGAGTGCCCAATGTCATAGGCACTAGTGACGTCAGGCTAGAGAGGTGCATTATTACGTAAATACCCCTGCTTGTAGCCCGCAAGTGTTAAAACCGTTGCGTATCTTGTATAAAATATGATAGAAGATTCAAGGATATGCCTATAGAGATTATATTATTTTGTATGGGAAATTGAAATTCTGCTGCATTAGATAATCTGCCTTCGATTGCTACCTGCGTTGTAATCACTAGGTTTATCAAGCATTCGGTGAGGCTGAGTCTCCTGCTTCACAGCCACATACTATCATCAACTCGGGATAGATCATAAACAGGCAACTTTCGTTGTAAGAATATGGCTAGAACTATGCTATTAAAATTCTCTGAATAAGACTGTAGCCTTAGACACGGCTCGGGCCTTATAACGGATAAAAATACAGTCTTAGTCACAGAAACGGTCTATTACCCGGGTATATAAACCCAATCCACCAGTTCCTCCCGGAAAATAACCATTATTCCTAGAATCGATCTTGGATATTGAAATTATCACCCTCAAATTCCTCACAGCAACTGTAATCCCACAATTGCACATTCTTCCACAGTTACCTATTTAACATCGCCGGCTTGGTATATAGCATACGGTCTTATACACGGACCTTATCCGGATTCTGGCCCGCTAATTTCGGCCAAGTTTATTTTCGAGTACTTTCTTGACAGGTTACACCTACGGCCTTATTCGCGAACTTCCACGGTACCATCTCTGGTCCTAATCATTCTTATAATTGAGTTCACTGTATAAGCACGTCGTTTTCAAGATCCACCGTTCTGAGTTCAACTCCGATTGCACAGATTGAACGTTTTACAGATGCCACCACCAACCAGACCGTACCTAGGTGCCCGCCTGCGGGTGCAAGAGGCCGATAGCGAGTCCAGCACCGATAGCGATTCCAGCACCGATAGCGAGTCTAGCAGCGATAGTGAGGCTAGCAGCAGTACCGGGTCTAGCAGCAGTAGCGGGTCTAGCAGCAGTAGCGAGTCTAGTAGCGACAACGAGTCTAGGGGAGTCTCTTTCGAAGAATGCTGTGCCGGCTTCTCTGGGACCCTGGCCGATCAGGGGATCCAGAATGCGGAAACTTTATACGGGGCTACGGCATCTTGTGCAACCCCATTTCGAGGGGACCATAGATAAGTCTAGCTATGGGGAGCATGGGGCGTCCGGACAGTTTGCCTCGCACCCCGTCGAGCGGTATAATTACCGGTGTACACTCCTGGATCCGAGTACTGGGAAGCTTTGTGATGGGGTTTTTATGGTATTGGCCTCATTATCTGCGCATATGGTTCATCGTGGTGAGTGTTTTTACAACAGCGAAAACAGGGAGACTAACTTAATATTGGGTGGTCACAAGGTAAGTACCTATCTCTCTGGGCTGGTGAAAGTACTGTATCGGTTATTGAAGGACGAGGGCTGATGCATTAGTATCGTAGGGAATGGATCCTGCTTGGCCGTGCCAAGCTCGAGGGTCGAGTACCGAATCTAGGTAGGTAGGCAGCTCGCAGCTACAGAAGCCAATTGGGAACAGTGCTTATTTGAGCTCGATCCATGCTTTCCAGCTTGATCTCGCCACCAGTATCTACGCCTGCCCCCCTCTGGTGCCTTGTGAATCTAGATCACGTGAATGTCAGGGTATGTCAATTTAGTCGATTTCCGGTTGGTCATTAACTTTCTGCCGGATCATGGGTGCACAGGTAATGCAGATAACGAAGAGCAGCAATGCGATATCTGGCTCTGGGGGAGCAGTCCTATCGAGATCAGCATCCCTGATTGCGGAGGATTTAGTAAGAATGGAAGCTCACCTGGATTTTGAAGGTCCTGATATTATTTGTGTGTACCCACGTTAAGCCACCGGCAGCTTGGCCCACTTGTTGGACTGCCCGGATTCTATGGTAGCAAGCAGTATATGGGATTGGATACAGTACATGAAACTAATCTGGAATTTATTCTTAGCCATTTTTTCCCAGGCGCCCTCGACTGCGGAGCGATTCAATGTGATCCATAGCTGGAACGAACAAATCCCAATAGCCATGCAAAGATACCACTTGCCATTCATTGGAAAGATTCTCTCTCCAGGGGATTCGAGCCTGTGGTTTGCTGATATTCCACTATCACACCTGACGATAAACCGCCTCAAATACGAGTAATGATTCACAAAAAAAAAAAAAAATAAACCGCCTCAACATGATCTTGTTTAAGAGCCCCGTGTTTACACCCCCTACCTCAGGCATAGCCACCCCTGTCATGGAAGCCAAAGCCCCAGTTCCGGGAGGTAGAAGGGCAAGCTATAGCATTGCTGGAACTTCGGAAACGATCCGAATAGATAGCATTCTTGAATTTCTTGACTTTCCTCTTGTGTGCTCCTTGATAAGTCACTGGTTTGGGTTTGATGTGTAATGCCTCCGACAGCCGTGGGCCAAGGATAGTGGACATCGGCGTACACCAGCTACAAGCCTCGAGCACCAATCGTCGGATTTCCTTGGGAGCCAATCAGATTACCTAAAGCACCAATCCGACTGCCGTGAGCACCTTTTAGAAAGCCTTGAATTAGGTAAAGACGGGACAGGAAAAATGCATCGGGATGAGATAGGTATTGATGTTCCAACAATTGGAAACGTCTACAAAAATGCGGTAGGTGTGCTACGATATTTCAGCGGCCTGGGAAAAGTCTTCAAAAGCACAGGATGGGATAGCCCACACCATCGGCTCAATCGGGCTTGGATCAGCTCCGCGCATGGTGGTTGGTGGGCTATTGGACCCTTGGCTAAACCCCCTTAACACGATATGTATGTGGCGAGGTACGAGTGCAAGCCTTCGGGAATTTCTGCATGAAGTCGAGGGGTCTGGTGGGGCTCAAGGGCTAAACTCTAGTCGAAGCATCATCGCATTGGCACAGGAGATGAGTTGGCGTCGTTCCTCTAAAGCAGTTGATAAGATTGCTGCGCTGAGCTACTTGTTACATTTCGAGGAGTTGCCATTGTATTCACAGGGTGAGAGCGTCGAATGGGGGTGGAGGCGTTGCCTTCAAAGCGCGCCAACAACAGTGCTGGCGGAGCTCTTCTTCAACTGTCCCTTCACAGGCCTCTTTGGCCTATTCCCCACCTAGCAGGAATTGAACGACTACCCGATGGTTTTGGTCAGACAGAATATACCCGGTATCTCTTCAGTCACTAGGATCCATTTGCGGTTCGAAGATCCATGGTTTGTTGATCAGGATATGCCTATGGAACTCAAGTTTTTTGGGTATCGGCTGAGTGCGTTTATCAAGAGGGCGGAGCAAGGCTGCTTTGCCGTAGCTCAGCCTAAGCCAGAATCACTTTACCGTGACATGCCTGTCAATCTCCGATTTTTCCCTCCGCATATCCAAGGTGCTAGGGTGGGTTGGTTTGATTTTCTTGACTCTAATACCATATATCAGTTATTCACGCATAGTTTGGCACCCTGTAGTAGTTGGATTGTATTACGTGAGGGCAGGAAGGTTGGGGTTCTCTGTTGCGACGAGGTCTTTGGTGGTATGCACCGCTCTCAAATTCTTGAAAAATGTAGTCTTGAACCCAGTCCTGACGGCAGATCGCACGGTTTCCTCGCGACCTACAAGTTGGAATTTGCTTCTAGGGAATATCCAACAAGGGGGCAAAAGCGGGGCGTGGGACATGTTTGATCTGAGTTCATAGCTCCTTGGGCATTGTAGGGGAGAATGAAATGCAAGAGGGGAGGAGGGGGAAGAGCTTGGGCACGGAAGTAGCTGAGGGATTACCTAGACTATTAACAATGTGCAGACGGGGGGTTTAATACATCGAGGACATGAATATACCAAATTCATTCCACTTAGCATTCCTTCGCTTGCGTTTTGTCCCCTCTAGAATACTTGCCTTCCCGTAAGATATTATCGGTAGCGATATCCTAAGAAATGCTGTCCTTGGGCTCATTGAGGTGCAGTAGTACTCCTACTAAAATATATTCTAACTTGTTTGTATTTAGAATGCAAATACTAATCGAAGGCAATGATCTAGACCACCAGAATCCTCCTAACACGCCAATATGAATAGATTTCCTTCCGAAGGCTCCTTTGTCCAGCTATATGTTTTCTTAAAATAGTTCCCCTTACCTACTCCGTCGGGTTTCATTTATAATATTCCACCAAGGTCTGAACTCATTCAGGCTAAAAAACAGCTGAGTCATTGGAAGCCTGTTTTGTTCCGTAATCGGCGAAGCGCCACAGTCTACAAGTGCATGAGTTGGGATCTGAGATATTCCATCGTTCAATTCCACAGAAATAAGTATATGAGTGCCGTCCAATAATTCCTCCTCAAGCACTTTGGACTGTACTGACAAACTGGAAATACATAACGCAGCAGACAGAGAAGATGTAACGGACCGCACAACAGAGTGATCTTGCTGTTGTGCGGTTACTGAAAACCCTGCTGTAGTTCAATGGTTTCGGTGATCTGTGGTGGGCGGAGCCTCTTCAGTAGTAAAGATGACGGCAGTGGCAACTCTCATGGGATAGGGTTGAGCGAAGGGGCATTGTCTGACCATGTGGTCTACACCGCCACAACGGTAGCAGCGGTCCTCAGCCATCCTGCGGGCTCATTCTTCTGGAGATAGGCGGCGGCGGTAAGCGGAGAGGTCCATGGGACTGGCTTGAGTTCCGGTGGGAGTGGTGACAGGTGGTGGCGGGGTAGGTGCCGCGGAGGCTGCGGTGGTAGCTTGTGGTCGGGGCTGTGGTCGGTGTTGGGGCTATGCTCGAGGCTGGGAGGCTTGCGACTGGCGGTGAGAGTGAGACTCTTCCTACTACAGAGAACGGCGAACGCATATCTAACCTGTTGCACAATGTGGCAAAATTGGCGATGGTTGTTGGGTCATCTGTGACGGGACCTTAAGGCGGTAAGCTAGTCCTCCTCTGAGTGCGGCAAGCTTAGATGGTTCGTCCCATTGCACTTCAGCCGCATAGCGTTGGAACTCAGGGTAGTAGGAGGAGAAGCTGCGGGTGCCCTGCTGCATTGTTCTGAGCTTGTGTTCTGCCTCTGCTACCCTGTTGGGGTTACTGAAGGCTTCCTCTAGTATCGTGATAAGGGCAGCAAGGTTGGTTAGGTTCACTTGGTCGTTCTGTACATAGGCTCTGACCTGGTCAGCAGCTTCGCCTCGTAGGTACTTAATAGCAAGGCGGAGTTTGGCTTGTTCATCTGTGTAGGGCGCAGCCTTCCGGCGTAGCTGCATTAGGAACGTGGGTAGCTTGGATCGTGTGCCATCGAAGGCTTCTGGGTCTGCAATCTTTTCTCGTTGGGGCTGATCTTGCTGGGCAGGAGCTTGTAGCCGAGAGAGAGTATTGATCGTGACTTGCGCATTTTCGAGCTGTGTGCGGAGCATGGTGA
>Ga0307511_10006440_pt1 | contig 11828 bp, 8 predicted proteins | sample 13_EM_MG_FD_200266 | JGI IMG/M metagenome (GOLD analysis project Ga0307511, IMG submission 200266) | Populus trichocarpa ectomycorrhiza microbial communities from riparian zone in the Pacific Northwest, United States - 13_EM | ecosystem: Host-associated > Plants > Roots > Unclassified | place...
AAAGGTAAATGGAGTTTTGGATTCTGCTTGCACTGCCTTCCTTGAAGTCACGTTGCATGGCAGGGGAAGGAGAGGCCAGGAAGAACTAAGAAAAACGTGCGTGTAAGATAGAACAGGGTAACTACAAGCCACCTCTCAATTCCACCTACGTATATGTGAACACTCATTTGCCCCGCCTCCACCTCCTCATCTTCCTTTCCCCTCCTCCCCTCCCCGCCATTAGCAGAGAGATCTGCCTAGCGAAGGATATCAAATTAGAAGTCCGAAGGGAATTAAGAACAATAGGATAGAAGCAATCGAAAATTTACAGGCCAATGCACTGACGCGATGGTTCGACGTCATTATGCATATAACTACCTCATCGGCGCCGGCAGTGGATGGTGGTCATAACAACGAACCAACGATAATTTCACCTACATACCGGTAGGAGCACAAAGACCCTAGGTTTGTGTGGTGATCTTAACCCGAGTTTCAAAAAACTAACCGAACGACAGATTTAGAAGGTAAAAATACTGATTCATAATATACATATTACTTAGTATCCTGTTGTATGCATCTCTCCGCTGGGGTACGTGGTATCGTGGAACAGAATCGAAAGAAAAATCGATTTATCTGACCGGCAGTTAGACGAGATATCGATACTTGTTGCGGCTCCCCAATTCCCTTTGTTTGTTACGTTGACGTCGATGTTGGCGAGGCGAGGCAGTGCAACGTGCAGCAGCGTACGTTGTTGCGGGACTTGCGACGAGACAACCAGTTGGTGTTTCAAATAATTCAGCTGTTCAAGGGATTAATTGCTGCCCGGTGCAGCTGCCGGTTATATTGTCTCCATTAAAGATATCTAGATTTACACCGCCTTTGTCAGATCTTTGCGGTCGGTCACGATGTGTCATGGGTCTCACTCATCTCTAATACTGGGCCGGCGTCGTTATTTTAGACTTTATTTGCGCTCATTTAGGTTTACTCATAGCGACAACGCACGAAAGCTTACCACATTAATCTTTGCGGGGAGGGCCCGATCGGGAAGTTCTGATCCCAAAGAAAAAAATAATTCAATAAACGAAACTGCGGGCATAAACGTTTCGTGCGGAATGTTTCGTGTCACGGAACCCAAACTTCCGGGACAACAACCAACCGGATGAACCACAACATCGGAATACAAACCACCACCCTATACGCCACATCATCAACCGAAAGAAGAATGGTATCGTTATCTCAAACACCATCATACCATCTCAAAATGCATCTCAACCCAAGATTAGCTCGCTCTGCTCAATTCCTTTACGCAACAGTTTTCCAGGAACAAGCAATACCTAGCCACAGCAGCTGCACAACAACCCGATTAGGGCATATCATGAAACTCAAAAAGTTCAAGGAGACTGAAAAAAAACGAATCATACGAGACGATGGAGGTGTGAGGCTAATGTTAACTGGCCATTGAGGTACTACCAGCCACGCGGCGCTTCGGTGGGAGGGCTGGGTCTCTTATTCGACATTGTGGACTGGACTTTTGTTACATATATCCTAAATTTAAAATCAATACAGTAAGTCCCCACAGGAATTGTGTAACACGGCCACATATGCCGATCTTTCGCATGTTATTTATATGGTATATATATGTTATTTTAAGGGAATTGCGGCGCTTGCAATTGCAATTATTATTGCTTATGAGCAGGTTGAGTACATATGTACCCTACTCTAGTTGTAAGTTTTTCCGGTATCGAATATAGGTGAAGCGAATCAGAGAGATTCGATATACATCGGTACTTGTTCCTCGGGTGCAATAACGCCAATAACCAACTCCGTATAGGTAAGGCGTTCTCACCTTACGCACAATTCACTAAAGGTAACGGATATGATCAATGCTTTGTTTTTCCCTCCCTCCACCCCGCCAATTGCGAGTTGAACTGCTCATGCTCATGCTTTGTTGTTTAGATCTCCGAAACAGATTCATCGATATATAGTGCGGGACTCTCGTTGGCTGTTCCTGTTGGCCATTCCGCGCACGCACACAAAGCCGCAATGTTAATATCACCAATCCGCGCAGTGGGCCCCGAATTCGCAGACCCGGACTGGATGGTGCGCTAGATGTTGTACGTATTCGTGCATATCTATGGCAACTATGCCCAATTCAAGGCCTATAGAGGCTCTATTGCTGCAGTTGAGCCCCAGCGACACAGCTGGAACACGTTGGTTGGTCGAAAAGAAGCATTGTGCATATATAATCAAATACTGGGGTTTTCGCGGTGACAACGTTCCCCGTGGCAGAGCCGTCATGTATAATGCAAGTACTCTAGAGGATCTTTAGGACGCCGGAAGTTGCAATTGGGGTGGGAAAGTGAGAATAGGAGCCGCAATTGCTCTGGTCGAGTCGGAAAGGCCTGAAGAGAAATTCGTTGCTGTAGGTGGCAGGCATACTCTGCTTCATTATCGTATGCGATGTCGCGATTATGTCCTCCTCGCGATCTGTATCTATTGGCTGAAGGGTTGCTGAGCCCGGGGTTTTGGATTTGGATATTGCATGTACACACCCGTGAGTCAGTTTCGAAATCTATGTAGGTTTCGAGTTAGTCATAGAGTCAGGGGGATTGAGCCGTCAGACTGGCTTTTCTCGGTGACTGTTGATGCCGGTTAATAGGTTCCCCCTCCCCTTCCCCTCCCCTTCCCCTCCCGGCCTCCATCCCCCGGAGTTAGTACGGCAGTTTCCCTAAATCCCCACCCCAATTCGAGAATAGTGACGATCTCAAGCCAAATCCGCTCTTGTGCGCTTTGCATATGCATAATGTTGGAATTCCGACCAAAGAGACTGGATACAACGAAAACTGATTGCTGGGTACCCCGCATGAAAGATGGCGTTACTGCTTCTCCTGGAGGGCCGGATCGGACGAATATATACGGAGTGACAACTCAATCAATGAGGCTCTTGAGGCTCTGGGGTTAAGCTTATCCGCTCGCGAGGCTGCCATCGCGCGGCTCTGAACTAGAACTTGCAATCCAGTCGTCGACGTATTGCTAATCTGAAGGGACTGGGTGTTTGAGGTTTTTGCCTTTCTTCTAGCCAATACCATTGTTTACTTGCAAGCTATAATGATGAATGATATAGATATTATCCTTGTAATCCCATCCATACAGCAACACACACACACACACACCCTCACTCACTCACTCACATCCTTATGTACAAGGGACATGAACATGCTGCTAGGCAAACGCACATACCCGTTACTTTACATTGAGAGCCTAATGTGTTTTTTTTCCGGCTGACCGTTCAAGTCAAAGGCCCTCGCTTGAGGTTTATACTTTTTTTAAAAATAAATAAAAATGATATGAATGTACATATGTAGGTGCGGGCAGTACCCGAGACATGTCATGGTTCTCTGTCTGTCTGTCTGTTCTGTACCTGGTCCATTCCCAGTCTCAGTCTCGCAAGGGTTGAGGCTCTAGGGAATCATGTTATCATTATACATATTGAAATTCCGGGGATATGAGAATTCGAGATTCCGGGGGGGGGCGGGGGGCGGAGGGGAGGCTACCAATAGCAGAGGTTTTGGGAACTTCTGCCTAACCTACGGGCCTACGGGCAATGTTTAAAGATACCAAAGAACCACTCGGTAAGTAGCCCCCCGTACTCGGTACTTTTTTTTGCCAGTGAGATTTCAAGGTGAGATCTTGACTTTAGTACTATAGATATGGGCAATATACTACTAGTATGAATACGTGACTATCCGTTGCAGGCTTTATCGGTTCAAGGTCAGCCGAAAGTAAGTCGTACAACGGTATGTAACAAGCTTAATCGGTCCATATTCATCACCCCCCCCCAAAAAAAAAAAAAACCCCCCAGAAAACCAGAAACAGCAAAGAAAACAAACTTATCTTTTTCGTAAGCGGCCAGCACATATGTATGTATGTATGCGCACACAATAAAGAAAAAAAGAATCAAATTAATAAATAAATAAATAAATAAGGGATCAAAAAAGAAAAATGATCATCAATAGGGTTGAGCTAATAAATCGATAATTTGTATATGATGGGGGATGTTTCGATTTTCATGTAAATTCTCGATGTAGCACTGGTTCATGCTTCATGTTTCATGCCGTGATCGGGTTGTAAATTATGCTCACTTTCCGTGTCGCGTGCCGGTGATTATGATCATGACGGTTTCGATGTCGTGCATTGTATGCGGTGATCAGACAATCGTTGGGATGTTTGGATATCGATTTTTCGTGATTTAGTGATCAAGAGAAAATGTGAACCCCAGCGGTGCTACCTAGTCTAACTACTCCGGATCCACAAAAAAACGTTCTACTTTTTCCTCCTTCTCGAGAGCATGGTTTACATGTACATCTAAACGAATGCCTTGCCTTCATACAAGCCGCCAAATCTTTAAAGAATCTAAAACACACCAAACTAGGCTGCGCCGCACCGCACCGCACGGGAACGCTAACATCAGAAGGGCTTGCACCCTGCTGTCAGTTCTGGCTCCCTGCTCTGTGTTGTTTTCGTGTATCCGGACCCCTGTCGCACATCAACAAACGAAACACCGGCCGGAAACCCCCTCAGCCTCATGCGTGGGAACTTATCAGGTACAAGGGCAGGGGTATCGGTGGGGTTGACCAATATCAAAATTCGACTGTTTCTCTAGCCTCGATGAGCAGGTTTGCTGGACAACAACAAAAGTACAACAACGCTTGTATGTAGTGGGGTGAGAATGCCTCACCGCTCCACGCTGTGTGCTGTATGCTGAGCATGAATGAGCATGCGCACACGCACGACGCCAAATAACAAGCAAGGAGAGCTGACGGAAATTCATGATTAGTGGAAGTTAGTAGGGGGCGTATGTACAAAATTGCTTTGTTTGGGAGTTGAGAAAATCTCCGGACCATCGGGATGAAATGGTTGAGGTTCAACTAAAAGCAAGGAGCGAATTGGAGAGACAAAGAGGAATTGCCATTCAACCTGGTTCGAACCACACGCACCCCCCCATTGCTACCATACCTGGTCCGCCACGAAAACACGCACCATCGCACCATTTAGTATCGTGTTGAGATTTCAAAACCGACAACCCGGACTTAGTTACCTAGCTATGATATTGTTGCATTAGATTCGTTTCGAAACTGGGCCACGATACCCGGTTTGGCCCCTTCTAGATTGCAATCTCGACTCCATGACAAACTGAAAGTCGTAATTCCCGACTGGAATCCGGTTCGGAGACGAGTGCAGTTCGCCTCGAAATTGGCGTGCTTGGGGGGATGCAGGGCGACGGATGCAGGTGGGACTGGAATAAGAAGGGGGCTCTGGATATCAAGGGATGTTGATCGTTGACGTCGACGATGATATCGAAGCAATGGGCGCCTACAAGGCCATGTCTACATTGGAATGTAGCGGTGTGTAAACGTTTCCAACTGAAATAACCGCGAAGTCGCTACCGTATCGCGTTTATTGCGAGATTTAAATGTTGAAACATGCTAGCCGTGCTGTATTGTAGATCTAGAAAAGTATATCTTGATGTAATGGAGTGTGGCATAATGTGGGCGTACCGGAATACCTACTCTTTGGATAGCGTATAGAATATTGCAGCCACTCACAAACTTAGGTACAATTTAAACATAGAGTAGAACTTCACGGGAAGCTCCGCTATCGGAAACACAGTGATAAACATCCAGTGGGCAATGCCGGGGCAAGCAACCAGAGTAGCCGAGACCATGTAGGAACCGAAAGCCTTATTACAAGCATACTTCATCAGATGACTTGAGCCCAATGATACGAATGATTACGGTCGAATTTGACTGGCTGTCCATCAGTGAGAAATCATCAAACGAGGCGAAGCAACACTCTGCAACGTCGAGTCGGAAAGCCTGTGGAAGCTGAAAGTGTCTGTAATGCACATGCAACACATTCAGCGTTTTGAAACAAGCCAGGGTTTCGATTGGGTCCAAAAGTTTGGTTTGAAGATTGGTAGATTGGAAGTATCGATAGGCATCCAACCAGATTGGTTGGATCGTTAAATCTAAGATACCTTTTGGTACCTCGCAGAGGTATCTGTTTGAAACAACGAGTACCCTTCAAACAAGGCTCGCTCACAAGGGTATCTACACTACGCGTACGCTTCATAAGCATCCTCGGGCTTTGACTGAAGTCAGACAGAGATCTTCTTCGCAAATTTGCAAACCAACTACTTCACATGCCTTGCCAAAGCCCCCAGCCTCTTATTCTTCTTGATCTTCACACGTGGTGAGGAGTGTACTGATCTTCACGTGAAGACATCCCATCTCGAGATACAGAAATAACTAGACTGCTTGACAGCTTGACAGCTAGCACCCGCCACCGGCACTCAACTAGGCAATGCGGCGCCGGATATACATCCCAAGATTAATAAATAACTCAATTTCATAATATCTAGTTAAGTACCCTTACCTAACATCCGGATATGCCATCTCGATCAAGGGGTAGTCGGTCCCACTAGCGGCTTTGTTCCTTGCATATCCAAAGACAACATTACAACAGCAAATATGAATCCCGGCATCAAGGTAAGCTTTTTCTCCACCCGCCGGCCCGTGCAGGGACCAGCCCTCGGATACCGATCCGGCCGATCCCACGATCGCCTGCGCCGACCTCATGCCGTAGAAGGAAAAATGATTCCGAACCAAGTCTGATAGAGAGAAAGTTACTATCATAAAATATTCCCGGTACCGGCCGCCAGGTTGAGATCCGTCCCACACCGCCTCCCTGCGAGTAGTTCATATAAACGGAACAAGGGCATGAATGAGCATCTCCATCTCGCAGATAATTTTGGGGATTTCCACCATCCAGGTACCAAAGCCCTTCCCACTGTATTTTGGAAGATTCGGCTCGGAAGTGTTTTGGGGAGAAGATATTTATATAAGCTAGACTAAGAATAATACAGTGTTAATTGAGGTGTCAGATCGAATCACTCCGAACGAATATCAGTGACTTCCTTATACGGTTAGTGGTATGTAACCTAAGGGTGTAGTTACCTATGGAGGCGAGTGTACTTACGGGTGGACATTCCCTCGACAGGAACGGCATTAATGATATAACCCAACCAGAGAACACCCAAGGTACCCAAGTAGGTTTCCACCCGTTCGTGCAGCAGATGATTTTGTGATGATAAGAATTTTAAACCGTGTTGAACAATTGCCTGGCCAGTAATATTTGCGGCCTAGAAAAAGCACCCACAAATCTTTGTGACGGTATGGTGAACCATGTACTGAAAATAGCTATAGGATATATATTTTAGTATCGATCCAGTCTTATTTCCTCAATGTTAGTGCATGTCTGGGCACTGGTTATTGTTGTTTCGGTGTCTTTGCCTACGGCTGGCATTCACGGTCCTAATAGGCCTTGTTCTTGAACCAGACGGCTGGGCTGGGAGATACGATAGCTAACAGACGCAGTCAGCACTTCCTCCGTGAAAATAATGATATGTGTAACATGCACACCTGACCTAGACCCAGTACCTTTTTTTTTTTCGCTTCGCCTGTGGGCGATCGGTGTATGGTGTGACAACCCAAGCACGTTATCCAGAGCCAGGTATTTTCCATATTGAACTACCGCAAGGCCTGGCGATGACTCGCATGTGTATTTATCTATACGTATCAGTAGTCTGCTTAGCAGTACACTTGCTCCGAGTAGTGTGGCAGTATTAGCCGCCCATATCTTAAAGTGCCCCCCACCCACCCACCAAGATTTATATGGGTATATGCGCAAACCCCTATCCAGTTTGTTCACCAGATCAATATGATTATGATTTTGCCAACAGCCTGTCTGATATACCATGCCATCTCTCCAAAAGAGGGTAGCTCAGTTCAGTGCATGCAGCAACTCTACTCTCCTTACTTCTCCTATCTTATCTCCACGACAATATGGTCAACAGGTATAGATACCGGTGTTAGAGATCGCAATGATCTCAAGTATTGCATATCTGTGTGTGAGTTGTCTGCCAACTGTTCAACTATGGTGCCTTGAAGAGACAGTAGGTAAGCGGAGCATGTGAAGTGGGCCCCCATCCTTTATTGGCAGTACTCCAAGATAACAGTCGGAGGTGAGGGTTGGAAGGGTATTGTGACGAGGAAAGACAGATCGGCAAGGAATTGGCGTTTGTCCTTTCCTCCTTCACGTGTAAAGCTGCCTGTGAGGCAAATGCCTGTATCGTAAAGATGCGATCGTGAAGGGCATGGCATCCCCTTCGGATCTATGCCTAACCCTTGTCCTCCACAGCCTTGACCCCTCTACTGCCAACCTCGCATCCCCAGCAATTTTGCTGATATTAGGTCCCATCATTTTGTGACTGACTGACAGTAGCAGTGTTAATGCAATGCACACAGTCCGATACTGGTATTGATGGTCCACCTGTAGACAGAAGCCAGGTTTCAAGCCAGCCTAGAGTCGTTGGCGATCATAGAACAGGTCTTGTAATAAATCGGTTGATCGGGGAGGGAAATTTATATCAGTTATATCTCAACCACATCGGGTATCGGCCGCCTGAGGCGTCGGTTTTGTTCGTTATCAGCACTTCAGCCTAGCCTGGGAAAACTTCAGAGGGCAGGGGTCTCCGGAGTTTTTCACCGAGCAGTAACGGTTAAACTTTTCCGCTTGCCACCAAGCAGGATCAGATATTCCGCTGCAACTCAGCAGGTCTCAGCTAGTCGTGCCGTTGCACTGGTTTCAGGTGAGTAAGAAATCCCCTCCACTTCTCCACCGGCACGTGAGGATTGAGTTCTCATGAGCGTATGGGGTGGAGGCCTTTGCACCGCTTATATATCGAGGGCATGCTTCTACTTGTCTGTCAGCCCCACTAAGCTTAAGAAAGCTGAAAGACAGGAGATAGCTACTAGTAATTCCAAACAGTCGAAATACTGTCTGTTATTTCCACTTCTGGAATGGTCGCGAGTGTGATAACACATATCAGTCGAGAAATCTGAACTACCCGAATTTATTTTGTGATCAATAATTACAACAGGCCAGGCCAGGTCGGCGAAGAAGCAATCGACACCTCGGCTGGAATTTCGCAAAGCACGTACCCGCGACTATGATGTGTTCCTGCGGGTCTTCCAAGCTGGGCGCCTGATTTTACCTGATGGCCCAAATTTGGGGCCAAGCAGGGTGTCTGTTGTTTAGATTGGGGCTATACAGGAATTCTATGTCCTCTCTCATACGTTCACGGCCCCACAGGTTTCAGGGCCCACGATCTGAGTAGCAAAAAGAGTAATAGCTGAGGAATTCATAGCTCCATCCTCGCGTGGTAGCCGGAAGACTGCATCCTCATAGTCGAAATCCAACCCTTAAAACCTATTCAACCTAGGTACAAACAATGGTGCAATTTGTGACCGGGTTTTCCAGAAATTCCATGTACTGATCATCCAGGTAGTTTTGCAGAAGCCGACGAAAAGCAAGATGCTTGCAGGATCTCCATGCCTGGTGGATGATAACCTACTGTGAAGCATGTGGTATGATAACCAGATCTGTATTATTGGATAATTTCAAGGTCTTCATGCATTGTGTGATAACACATGGCAAGATTATCTGCGGGGGCTCCAATTAGGGTTGCACGATGCTTTTTGCATGCACTGGAGCGCACCAAGGCAACGGCCTACCAAATGGGAGATGCGGATTCTCGAGGAACAAAAATATGGGCAGAAATAGTTCGAGAAACACGGGAGAAGTTCTCGAAGGCCATCGCCGGTAGATTTGCAGTTCGTTTCATTCATCCTAATTGCTTGTTCGCAGCGACCGACTACCTATTACGGTAGTAGCGCATACCTAGTTACATACCGTTTTAGGATTAAACGTCATTGTACCCCTTGTGACATATTTCGGTGCATTTGGAATGAATTCAACACGTTTTCAAAACGTGTTAAATCTGGACGAACAGGGATAGAAAAACTTCTGTTCTCGGAGAAAACTTCTCATCATGTACTTAAGGCCCAACATACTCTTCCTGGAGACTAGAATGCAGGATCTTGGGCTCATGATCACTTCGTGAGCATTGTTGTAATATATGTTCGGCAAGAGAAGCCTTCAAAATACACTGCTGCATATAAATGCTGGTAGAGTTTGCAGTACTTGGTCTTTGTCGCACAGAAGTAGCTGAGCCCAGTGGGTGACAATGGTGCAGGAAATTGGCTGGAGTTTCCTCTCTGGAATTTCGTGCCAAGATCTTACCTGTTATTGAGTCTGTATTTAGCAACCGTACCACTTCTACCAAGCCAGCCAATACTGCTTCAAGATTTCAATCTGGGGTCGCTAGTCGTAGGGCCGAAGACCAGCGAGTACACGTACTCGTCTAAATTACTTTCTTTCTTCCTGCTGTCGATCCCGAGCTGTGATACTTAATATGGAATTTCCAGAAGCCGTAAGGCCAAGCGTCCTTTCCCTACCCGAAGACCCTTATTTTGATGGGGACAATCAAGTTGTGAACAGAAAATCTAGTTAAAATTGGTTTCAAGAAGGGGGAATTTGCGCCAATGCTAGTCCATCACCAGTAGATTTGGGATAAGCCCCACCATTTGATTGACTGCACAGGCTTCTGGCAATGGGATTCCAGGAAAAGTGGCGAGGACAAGTCTGTTGGATTTCGATCACCTGTGGCAAAATCCGACACTTGGTGCCAGATGTCGACGCGAAGCCTGGACCTCTGGATAGACAGGGGCGTAAGCCAGTGTGCATGTGGACGATAGAGTAGCTGACTGCAGAGGCGGGATTGTCACGCGGAACCCAGCTCCTGTAGGTTAGGTCCTTGGGCTGTAGGCAATATGTGCTAGCATGCACGGATTTTACGTACCTGCATCCCTCCTCATGAAAGCAGGTAGGTACATATAGTATCCGGGGGAGCGGTCCTGATCTCAACAACTTGAATACTACAGAGGTGCGCGTATCAGGGGCTGCGTGGAGCCAGGGCCAGGCGAGACTCTCAGTTTGGTAGCAAAGTTACATTCCTATCCGATGAACCTCTGCAGCTGCAGACATGTATGAAAACCCAAAACTGTTCCATTTGCTCCTCCACTGTTCCAGATGGTGATTTGCAATGGAACATGCCTTCGACTCATCACAATTCTCCCAGTATCATTCGATTGCTTGTGGGAGGAAATGCCGATGGAGGACTCCGCATCCAGCCGCCGGGAAGACTTGCGTGTTTTTTCTAGGCACTATGTAGCCAATGCTGAAAGCCCGTCTGGTGTGCGATGGAAAAAAAAAGGCAGCGGGCTAGACTGTAGAAACATTGCATAGTTTGGGGATTGGATAAAAGAGCTCGTGCTTCGTAGTACTATATAATTCCCCGGTGCTTGAGTACTACAAGCTGCTTGGTGCTGAGTGAGGTATGTGCCTGTCCTGTGCCAACCAGCCTACCTTGTACCTTTGCCAATGGATAGAGTTAGGTACTGTAGAATACACTATGTTGAGAGCAGCCTAATGTACATGATGTACTCCACAAAAAACTTAGGTACACGGGGTGGGGGCACGAGTCTCAATTCCGCAGGACGGATATCACAGAGTGAGCTTCATGCCTGACTCCTCCAACCGGACCTCTCCAACCGGAAGTCAGACAGCTTATCCGTTGTCCCCCAACCTCAGATCAACGTAAGCTCGTCAGTTGCTGTGGGGCGCTCTTTTCGGCTGTGGCCGTCTTTAGCTACAGTGCTCGCTGGCACTCGAGTCCTCAAATCTGCACGCACATTCTCAAAACTACAGTCACATACTGGCTATTACCTACCAATAAGTATACTCACTCCTTCTTACTAACTCCAGACCGCAACCAAGGCTTGATGCTGGCACCTTTTGCTGCCGAAGCTGCCGTAAGACGGCTGAGG
>Ga0307511_10006441_pt1 | contig 11827 bp, 8 predicted proteins | sample 13_EM_MG_FD_200266 | JGI IMG/M metagenome (GOLD analysis project Ga0307511, IMG submission 200266) | Populus trichocarpa ectomycorrhiza microbial communities from riparian zone in the Pacific Northwest, United States - 13_EM | ecosystem: Host-associated > Plants > Roots > Unclassified | place...
TCACTCCTCTAGCTCCAGGATGACAGCATCCGGTAGTTTACGATCCAGCAACGCAAGAAGCCGTCCACCCCACATCCTATTCCACCCATCCGACCGCCAATTAGGAGGCAACCACAACAGTCGCTTCCCGCTGGAATTGAGTACCCACCGACTCTCCGTGACACTATAGCCATGAGGAGGTTGCCAGGGGAATCCGTCAGGTAGGTGGATAGGTGATCCTCGATGTTCCAGGTTGGTGACGACGGATTCGCCATTTTCAATGATTTCCCACAAGTCTACTTCACCACTATCCGTAACACACCAAATTTCGCGTCCGTCCGGGGAGAACCAGGGGCTGGTCTCCAACCCCATAGGCACCGAGGCAAGACAGCCCCCAGTGCGGACGTCGTAAAGGTGCAAGTGTGACCCTGACTGTCTGTGCTCCACGACGGCGGCGTGACGCAAATCGGGAGACACCGACGTGGTTGGCCTTGGTGCTAAAGTAGAAAAGGGTGGATGGCTGAATGGTGTGGTCCGAACACTGTCGTTAATGTTCGCTCTGGGGGTGGAATCGTGGCCTCCCACAGGCAAGTTCCAAGTGACAATGTGCCCGTCACCGACGACGACGACGGTGCTCCCAGTTACCCCAACACCGTGAACCTTCATACCGGTGTCAATGATCAGCCGCGAGACGCCAGACCTCAGGCCGGGCTCCAGGACCGTGATCGTCTCGTCCTCCATCCGGGCAACCGCTACCAACGCTTTATCCGGGGAGAACCCCACGATGAGGTCCTTCTCGCCCCTCTGTAGAGCTTGGCTCGGGATTGCGGAGGGGGGGGTGGTTGAATCTGTCGTGCGCCATAGCTGGATTGTTGAACCACCGAACGCGATGATCGACTGCCCGCACGGGGAGATAAGTGGATCAGAAACTTTGGCACTTGAGACGAGCTTTCGATGGAGGGTGTATCCAGTGGGTGACTCCTTCCAGAGGTAAAACTCTGGACCTCTTGTTCCGCACGCGAAGAGACTACCATCATGGGAGAACGACATCCGCCTAGGCCATTCGTCCCGCACGGATTCCAGGAGGAATTTGGAGCCCAGAGCATCCCATACCTTAACCTCCTGTCCATTCGTGAAGGCAAGGAGGGAGGGGGTAGGGTGGAACGAAAAGTGACGCACGTTGTCGGGGGGACATAGAGACCCGACTTCTGTTGGTGAGTGCGCTGGGGTGAATCCGACTTCCCATGTCTTGATGGAATCCGACGTCGTCGCGGCGAATCGAAGATACTCGCCACGAGTCCAAATCTTGTGCAGGGCTGTTCCATCGACTAAATGGGAAACTATGCATGTGTGGGAGTGAACGCTGTAGATGGAGATGGAGAAGGTATTGCCGTTGCGGAATGAAGCCCCAAACATCGTCCCACATTCGGAGTACGTGACCGAGGAACGATCCAACGTGTATCCACGTTTCCCCGAGGGAATTGTACTAACCACAACGCCTGTCTGAACATCCCAACTGATGAAATCCCCTGGATTGTCACCGGACCACGTTAAGAAGCGAGCAGCTGGGGAGAAAACGAGACATGGAGTTCCACCCAGCTCACCCTGTGGGTAGTGGAGGATAGTGAGCCGCCCGAGAGTCGCTGCGTCCAGAATTTCTATCGTTGCCTTGGGTTTGCCGCAGACAACTGCGATCCGACCGCTACACGGTGACCATACAGCAGCTCGAATCTCAGAGAGAGACTTCATGGCCGCGATACTCGACTCCCATGCGGTCGGCATCCCATGAACAATTCTTGTCAAGGGGAGGCCATGTGACTGGTATAGTCCCCGTACGATCGACGTTCGGGGGGATAGCGGGAGGGCCGAGTGATAGATATGGGGAGCAGATTCTTTGATGATCTCAAAGAACCCGGTTACGAAACGGAAGCAGTCGTTGACAAGGTCAAGAGTTGGCGACACCTGGATGCAGCCTCAGTAAAGAACAGTCGGACGTCGAGCGCAGAAATCCGACATACCTTCAACCATTTTGCAGCCGTTTCCAGTGCGTCAACTGCTCCCCTTGTGGCGCCAAGGACGCTGAGTATCTCCAGCCAGAACAAGAACTTCGTCTCCAGAAGGTGATGAAGAGTGGATATAATCTTCGACGTGTGGTCCGTGTTCCTGTCGACAAGGTGTTTATGCCACGATTCGCAGGCATATTGCAGAGCGGGGGTGATATATTCCTTGATCCTATTCCCCAGATCGTTCACGTCGGAGTTTATAACGGCATCCGGGAGCTTGCATATGTTCTTCTCCAATGTTCGATCCATTAACCCCAGGCAGCCAATCAGTAGTTTTGGATGATGGTCGGAACGAATAACACAAAACCTCTCATCGGTGCACCGGTTTGGATCAATGATGAAGTCGGGAAAGGACTTGTGAAAGGACCGAACAGGGGAATTGGTGTCCTCCTCCTGGAGGATGAGGAGTGAGCGAACTGACGCCAGCTGAAGGGATACACTTTCGACAGTAAAACCCAACAGAGTGGCGATCGCGGAAGGAGATAGGGGATTTGCGGCGAGTACCACCGCACCGAGGATAGAACGAACCATTTGGTTGTCCTCCGGGTCCACATCGTCGAAAGCCTCCCAAAGAATTGACCTATAGAGTGAATCCAGTGTTTCGTTTGGCTTAAATTTGGCCTTCCCAACGTCGGCGCTCCACTCCTTCGACTTCAGAAGGCGGTCCAGCCTCTCCTTGGGATGGCTGCCCTTCCGGTCTACGAACTTGACCGTTGCGACGGCAAAAACGAACAGCCCCGCTGCCCGTTCGCAGAGGAGGTTCACCTCATCATCTATCGACCAATCTTTGAGCGCGTGGCGGGAAGCAAGCCCCAGGAAACTCTGTTTGAGGAATAGCCGAATGTCGTCGTCAACGAGGCACTTAGCCACGTCGTGGAGGTGGTACACGTCCGTCGCTTTCACCAACGGTGGTAGGCGGAACCCTTGCTGGATTCGTGACTCCGGGCGGCTGGTGAGGAGGAATTTGACGTGCTTGAGCTGGTCCACGAACTGTGCAATGACGGATAGGATCGCCGAAGCCGGCTCTTCATCCTTACATTCATCCAGAGCGTCGATCACGATCACAGTCCGAGTGGGGTGTCCTTCGAAAGGCCCGACAATTAGTTTGTTCATCTGGTTATAGGGGGATTCATAGGCAATTCCTGGATCTGACACGACAAGGGGGATGAATTTTGACCGAAATTTGGGGTACCTGCGCGCGAGTTGGACTGCAAGTGTTGGGAAGATCAAGCGGAGGTTGCTCCGGTCCTCGAAGTCTCGTGAACAGAAGAAGGAAGCACCAAGCTGTCCATCTGCGAACACTCTCTCTGCAATTGTCTGCGCGATGGTACTCTTGCCCGTCCCGGCCAACCCGTTCAGCCAGAAGACCGGAGGTCGCTTGAAGTCCCTTGTCCAGAGTTCGATCTCGTCCAAGACAGCTCTGCGGGTCCCCTTCAGACAACCTTTGCGGTCGCCATAGCCGTGGCGATATTCGACCCCGTGCGCGCTGCGGAAATTATTGAGGACGTTCCTTTGAACTTTTGAAGAGTCGTGTCAGACAGGAGTCATAAGCACTGAGAAACTTTCCAACCTGTGTCCTGTAGAAAGAGATTATTTTATCAATTTCGGCATGATGGGGGAGCACTCACCATCAGCTCGTATCCTTGAACTTGGATTGCCATTTGTTGCACCAACTGTTGTCCCCGTTAGCATCAAGGAGGACTCCGTGGTCGTGAACGAACCTGGTAGTCGGCGATAGCCTCTCGTATCTCTTCGAGGAGTCCAGAAACATCCTCGTCGGCTTTAACATGGTCAGCAAATCGCCGCAGCGCCGGCTCCTCAGACAACTTCTTCAGTTTTGCCCCGACCTCCTTGAACGTACTGGAAGGAACTCAGCGCCGAGTCTAGAGGGGAAGCAATGGCGTACTTCAATAGCACGTTACGGCGTTCTTGCTCCGCTACGTCCTCTGTAGACCCCCTGAAAATCCGCTCCATTATAACTATACGCGACAAGAGATCCTCGATCTTATTCATTACGGCAACCATGTCCTGTGGTAGATTCATCAGAGAGAGGGGGAGGAAGGGAGAGTGGGAGAGTGGACGAACATCGTAATTCTTGTAAATGGCTGAGATGATGCCCAGGGTGGCTTTGAGGGGTCCGAATGCCTCTGCAGCCGCCAGCGCGACGTCAAAGAAAATGCCAGCGGCCCCAACTGCTGAGCGCTTCCAGTCCCCCTCTGTAGCTGGTAGACGTTAATCGGAGCCAGATCGTAACCAGGGCACCAACACTTACGCTCGGTGACAGTTACCTGGTCTTCGTCATCCCCCTCGTTCTGACCTTCTGACCATTTTGTACTCGAATGGAGATGGGAAGCGTTTTGGCTGAGCTTCCCGTTCGAAGTATCCGAGGGGACACAGTGCTCAAATTCCCGTTCTTGTGGTACAACCAGGAACATGAACATTGACCTCAAACCGTAATGGAACGCACCCACTCGTAGCCCCGCTCTCATACTCAGAAGTCCCGATCGAGGCATCCGACGCGTAAAACCGTTGATCCCCGCTGATCTTGCCCGCTGGGGATTTGCGCATGGATAGTCTTTCGAATAGCTGCGCCACCGCGCCGATCTGGGGGCCCCCAACGTCGTTTACACCTGCAGTAACGGTGGAATCAGACCCATCGGTCGCTCGATTTTCATCGAAGGAAGCATGCCTTTTGGGGAAACATCCGGGTCCAGCTTTGTGGTGGACCGACGAGCTCCTTTTTTGAACCACTTAAACTTATCAGGGGAGGGTGTTTGCATCTTGGGACGGGAGAGGCGATGTGAAGAGTCGACACTAGTCGACAGCGCTGATTCTTATCAATGTCTCCATGTCTCATGGTTGAGGTTGCCGCCAGCCACTGGTTGGCTGTTCCACGGCATTCAAATCCAGATGTCACTTGCCATTCATCGAGGCCATAAGGAAGAAGGGCACGGCCTTTCCTCGACGCCACTTTTCGTCACTCTCCATCAACTATTCCCCACTCTATTATCATATTTGGGTTCGGCTTGTTTCGAATCACGACACAGGGGGCAACCGGGGGTTAATCGCGCTCGCCAGTTCGCCAGCCTCAGCCAGGTTCCGGTGGTGGGGTATTTCGTCTCCTGGAACACTCGTTGGATAAGTCAACCCAGGACCGAACAGCTGGTTTCGACTTCGTAGGATCCAGACACGACTTAGAGAACAATTAGGACATTCTGTGCACGACTTTTCTATGTACTCGAGTTACCCAGGCGATCTGATGCAGATCCCCCTATGCAGACGACCGACTTGACAGGTCTAAGAATGAGTACCGAACTAGCCGGAACGCACGGAACGTCCGAAGCAAACCCGCCTTTGTTCTCTTTGTTTCGGAGGGCATGTCCAGGAATTCGCTGGCAGTTCGGGGTTTGTGCGCGACGCGGAGTCGAATCCCAATGGAGCGAAACGTCAGCGAACTCCGACTAAGGGCAGATTAGCCCGGTTTGGAACAACGACATCGATTGCTTCCGTCCGCTCGTTTTGAGCATATAGCAACATCCTTGTTATCTTGCACGTCCCCCACCCTGAGTTGAATTCATTTGTGATAAAGTTCTGTCGGAAACCCCCCACGTTGCTAACTAGCCGTTAAGTACCAGCAATGCCATCCGTTCCTCGGGCACGCTCTGGTCGGTACACACCGATCCGGTTATTCAACCACATTAGGAGTACATAGCAGAACTCGGGCGATAAATCCAGAAAATGCTCATGTCGGAGTGTTCGAGGAGTAGTGGCGGTGGTTTCGACACACGATGCGCAGTAAGTGCACTATAACACACGCGCGGGTGACAGGTGTCGTTGCCTGTGGCGTTGATGATATCGATAAGCGCGCCGTGCCGCGCCGGAGAGCGGGTGGGTAGAGTTTGGGGCTATGGGTCCACCTCTTTGGTCTCCTCTTTGCCACCAGAACGAAGATGGATCGGTTCTTCGACAAAAAGCACAAGAAATCGTCCATACCTTCTCAACGACATACGTCTATCGGAATCGCTACAAACGTTGCTGTTGGGCCACTTGGCTTCCGAGCAGAACTAGACATCAGCCCTAAAGGTGAGCGACATTGTTCCCATCGCGATTTGGAAGCAGATCGACCTGATTTGACTGGAACGCTAGATTGGCACGGTGCCAGGGCTTCACGAATCGTATCGCTCAACGCGGGGGGTGAAGATGAAGGATACCCTGAGCCAAGAACCTCGACCGCTGGCACTATTGTTGGTGACGATAAGCACGGGGACACACCAATAGGTGAGCGCCGTTAATCCCCGCCGTTATGACCGATGCTCATGGCTATCCCGTTGTATTTTCCCATCGCAAGAGGGCACCAGTGGCACCCAAGAGAGAGAGGTGCCGGCAGAGGTGTCGAGGGGTACGTTCCGACACCTTTGCGGCGATCGCTACCTATTGACGTATACCAGTTGTGAGGCAAGACTGGAAGGACACGGCACTTGGGAGCGCCGCCGTTCACTTTGATGTTGCAAAGGATACTGCAGAGGGGTTCGGTCCTCTCAAATCGGTCCTGGGCATCATCTCCGCCATTTACAAGAACTACGAAGTTCGTTTGGGCCCTTCGTTCAAAATACTTTCCTGACGAACCCATCTGCAGGATAAGGTTTACACCAGGAACACAATCAAACACCTCCTAGCACGCGTGACCGCGCTGGAGGTGGGTTTTAGAGTTCCTCCAGACGACGTGGAGGAGCAGAGACGCCGGAATGGACTAGTGCGGTACGCCATTGTCCCCCCTTCAGGCCGGGTGTTAATTTCCCTCCAGCAAGCTCAGGCATATCGAAGGACAGCTGCAGAGGGTGTCTGAGCGGCCAGGGCTGTACGGATACGTCCGTGCTCAAGACGACGAAGATGTGTCTGGGCTCCTCGAGGATATACGAGAGGCTATCTCCGACTATCAGGTTTGCTCACGAACATGGGGTCCTTATCGATGTTGACGGGGACAATAGATGGTGCAACAAATGGCAATCCACGATCGAGGACGCGAGCTAATGGCGAGTGTTCCCTTCTTGTATTCCAACCAATCAGTAACCTCTCTCAACAGGACGCAGGTTGGAAAGTTTTCCGGTTCCCATGACTGCACCTGACATGAGTCCGCAACAGTTCAAAAGAACGTCGTCAATAGTTTCCGTAGTGCACACGGGGCCGAATATCGGCATGATGATGGCGACCGTGAAGGCTGCCTGAAGGGGACCCGCAGAAACGTCCTGGACGAGATCGAACTCTGGACAAGGGACTTTCAACGGCCTCCAGTCTTCTGGCTGAACGGGTTGGCCGGAACGGGGAAGAGCGCCATCGCGCAGACGATCGCGGAGAGGGTGTTCGCAGATGGACAGCTTGGTGCCTCCTTCTTCTGTTCACGGGACTTCGAGGACAGGAGCAACCTCCGCTTGATCTTCCCAACACTTGCGGTCCAACTCGCACGCAGGTACACCAAATTCCGATCGATCTTTGTCCCCCTTGTCGAGGAGGATCCAGGAATTGCTCAGGAGTCCCCCTACAACCAGATGGATAAATTGATCGTCGGGCCCCTCCAGGAATCCGACATTTCGACCGTGATCGTGATCGACGCTTTGGACGAATGTAAGGACGAGGAACCCGCATCAGCGATCCTGTCCGTCCTCGGGCAATTCATACCAAGAATCCCGAAGGTCAAATTCTTCGTCACCGGTCGTCCGGAGCCACGCATCCGAGATGGGTTTCGGCTCCCTTTGTTGGCCAACATGAGTGAGATGTTCGTCCTCCACGACGTTGAACCGAGTCTCGTTGGCGGCGACATTCTGCTGTTCCTCAAACAGAGTTTCCTGGAACTCAACGACCGTCGATCTGGACTGGATGATTGGCCGACAAAAGAACAGCTGGACCTCCTTTGTGCGCGGGCAGCAGGGCTATTCGTCTATGCCGTAGCGACGGTCAAGTTCATCACCCACAGGAACAGCGATCCCAAGGCGCAGCTGAACCGCCTTTTGCAGTCATCGGGGAACAGTGCTTATGAGGGGAGGACAAAGTTCAAGCCAAACACAACGTTGGATTCGCTCTACATGTCAATTCTTCAGGAGGCTTTTGGCGATGATGACCTGGAGGACGACCAAATACTCCGTTCTGTTCTCGGTACTGTGGTACTCGCCGCAAAACCCCTCTCTCCATCCGCGATCGCCCATCTGTTGGGTTTCAGCATCGAAAGTGTATTCTTTCGACTTGCATCAGTTCACTCACTCCTCACCCTCTCTGGAGACAGGGATTCCCCTGTTCGGCCCTTCCACAGCTCCTTTCCCAGCTTCGTCACTGATCCGACACGGTGCACCAATACGAGGTTTTACATCTCCCCTCCCGGCCATCATGCGAAACTCCTGGATGGCTGCCTCGAAATGATGAATCACAGACTGCAGAAGAACATTTGTAAACTCCCGGATGCTGTTATCAACTTCGAGGTCGACGATCTACGGGAAAGGACGAAGCAACATGTTGACCCCGCTCTGCAATATGCCTGCGAGTCGTGGCACAAGCACCTTGTCGATGGGGATAGAGACTACACGTCAACGATATTACCCAACCTCCGTCTCTTTCTGAAGGAGAAGTTCCTGTTCTGGTTGGAGGTGCTCAGCATCCTGGGCGCCGCAAGGAATGCAGTTGATGCGCTGGAAGTGGCCGCAAAATGGTTAAAGGTGTGTCAGGTTTCTATGCTCGACTTCCCGCCAAAATTAACTAAAGCTGGACCCAGGAGCCGGAAACTCTCGAACTCGTTAACGACTATTTCCGTTTCGTAACCGGGTTCTTCGAGATCATCGACGAATCTGCTCCACATATCTACCACTCGGCCCTCCAGCTATCCCCCAGAATGTCGATCGTGCGGAGACTGTACGAACCGCACACTCATCCGTTAGCGAGAGTTGTACATGGGCTGCCGACTTCATGGGACCAATGTATTGCGGCCGTGAAATTCCCCACTTCGATTGACGCTACTGCATGGTCCCCGTGCGGTAACTTCATTGCGGTTGTTTGGGGCAGATCCAAGGCAACAATAGAAATTCTGGACGGACCGACTCTCAGGCGATCCGTAACCCTCGAATTTCCAATGGGCGAACTGCGTCTGACTCGATGGCTCATTTTCTCTCCGGACACTCACTTGTTGACATGGCTTGGTGGCACTCCAACCGAATTCGTGAGTTGGGACGTTCGGACGGGTGCCTTATTCAGCAACATCTCCACAGAACGACCCAAACACACCGTAGATCGTCTCTCAGCCACATATTCTCCGTGTGGAACGATGTTTGGGGTTTTATTCCTCGGGGATCTTACTTCCAGCATCTCCACATATAACGTACTCAATGGCACGCACATTTCTTCCCATTCAATCGATGGCTCAGCCCTAGACGAGATTTGGACCCACGGCGAATGCCTCCGATTCGCTACGACGAAGTCAAATTCCGTCACGACGTGGGAAGTCGGATTCACCTCAACACACGCACCGACAGCAGTTGAGTCTCTCCCCATCCCGGGTGACTCCCATCACACAGGTCACCTTTCACTCCATCCTACCCTCTCCCGAGTCGCCTTCACCAGTGGAAGGACGGTTAAGGTATGGGATGCTCTGGGATCTAAATTCCTCCTGGAATCCGAGCACGATGAGTGGCCGATACGAACGTCCTTCTCTCTTGATGGCCGTTTCCTCGCATGCGGAACGAGAGGTTCGGAATTTTACCTCTGGAAGGAAACTCCCACTGGCTATATCCCCCTTCGAAAGCTTATATCTAACGCCTGGACCTCTAAACCTCTTTTCTCCCCGAGTGGAGAGTCTATCATTGCGTTCGGTGATTCGGTATTAAAACTATGGCGCACTACGGACCCCACCTCCCCCCTCTCCACCGTTTCGACTCAAGTTTCGCAGAAGAGCGAGAAGAATTTCATCGTGGTATTCTCCCCGGATGAAACATTGGTAGCGGTCACACGGATGGAGGACAAGACGATCATGGTTCTGGATCTCAGGTCCTGCTTCTCACGACTGATCATCGACACAGGTTTGAAGATTTATGGTGTTGGGGTGACTGGGAGCACGATCGTTGTTGTTGGTGACGGGCAGATCGTCAGTTGGACCATACCTGCGGGGCCCAACCCTCTGAACCTCAGGGTGAATGTTACCGACAGTGTTCGGACCACACCATTCAACCATCCACCATTTCCTACTTCGGCACCAAGGCCGATTACATCGGTATCCCCAGACCTACGCCACGCTGCAATCACGGAACACGGACATACAGGGTCCCACTTGCACCTTTACGACGTGTACACTGGAGATTGCCTTGCCTCAGTGCCCATGGGATTAGAGACCAGCCCCTGGTTCACTCCTGATGGACGCAAAGTTTGGTGTGTTACAGATGGCGGTGAAGCGGAATCGTGGGGAATCACCGAGGATCGCGAATCCGGTATTACCAACCTGAAGCATCTAGAGTCAACTATCCACCCGCCGCATGGATTCCCCTGGGGCCCATCTCATGGTTACAGCGTCCTAGGTGGTCGATGGGTACTCAACTCCAATGGGAAGCGACTGTTGTGGTTGCCTCCCTATTGGCAGTTGGATGGATGGGATAGGATGTGGGATGGACGATTCCTTGCGCTGTTGGATCGCGAACTGTCGGAGCCTGTTATTTTAGAGTTAGAGGTGTAATATCCGTGGTACAATTTTCCCTTCGTCCCTCACATGTATCCCTTTTTCTTCTCGTTCGAGCTTCAGGCCTCAGGTGTCGGTTATGTCATATGCTCTCCTAGTACTGACGAATATCGCCAAGCTATTTCTACAAGCCGCACCGTTCGGGTGCGCTACATGCAATCACCACGAGAACGCTCTGGCTTCCAAGATTTTTCAGACAAACCCGCGGTTGAAATGTAGTGAGTTGCCGACTCTATATACCTAAACCGAGCTATGCGGTTCAGCCACCTGAGGGTTTGTAGTCTTCCGCCACGGCGCTCCCAGTTGTTGCTCTCCAAACGTTTATCCTCACTGTGTGCTTCGAATCCTCAGCACGGGAGGGTGGGGAGGACGACCCTTGTGTATGTCCGTTCTCTGCCCGCCGCTCCTCGGCGACTCAACCCTCCAAGCTGATAAGCGAAATATGCAACGTAGACATTAGTGTCGTAAGAACGGTGAGGTGTCCATCGGCCGCCGATCTGATAGGCTTACATGTCGGTAATCTGCCATCGGGAGAATGCGTGCCCCCATAAAGATACCTTACCCTCTGCAAGTTGCGTGTGATCGAGGAAACAAGCAAGGGAGAGAATGGCCCAAGCCCCTCCTCCACACCTGCGGGCCAGGACGCCCCCCCTACTCTCACTCTCCTGCCACTTAGTCCCCTCCCTGCAGCCGTTCTTGCAATGCTTCAATAACCTGTGACCTCGAACTCTGTGGTCTCTCAAGGACATTAGACCGTCATCGCGGTCACACATCGTTGATACTTCCGTTCTCAGCCGTTATGGTCCTGGTCCCTGACGGTCCTATTCACGGTCTCGATCACCGTGCTGGTCACTCCCCCTCAGTCCTTGTTGCGGGTTCACCACCACGGTCGCGATCTCGTTCTCGTGAGCGGTTTCCTCTGTCCCTGCTGCCCCGCCCTTGTCTTCTCCATCCTGTGGGGGTACGGTTGGTGGCAGGCCCACCGTCCAGAGTCGTCTTGGAGATGCGTGAGCTTCCTAGCTGACCCCTCCATTTCTCGTCTGCGGCTTCCTTCGATACTCATCCGTGCAACTGTCCG
>Ga0307511_10006442_pt1 | contig 11827 bp, 13 predicted proteins | sample 13_EM_MG_FD_200266 | JGI IMG/M metagenome (GOLD analysis project Ga0307511, IMG submission 200266) | Populus trichocarpa ectomycorrhiza microbial communities from riparian zone in the Pacific Northwest, United States - 13_EM | ecosystem: Host-associated > Plants > Roots > Unclassified | place...
TATCCCAGTAGCTAGGCAGTCGGTTGGTTTTAAGGAGACTATCCGATAGCTTAATCCCCTCTTCCATCAACGGGTTACCCCTTTGATAGCTGGCTATCGGGGGGGCGGCTTCCCTGAGGGGTCGCACCGCCCACAATTCTGTCTTCTGCTTTGGTGTATTCGCCCACTAGCAAGACCCGCATCAAAATAGGCTCCATACATGCATATACTCTCACTGATGCCCAGCCTTCTCTTCTTACAACACTTCTCTCCCCTGTTACAGAGGTCACCTCTGTCCGCTTCTTTTGCCATCCATCTGCTCTCTTAAACGCAATGGTGCCATAACACTGATCCATCTGAAAAAAAATTTTCCGGTTATCGCTATGCACATTCAACCCGCGAGTCAGAGTGTGGCGCCCTGGGGCATCTGGAATTCCTTTCTCAATCCATGATAGACTGTGTGGCCCAAGCCAGAGGTGGCCCAAGCTAGACGGAGGGGGTGGTTCTAAGGGATGTTTGTCGTCCTTTCCCTTTTCTGTCGTCTCCTGACCAGGCCTCACTTTGCCGTGCCGTCCTCATTTTGGACCGCCCCCGATTCCTTTGGCTAGTATTCGGGATTGAAGTTGGGAGATACGGCTCAATAATGGGCGATTGAGGCCATTTATCTTTGGGTATGATAGGTGAGTGCCAGTTGTTAGGCTTTGGCCCTCAGGAGTGGTTGGTGTCGGTGAGTATTAAGTGGTGGAACTCTGAACAGGGTGCGTTTAAGCGGTTGCAGGCAGGGAAATGCGGACGTTGCCGTAATATCAAAGCTGTGATAGACCGCGAAGCGATTAAGGAATGGAGAGCGAGTGAGGTCATTGGCATGTTTATGTTGCATGATCATGTATTTAGCCTAAGCGCCGCCTGGCATATTTATAAATCATTTGCTGCTATCGCATTAACTCGCTCTGTCTTAGGCATAACGGGCGGTCAGGAGGGCAATGAAATTACAGTACTGTCTTGTACATGATACCTGCCCATATTAGAGATACTGGATTATAAAGGCAGGTCCGGATTACGACCGAAAGCAAAATTGACATCGAGTTACAAAACCTACTCCCAGCGTGTAATCCTCGGCATATTATACTGCCTCTTGGTCAGTAATCTAGTCCCCTTTCTTATCAATACTCCATCCGCTCCCTCCTCATCTACGATGTAAAGGTCTGACAGCCTGGTTGGTCTCCGGAGGCAGGTACATTTTCTAACCAGGTCCTGTATAGTCGGAGATTCTTTCGATATGGAGTCTAGAGTCTTGAGAGCCATTGATCGGCACAGTGATTCCACACGTCCGGAATAATAGAACCTTAATATAAGGTAAAAGTTAAAGCCGATTGCATCTACTGTCCTATATGAGGATATTCTGTCTAGGGAGCGGTTCAGATGCTTGACTTGTTAGCAGCCTGTCTTGTCCAAGAGTACTATACTGTATTATTCTCGAATTAATACGATACCAAAGGCTTGGCCGCTCCTGAAGCCGTAGTTCTTAGTGGGGGGGACCTGCCTAGAAAGGGAATCATGGTTAAGGGGGTGTTTTTTTTTTGAAGGCTATACACCCAGTCAGCCTAAGGCTAGTTATGGAGCGGCCTCAAGGGGGCGTATGGACGCTAGAATGTCATGACATCTTTGGTAGTATAGTGGTAAGTATTCCCGCCTGTCAATGCGGCTGAGCGCGGGCGACCGGGGTTCAATTCCCCGCCAAAGAGTTTTTTTTCCCTATTGCTAAGCTTTTCGAACCCGGACGGGCTGAGTATTCTCTCCCATTACGAGTCAACAAGAAATAGCTGAACAAAGACGGTTTGGAGTTTGCTGGAAATCAAAGTATCAGTAGCCTAAGGCCTTATTATATGCACAATATCATGGCCGATGGGTGTTACCACGAGTGTTGGTACATTTGCAATCATGGCCCAGCCAATTTGATCATGAAACCTGAATCTTTTTGAGATAGTACAAGTTGTTTAAGTGTAGGGTGAGTCTTCCACTCACTAGGGATGCATTTAAAATTGTGCCATAGTTTGGCCATGGCTCTAGCATTATTATAGGTTATCTTCGACTTCCACCGCACTTTCGGCCCTGAATGAAGACAACTCACAATGTGCAACTTCACATTCCTCATATGTAAGGCCTGTGGGCAGAGTACCACCCAAAGCAATATCCCCTGCGACCTTACCGTGAATCAATGCATCAAAGACACAATAACTGTCAATATCAGTGGATACTGCGAGGAACATGTACCAGTAACGCAGTTCTATCAACCACCCACTCGGAATTGTATTTCGATGTCTTCCCTCGAACGAAGCCTGTTCTTGTGGAGGCCAGTGGGGATTTCGAAGGGTGGGCGCTAGTATATTGAGGAGGAGGGGGAGGAGCCGGAATAGCCATGCTGACAGGTGTGAATCGTTAAATACTGTAAATAGTTGGGAATGAAGATATATTCTTCTAGCTGGTTTCGGAGTGGGAGTTCCCTGGTAGGGGCGCTCGTTTGGTCTTCTGAGAGGTGATTTTTCATTGCTATGTGATACCGTATTAACTGGCGAATAAGAAAGTACTCGTGGCAGGCCAGTATCCTTGTACAAGATAGGCTGCTAGGTAACAAGCCAAGTGTGGCTGAGATATCTGAACCATGAACGAGACAGTAAATTTTCATATAGGAGTCAGTACGTAGATGTACATATGTGTACACTTAGCACTCAACCAGCAGAATAGGTAGGACTGCCGAGAATGAATATCTTATCAATGCTGATAGCCTGGTTCACAAGAAACTAATCATTATACAGTAAATGGGAACCAAGAATCTTAGAATATAAGGTTAATGATATGATTGTGGATACGCATGTATCATTACTTCATGCAGGGCAATCTAAAACCTTTGAGGCAGTTAATGACCGATATTATGGTGTTACAAACGCAGAGGTAAAATATATATTTATTTTATGTCGCAGCTAAACTTGGCCAAAATAGGTTGAGGGCTAATGAAGTATTATGAGATATGCTCTCAGGATCAGCCAAATAACACAAGGGCTCCACTTGAGCTAGTTGTTGTGGAAAAGTTGAGGGAGCGGTCTGATTGTTATGGATGGCAAGCCGGATGGAGAATTTAATTGGATTCTACATATACGTGACCATTTTAGCCCATTCTCGGCAGTCATTACCTTGGACAAAATGCACAAATGAGGTAGCTAATGCTTTTACGTGTTGGATATGAGTGTTTGGTTCACCTTGAATCCTGCAATGCGATAATGGGAAAGAGTTCATGGGAGCACTGTTTATTTTGGTGAGCGGTTATGGGATTCAAATGATTCATGGTCGTCAACGACATCCTTCAAACTCAAGAGTGTTCTCAAACAAAAGCTTTGTGCATGGATGGCGGAGACATGACCACCGGCTTTGGAACGACCTTTACCAGTAGCCACTATACCGGATTTAATTGCAATTCCGAGTGTCAATGGCCTGATATTGTATTTCCATACATTACCCTTTGAGAGGCTGCTCCCCCCACCGCTCTCGGTTTGCGTCAGGAGGTGCTGAGCTTTTTTTTAAAATAAAAAAAATTACATCCCCAGCTTACTCTCCGCATACTCCCCACATTTGCCAAGTTGCTCCCCGCAATAGAACACTGTACCGTTGCAGTAGTGTTCGAAGGTTGGTTCTTAAACAAGTTGCGTGGTCAAGGGCCGGGTGCACATTCCACTGGCCTGCTCCGGGAGAGTGAAGGATAGACTTTACTTGTGAGGTCTGTAAAGTGTATATACCACCCACAAACCCCGAAGAGGGAGTTTTATGTCAAGGGTGGAGAATGATTTGATTTCCCAGACACCATGGCCACAGCAACGGGCAACTAGTCCACCATGCTCATGTGGCCTATGGGTGACCTTTGCAAGCTAGAGTCTATGGCCCACGGTGTCTTGACATAAATAGATCTTGGCTTTTACCGCTCCCTACTATAGGTGTGGTTACAAGTGATACGAAGCTGACGCGAAATTCATCAAGGCACCACAACAACCATTCGATATGATCAAACGCCTGAGGCGCAACGAACAATGCAGCCATTGACCCGATTGGGTGAAGCCTGCTTCATACCAGCAATTCCAGGCTGGCTGATCTGAGGCTCTCGTGACGAGTGACTCGGGGGCCTGTCTTGATCTAGACAAGGATGAGATCATCAAGTCAACCCTAGGGACGCTGAGTGGTCGTCTCCGGGATGCTGCAGGATCTCGAACGTCTGGAGGAGCGTGCAGCGGAGGGAGGCCCAGATAGATGGGGGGGGCTTTGGTAGTGCCTGTATAGGCCACGCTGGAGCGTCTTAGAGTTGCAATTGCGCAATATAGAGTCAGGGAAGAATCGGCTTCTGGGGAGCAACTACTACCCGAATGTGGTGCTAGTGGCTTTGACTATGAACATATATTTGCAGCGTCTGGGACGTTGATAAACGCCGTGTGAGCAAGAAAACTCCGGTACTAAAGAAGCTCGTCATACCTTGATTTTTCAAAATGTTTGAACATTTCTCATGTCTCAGGGGGGAAGGCACGGACTTAGGTATACAGTAATAGAAGATATGGGAACTATTGATTGGAGCGAATACACTAGTACTATCACGTTAGAATTAGGACGAATAAAGCAGTAATCTCCACAATATCAAGAAAGCAAATCACCATACTTGTGGGCGTAACTTCACCGTGCAAGCATTACAAAATTGAAAGAGCTCACAGCGAACGGCACCTACATCCTAAACTCGCAAGGTCATGACATCCCTGTTGATTTCCGAATGAAACTTTGCTAACTCATGGGGGGATAGGGACCCGAACGTATAAGCACCCCTTGCAATAAATTCTTGAGCAAGTTTTGTAACACATGCTCTCACGTGCGCTTCCTTTTGGCGGAGAAATTCTGGATTTTCCAATTTCGAGGATACGGTATCTTCGATATGTTTCATGGCTCTGTCAACCCACGATTGCAAAAGAAGGGATTGTGATCCTCGAGGTGTTACGGACATCCTGGATTGCAATAGGAAGGCGTTTAAATTTGAATCTAGCGAGTGCTCGGTATGTATTAACGTACCTAGTAGTGTGTCGGTGATTCGGTTATCACAATTGCACAGTAAATACTTGCCCCACTTGAGAGGTTGAATGAAGTCTGACACCGTGTACATAAGAGGTAACGTATCACAGGCCACCAACGCTGTTGAACTTGACCACGATATACCATATGCCCACTCTCCGGCAGGATATATTAGTACAGTCAACCTTAGTAACTACAAGCTCCGAGGGGCCACTCGAACGGTCCAACAAAGATAGCTGGAGTCTATGTCCTTAGTTTACAAAAATCACTGCCCAAGGTGTAGGAAAAGCTCTCCACACCCCACAGCCCCAACACCAAAACCGGGAGCCCCCACCCCAAAACCTGAAGATGTCATTCAGACCCTAGTGGTATGTGGCCGCTGCAGCAAGAAGAAACGGGCGAAGAAATACCCAAGTCAGGGAGCTATGTAGACAAATTTACAACGGAGGGGTTGAGCTTGGGGAAGCCGAAGGATTAAAGTAAGATAGAAAATACCCTCTAATCAAATTGTCATTCTCAGGCCATCTGCGCTTACAATAAATTGCTTTCTAAAATTGACGAGGTGTTTAAACATGAGCTTTAACATGCGAAACGTAGGCAAGGGTGCTCTACTAGGGGTTGTCAAATCAGAACCATGTTCGGGTACTTACAAGGTTTTTTTAGTTCACAGAATGGCAATTTGCAACCACCCTGATTGGCTAATTCATATTAACACTACATCAGGTTAAAAGTTCACAGAACCAGACAAAATCGTCCGGTGAACTACAACACTATCACCGCAAAAATGGCAACTGCAACAACTCTGCGGCCATGGACCTGAGAGGAGGTAGAGCGGCTTGTTGCTTGATGGAAGACAACTAGGAAAAATTACGGGGCAAGCAGATTGCATAGTACAAGGAGGTTAAGGAAGAAGCATTTGCTGATGAAGACCACATTACGGTGAAAAAGATATCGGAGAAAGTAGGTAACATGAAGAGGGGTTGGAAGGATGCGAGAGCAATGCGAGCACATTTGGGGTGGGGATTATGAATATGCTCCTCCTCCTCTCCCTCTCCTTCTTCCCCCTAACCCCTGCCACATTGTCTGATTCCAGCAAATAAATGCATGCTGCAATCTCAATTCCTACATCAATGTCCGCTAGGACGTGGACTCTCTGTGGTGTTCGTGGAATCCTTATAGTGGTAGTTATGGCGGTTGCAGTTGTGATAGATGATGACGCAACTGAACAATTGTGGAAGCAAGCCAGGCAAAATAGCTCCCCAAAGTTGGCAAATACCCTACAGGGTCATATCAAAAGTCAACATCCAGAACCTTTGAATAACGACGATAATTAGCCCATTTCTAGTTTCCACGGGACCTCAATAGGCGTGGCTCAGGGGATAATCCGAGAATGGGTTAACCCAGCTCGCACAGGCTACCCTAAGGCGGCAGCTGAAACTCAGACCCGAGCTCTGGGCGTCTCCAATGGGGGAGCTTGGAACACATACGTTGGCCACAAGGGTACTGTGTGGCCATACAGACTTCCAACGGGCCACACAACCCCGGTTTGCTTTGTTATGAAGCTAGCGTCAATATAGCCAAATGGCCTCCGCGCTCTCCGGTACGTTGTCTCAAAGGGTCTTTGTTGCCGATGTAGGCCATGTTCCTTTCTTATTTCGGCCGCTTTGACATGCGCAAACCTGGGCGGGAGACCTTATAGCGTCGTTAATTGACTACCCCCGTGCCACTATGTATGGGCCTAGGCCTGGGCACGAGCCGAGCCGAGCCGACTGCAGTTACCACAAGCCGCACAAATCGCCCTAATTCTCGCTGGCAAGGGAAGAGCACCCCATGAGGCATCATACTGCAGCCAGATCAACCACACGCTTGCAGTTTGAACTTTTATGAAGGGCTCTGGATCCAGTGAGGTGTTGAATGCGTTGTCGAAACCCTGCGGAGCATATGCCGACCCCTCGCCACGACTTTACACGCTCGTCCTACACTCAGTCGGGACTATTTGTCTATAACCTTACCTTGCCCAGAATCACACTTTTATGCGCCCAGGTATTCTCTCCTCTCCTTGCCGAACCTCGGGCAGTTGAAGGTGATGTGATCCCCGTTTTCCAGGGGGTGGTCGCTAAGCCTGGGCACGAGACACTTCGGCAAAAGTCGCGAGACTTTTTGTGAAAATTTTTCATTGGTGGCGCCGTGCAGATATTTGTGTGAGACAGTGCGGCAACCGTTGAAAGAGTGTGACAGCCGGGTGAGACAGTGTGGCAACCTGTATATAATTAAAGCTGAGATGCCTTTTCAGCGCTCATTTTCTACAAATTCCTAGTACCTGCATCATTTGATTGTGATTGCGGTTGCTCGATGTCCAAAAGTCTCGTGCCCAGGCCTAGTGGTCGCAGGGGTATTCGGTGTTGGGTGCCTTGCCGAGGACGTGTAGCCAGCTCCGTTGAGGGCCCATGAGGTACGTGCCACTGGTTGAGTCAGGCACCTTGAACCGACTCACTCTCTTTCTAGAACAGCTATACCTCGTCGATCAAATGTCACCAAATGGGAGAAAGATGAAGCAACAGATCGAGACTTTGGAGAAGGTACGGGCTATCACTAGGGAGAGGGACGCAGCACTGGAGCAGGTCACGGTGGTGAAGCGTCGGCTGAAAGCTGCATAGGTTCTGGTCAAGGGACTGTGGGCAGGTTTTTGACAGGGTGTAAGTGACTTATCAAACAAGTGCCCAAAGATGGGTCGACTAGGAGAGAGCAAGAAAGGCATACGCCACCAGCAATGGAACGTCCCACCTCAGTTCCAGAACAGTTCACAAACGACACCATCGAAAGTTCTCGCCTCGTATCCAGTGAGACCCTCCTGGGCCCTTCTGGATATCTACTGTTTCTCAAAAGGGTTTCGTAGGGTTTCAGTCAGTCTAATTGACAATTTGACACGCAGCTATGGCATTTTGACTTCAGCGATCCTTTCGGGAACTGTTGGAACGCTGCCAGCGCTTCGGCTGGAAACTTAAACCTAAAAAGACATTTTGGTTTCGAGAACAAATTGAGTGAGTTGGAATGGCATGGTCTGAGAATAGAGTTGGTATGGGGACGAAATACACTTACATATACGGTTGCTCAGCTCCGTTTCCTAGAAACCAAGTCGGAAGCCAGATATTTACTTGGATTAGCGAATCAGTACCACATCCAGAAAGAGAAAGTCGTGAGGAACAGAAAGAACAAGGCTCACTAATGGAGAAAGTCGTGAGAACGGATTGGGTATATTGGTATCAGTAGCGCTTTTCTCTTTGTTTGACTGATTTCTTTAACCAGAGCACTAGAACCATAGCCCACAAGTCTATAGCAATCTCTAGATACCTCTGCTGAATACACCCGAGTTTATATTGCTACCATGATTCCTCCTCCTCATAGCTTCTTAATCTCACAATTCCTACAACGGTTCAAATATTCGAGGGATACGATCGCATACACAGACGCCAGTGTTGGGTCCAGTGATTGTCCTGGAGGCCTAGGCGTGGTTATTGTTCAAAAGGATGAGGAGAGCAAGAGTATGTAAGTGCTTACGCTACAGTAGCACGTCGATACAAGCATTCCCTTTAGAAGTATTTATTCGCTATAAAGGAAAGCTGCTGACCGCCCCCATACAAAATAAGAATAAAAATTCTATAGGCATATTCTTGTGTTTTCGGTGATATTCTTATAAAAAAGGGTGACTAGTAGGAGGTTTGGGGTACTAGCGGGGAGGGATTTACCTACTAACAGGGGTTATTTTCCTACTATTGGCCTGTGATGAGCATTCGGAGCCTCCCAAGTTCCCAGATGGGTGGCTGCACAAGCGGGAGCAACGATATGGGGTGAAGAAGTATGTATATCATAAGGAGGATGCCTCTGTTATGATTGATGCGGATGTGGAATCTCAAATGCGTCATATGCAAGAGACACTGGTGGACTATGAGCGTTGTGATGTTTACAATATGGATGAGACTGGATGATACCGGAGGCGAGCTCCGGATTATAAATTGGATACCAAGGCTCAAGCTGGTACTAAAAAAAGCAAGACTCGAATTACGGCTTGCATGTTCACCTAGTTGAGGTTTCCCCCTGTCGGCTGAGGCAGTGAAAGTATCCTGAGAGTTAGCACCGAAAGGACTTGGATGAATCCACGCCAGGTTTCTGGGTGGCTCATCGTCGCCTCCTTACTGGGGCCGAACATGATATGTAAAAAAATAAAAAATAAAAATGTGCGGGAATGCCGATCGTATGAGGTTCCGATTTGGCTTATTAGGAAGACAGCCAATCCAAGAGCATTAAAGAACATCAGCAAGCCATCTTTGGGCTGCATTTGGGGTGCAAATTCCACAGCATGGAATAACACAATATTGATGTAAGAGTGGCTAGGGTGGTTTAAGCGGCGGATTCAAAACCTTGGGAGAAAGGTTGTACTTTATTGGACAATTTCAGCGCCCATAAATTTGCAGGGGACAAGTTAGGTGAACACGACAATGGATTCAACTTAACAGCATCCATTCTGGAGGTACGCCTGGGCACGAGCCCGACCGAGGAAAGGCTCGAGCCCTAAAATATATGGTAAAAGCTCGTGCCCAGGCCTATCTGGAGGGAATGGCGACGGATTGAGGGTGCACAAACAGCAGAGAAAGGCCACCAGAGGCAAAAGACATGGGAGGAGTGCATAGGGGTGTCCAGAAGGGATGTTTAGGGGTACAGTATCCGCATGTATTCATGTTCACCTGTATACTGTTGTTAGAAGCATATGTTCGCTATAAGAATGGGGGTCTACCGCCCGAATGAAATGCTTGTATCGAAGTTCAGCTGTAACTCAGGCTTGACCGGGGGTACAGAAAAATTATCATACTGTTTGTCTAGAATTGTTGGCATTTGTATATGCGTGCGGGAAGTTCTATGATTGGTTGTCGGGAGTGCTATATATTTGGCGATCTGACTATAGGGCCAATGAGTTTCTTCATGCGACAAAGTTTCTCCTAATCAGACTATTGCTCATTATGCATTGAACCCTGCAGAATTTGATTTTACAGTGGAATGGATACCAGGTGTTACTATGACCCAGATGCGTTCTTAAGAATGTACACAAGAAAAGGATGCGCTCACGTTACCTGGGATTGTTCTCGGTTCTGTATTGCGGAAGAAATTCACGACTCCCCCCAATGCTTGAGAGCCGGAAGGAGGTGATCCTGTCACAGGCGGCAAAGATGGTGGATCGTGAGCTCATGTCCTAGTAGGTTAGGGTTGTGGGGTGAGGTTGTGATAGCTCTGGCAGTTTATGAAATATCTTTTGCTTTCCGTCGGGCATGCCGGCCTTTCCTGCCAATCTGGTACCTATGCTTATCTAATTCTTGCACTATTTGCACCATCCCTTCAACAATCCGAGAAAGATTACACGGCATTCAGGAGTACCTGCTTGTAGTGTTTACTCGCCAAAATGATAACATGCTAGTTCCGCCTGGCTGGTTTCATGTGGTGTACACACCTCAAGCAGGGCAATTGTTAGGGACAGACTTCATAACCATCGAACGCGGAGTTGAGGCCCTGGTAGATGAGTGGATCTTGAAGGCATCTGAACAGCAAATCGCAGGTTAGTTTCAGGCTCGCCGTCGCTCGCTGTCACTTGTTGGGCCAGCTACACACTAGACCTCATGTTCCAAACGGCGTGCACTACCAAATTGCCCACAAAACTTGTGACCTTCTCACTGAGCGCCAAGAAGAGGTACCTACCTGTTGCTCTGCCCCATTGTTCCCTGGGTTTCTATAGCCATCCTCTCAGGAGATTACGCTTACGCGACAGTACATATAGCTCCACTTTACGCCTGGGCACGAGGGCTCGCGCCCGAGACATGCCAAGGCCTGATCAAGCCATCAATCTCCGCGGATATCCAGGTGTGGCCGATAGAGACACCTCGCGAAATCTGACTGTCCGCGAATTTAACAATAGCACCTCCTACTGGAATTTATTACCTAATTTGGCAGAGGAACTTCAGGAACCCTAGACATTATCAGGATTATTCTCTGGATGATTTACCAGTTATGCCTACTTACACAAGCCAGGTATGTATCCGCCGTTATTTAATAATTCAATCGTGTGTCAATTGCTGACGAAGTATTCGGGCTTGTTGGATGAGTGGATTCCTAGCACGAACGGGTCACGGTAGAGGAAATAATAGACGGCGGAAGAGGATTACTTCGTGTAGATGGCAGTATCTCAGTTTTCCCACCCAGAGTTCAGAAGTTCCTGTTCACCTCAACGTCGTGTCATGTGAAGTTACTCAGTAAAATCTCGAGCCGGCTCGTGCCCAGGCCTACTTCGATCCAGGACTCCTCATTCCGGATCGAGGGCCCTATTTTAACAAAATATTAACCTAATGAGAAACCAATTGCAATACACCGCATCTCGCGCCCGCTTCTTGCTCAAGTCACCGAATCGTTAATGGAGGGTCATAGTAATATACATACCCGGACTGCGCGCAACGAAGTCAAAACTGGCTCTACCATACGGGAATTGAGGACAGACACTTGATTTCCTGTCTCCTCCTCAGTTACCTATGCAAGTAGCGGCTCTGTACAGTAAGTAAGCAATATTGATTGATAATTCTGTACATTGAAGTGGTAGTTGGCGACTATCTCATCCTCCAGAAGTTTATCAGATCCATACTGGTACCTTGAGCCTCACTACGGTCCGAGCAAATAGAAACTTTACAGAATCAGATAAACATAAGATATGACT
>Ga0307511_10006443_pt1 | contig 11826 bp, 11 predicted proteins | sample 13_EM_MG_FD_200266 | JGI IMG/M metagenome (GOLD analysis project Ga0307511, IMG submission 200266) | Populus trichocarpa ectomycorrhiza microbial communities from riparian zone in the Pacific Northwest, United States - 13_EM | ecosystem: Host-associated > Plants > Roots > Unclassified | place...
TAGCGGCTGCCCACCACAGGAAAGGATCACGAGCATGATCACTGTCTTCGGCGAAGGGCGAGGGTTCCGGGTTGTCTGGCTGCTGGAGGAGATGGGGCTTGCGTACCGGCTCAGGCCGGTGGACATGCTGGCCGGCGTCGAGAATGATCCGGAGTTCCTGGCCATCAACCCCGCGGGCTTCATCCCGGCGCTCCAGGACGGCGAGGTCATCATGGTCGAATCGATCGCGATCATGGAGTACCTGATGGCCCGTTACGGGCCGACGCCGCTCGCACCCAGCCCGATTGACACCGCCTTCCCCGCGTACCAGCAGTTCCTGCACCTCGGCGAAGCGGGCCTGGCCGCCTTCATGTTTATCCACGTCGTCAGCCAAATTCTCGCCCCCGAGGCAGAGAAGGATAACTGGGGCGCCCGCAAGGCGCTCGAGTTGTTCGAGAGCCGCCGCGGCATTGTGCGACGGCAACTCGCTCGCTCGCCTTACCTTGCGGGTGAGCACTTCACGGCCGCCGATATTTCGGTGGGTTATGCCCTGCAGTTTGCCCGCAAGGCCGGGGGTGTCGTTCTTGACACGATCGAAGAAGCCTACATGGCTCGCCTGCGGCAGCGCGCCGGCTATCAGCGCGCCTTGGACACCTGTCAGGGCACGAAGGCGTGGTTGAACGATGAAGAGGCCGCTTGATGAGCGCGCGTGGCACGGCTCACGGGCGCGAGCGCGAAAACAATTGCCTGAAGCTGCAATGGAAAACGCCCGCATCAAGCGGGCGTTTTCGTTGAAGCGAAGGCCGCCTACTTCTTCTTGTTGCGTCCCTTGGCCAGATTCCCGGCAATCCGCATGCGCAGCGCGTTCAGCTTGATGAAGCCGGCTGCATCCGCCTGGTTGTAGGCGCCGCCGTCGTCATCAAAAGTGGAGATCTTCATGTCGAACAGCGAATCGGTCTTGGACTCGCGGCCCACGCACATCATGGTGCCCTTGTAGAGCTTCAGGCGCACCGTGCCGTTGACGGTCTTCTGCGAATCGTCGATCAGCACCTGCAGGAGCTTGCGCTCGGGGCTGAACCAGTAGCCGTTGTAGATCAGGCGGGCGTAGCGCGGCATCAGGTCGTCCTTGAGCGACAGGACTTCGCGGTCCATGGTGATGGATTCCATGGCGCGGTGGGCCTTCCACATGATGGTGCCGCCGGGGGTCTCGTAGCAGCCGCGCGACTTCATGCCGACGTAGCGGTTCTCGACCATGTCGAGGCGGCCGATGCCGTGCTTGCCGCCGAGTTCGTTGAGCTTGGTCAGCACTTGCGCGGGCGAGAGCTTCTTGCCGTTGATCGCGACGATGTCGCCCTTCGCATAGGTCAGCTCGATGATCTCGGGCTTGTTGGGCGCCTTCTCCGGGGAGACGGTCAGGCGCCACATCGATTCCTCGGGCGCGAAGTTCGGGTCTTCGAGGATGCCGCCTTCGTACGAGATGTGCAGCAGGTTGGCGTCCATCGAGTAGGGCGCGCCGCCGCCTTTACGCTTCTTGAAATCGACCGGGATGCCGTGCTTGTCGGCATACGCCAGCAGCTTTTCGCGCGAGAGCAGGTCCCATTCGCGCCAGGGGGCGATCACCTTGACGTTGGGCATCAGCGCGTAGGCGCCCAGTTCGAAACGCACCTGGTCGTTGCCCTTGCCGGTGGCGCCGTGCGAGATCGCGTCGGCTTTCGTCTTGCGGGCGATGTCGATCAGCTGCTTGGCGATCAGCGGGCGGGCGATCGAGGTGCCCAGCAGGTATTCGCCTTCGTACAGGGTGTTGGCGCGGAACATCGGGAACACGAAGTCGCGCACGAACTCCTCGCGCAGGTCTTCGATGAAGATGTTCTCTTTCTTGATGCCCATCTTCAGGGCCTTGGCGCGCGCGGGCGCGACCTCTTCACCCTGGCCGATGTCGGCGGTGAAGGTCACCACTTCGCAGTGGTAGGTGTCCTGCAGCCATTTGAGAATGACCGAGGTATCCAGGCCGCCGGAATAGGCGAGGACGACTTTTTTGACTTTATCGGACATGATGTTCTTGAACGTTGCGGTAAGAAATTAAAACGGAAATTGCCTAGGACTTCTGTTCGCCGAGGAGCAGGAATTCAAGCAGGGCCTTCTGCACATGCAAACGGTTTTGGCTCCGGCCGGCGCTGCGCGCCTTAACTTTTGTCGTGCAAAAGTTAGCCTGCACCGAAACCGCTTGCATCGTAGCCGCGCTCATGATTTCTGCTCGCCCAAGAGCAGGAATTCCAGAAGAGCCTTCTGCACATGCAAACGGTTTTCCGCCTCTTCCCACACGATACTCTGCGGCCCGTCGATCACTTCGGCCTCGACTTCCTCGCCGCGGTGCGCGGGCAGGCAGTGCATGAAAAGCGCGTCCTTGTCGGCGACCTTCATCATGTCGGCATCGACGCACCAGTCGGCGAAATCGCGCTTGCGCTCCTCGTTCTCGGCCTCGAAGCCCATGCTGGTCCACACATCGGTGGTCACCAGGTGCGCGCCGCGGGCGGCGTCCATCGGGTCCGGAAACTCCTCGAAGTGCGCGTCGCTGTACACGCCGGCGCGCTCGGGCTCGACCTCGTAGCCGGGTGGGGTGGAGACGTGGACGTTGAAGTCCAGCAGCTCGGCCGCCTGCAGCCAGGTGTTGCACATATTGTTCGAATCGCCGATCCACGCCACCGTCTTGCCCTGGATCGGGCCGCGTGCCTCGATGTAGGTGTAGATGTCGGCCAGCACCTGGCAGGGGTGGTATTCGTTGGTCAGCCCGTTGATCACCGGCACGCGCGAGTTGGCGGCGAAGCGCTCGATGATCTCCTGTTCAAACGTGCGGATCATCACCACGTCGACCATGCGCGAGATCACCTGCGCGGCATCTTCCACCGGCTCGCCGCGGCCCAGTTGCGTGTCGCGGGTGTTGAGATAGATCGAGGAGCCGCCCAGTTGCTGCATGCCGGCCTCGAACGAGAGGCGGGTGCGGGTCGAGTTCTTCTCGAAGATCATCGCCAGATGGCGGTCGAACAGCGGGTGGTGCACCTCATAAGCCTTGAACTTGCGCTTGAGCCAGAGGGTGCGGGCGAACAGGTACTCGTGCTCCGCACGGGTCAAATCTTTGAATTGTAGAAAGTGCTTGATGGTCGGCATGGCGTGCGGGCGGTGCGGCTTCTATACAGGCTGGCCGCTGCCGCTCTACGTGGTTGCTTGCTTGAGCAGCTTGTCGCGAATCTGCGAAGGAACTCAAAATTATAGCTGAATCAAGCACTTATTGCAGCACTATTTGCGCGCAGGGGCGTTTTTTGGGGCAATCGGGAGGCGGCGGGAGAGCGGCGGAGGCGTTGCGGCAGGGCAAGGGAGCTACGGCTTATGCAGGTTCTTCAGCTCTCGCTCGGCCGCTTCGCGATCGTTGTCCGACTGCAGCAGCATCAGGTAGCGTGCCTCGGCCACCTCGGCCAGCAACTCGGCGCGGTATTGCGCGCGCCGCAAGCGCTGGATCACGAACATGAAGGCGCCGGTCACCACCACATAGGCGATCGTGGTCAGCACGTCCTCGCGCTCCATCGGGCCGAAGTGCCCGTAGGGCGGCTGGAAGAAAAAGATGCCGACCGGGAAGGCGATGATCGCCGAGGCCAGCGCCGGCGCCAGCCCGTAGCTGTAGTGGATGAACACGGTGGAAAGCGTGAACGCCAGCAGGGCAAAGCGCCCCTCCACCAATGGCTGCAGCATCATGCGGAGGAAAAACGCCAGCAGCGAGATGGCGAGCGCCATCACCCAGCGCTGCGCGCCGGTCGGGGCCCACGACTTCACGTTGTAGATCTTCATGCGCGTTCATTCAAGGGGCAGCATGCTGCAAGTGCAAATTATAAGGGCTTCGGAATCACCAGCTAAGCGGGCTATGCCTCCCTAACCAGCCCCAATTCCACGGCGAGAGGGCGTGTTGCATCGCACACTGGCTGGGGCTGACTCAACCTCTTCCTTCAAAAATGGGCCCGGTTTCCCTTTGTACTCGGAATGTACGCAGCCGGGCAGATGTGAGATTTTGTTACAACTGCTTACACTCATTGCACATTCCACGTACGTGAATTAACCTTCCTTCACTTGTGCAAGGTTGCGCGAGCGTGCTAACTCCGGTTTCTTGGCTTGGTGCCGGAATTGTTGTGTGTTTCGGACTCATGTCAGGAAATCTGTGACCACTGCCGTTTTTCCCCTTCCCGAACTCGGTGGCTCCCTGGCGGAGCTCGCCGGCCCCGCTGCCGCGCGCGGCACCGCCGCCCAGGCCGTCGCCACGCCCGCGCCCCTGCTGTTCGAAGGTGGCCCGCATGCGGTCATGCTGATCCACGGCCTGAACAGCACGCCGCTGGAAATGCGCTTTGTCGCCAAGATTTTGCACAAGTCCGGCTTCACCGTGGTCTGCCCCGCCGTGCCCGGCTACAGCATGGGCGGCCCCTGCACCGACCGCCGCGCCTGGCTCGCCGCGCTGCTGAAAGAATACGACGCCCTCGCCGCGCGCTACCGCTCGGTCAGCGTGGGCGGGCTGTGCATCGGCGCCGCCCTGTCGCTGGCGATTGCCCAGGCGCGCCCCGGTGTCAGCGCCCTGGCCCTGATGTCGGTGACCCTGGAATACGACGGCTGGGCGCTGCCCTGGTACCGCTTCCTGCTCGAACCCTGCTACCGCTTGGGGATCGCCAAGAACTACGCCTACCAGGAAGAGTCTCCCTTCGGCCTGAAGAACGAAGCCCTGCGCCGCCGCATCGCCGAAGCGATGCACGCGAGCCAGGGCTCCGCAATCGGCGCCGCCTCGATCCCGATCGCCTTTTTGTATGAGGCGATCCGCCTGGGCCGCGAAGTGCGCGCCGGCTTGCACAAGATCAAGGCCGACACCCTGATCATGCACGCCGTCGACGACGAAACCGCCAGCCCGCGCAACGCCCGCGCCGTGCACGAAGGCATCGCCTCCGAACACAAGCGCAAGCTGATGCTGGGCGACAGCTACCACATCATCTGCATGGACAACGAGCGCGAGCTGGTGGCCCGCGAAGCCTCCCGCTTCATCCTCACCAGCCTGAGCCGCCAGGACCTGATCGAGGCCGACAGCCAGAAGCTGCCCAGTTCCTCGCGCGCGCTGATGCGGTCCCTGCGCCGCGCGGGCGCGGCGCAGACCTAGCACGGGTCGCGCGGGCGCGGCGCAGACCTAGCACGGGTCGCGCAGGCGCGGCGCAGACCTAGCACGGGTCGCGCAGGCGCGGCGCGGACCTAGCACGGGCCGCGCAGGCGCGGTGTTTCGTGGTGCAGCTCGCGGTGCGCAAGTCGCGCAAAACCGCGAGGACCAGCGCCTGCCGGCGTTGCGCGCGTCCGCGCTGTTTCAGGCCGCCAGGCGCGTATCGCGCGGTTCGATCACCGGAATGCCCAGATTCTTCAGCAGCCCGTAGAGCGTGTCGATCTCGCGCTGCTGCGGCCTGGGCATGGGTGCGCGCATGTATGGGCTCGGGAGCAGGCCGCACAGCCAGGCCGCCGTCTTGTAGCGAATGTGCAGGCGCCCCATGTCGGCCACGTATTCGTGCAGTTGCGAGAGGCCGCCGTCCCAGATTGCGCGGGCCCGCTGCACGTCGTTGTTGTCCCAGGCCTCCAGGTGATCGAGCATGGGGTCGAGCGCGAAGTTCCAGAAGCCCGACAGGGTGCCATCGAACATCCCGGTCGCCTTGTATTCATGGAAGCGCGAAGCCAGCGCGCCCATCACCGCGACGTGCCGGTCCAGCCCGCGCAGGCCCTTGGCGATCAGGCGGAAGCCGTCATACATGTAGGTCATTTTCCAGCCCACGATGTTGGGTACCTCGCGGCAGATGCGCAGGGTCGCCTCCAGCGGCAGGCCGGGATAGAAGGGCGGCTTGGCGCCGCCCACCGGGTGGGTGACGATCGGCAGGTCGACCGCGCGGTCCTGGGCGATGATCTGATCCAGCCAGATTTCCGGGTAGTTGTCCGCGTCCCAGCACGAGGTGACATCCTGCGCGCCGCCGGGCGGGGTGACGAAAATCCCGTCCACGCCGAGCGCCTTGCAGTCCTGGGCGGTCGCCACCGTCTCGTCGGTGGTCAGCGCCCAAGTACCGGCAAGCACCGGTACGCGGCCGTTGATTTCCTCCATGGCGATCTCCAGGACGCGGCGCTTCTCCTCGCGCGTCAAGTAGAAGATCTCGCCGGCTTCCGGGTTGATGCACAGGCCGCCGCCCATGCGCACGAAGCGCTCGTTTTTCAGGAAGTGCTGCAGAAAGCGGCGGTAGGCGGGCTCGTCGACGCGCATCTGCTGGTCCAGGGGCAGCAGGGCCGCGACGTAAAGGTGGTCTCCAACATTGTTCATGAATCTTTCTCCGGTTCAATCTCCCGTCGGCCTGTCGGGCCACGCGCGCCCGGGGGGCGCGCGGCTCTCTCCCGCGGCGACGACGGGTTGGCCACCGCGGACATGTTCATGGCGAAATTTCCTCGAGCACCCGCCCCTTGGTCTCGACGGCGAACAGGGCGGTGATCACGGCGGCGAGCGCGGCGACCGCGCCGAAGGCAAGAAACACGTTCGGCAAGCCACCCCCGATCATCATGCCCACCGCCGTCGGCCCGATCATCGAAGCCAGGCGCAGCCACGCGGTGGCAGTGCTCACGCCGATGGCGCGGGCCCGGGTCGGATACAGCTCGGGCGTGTAGAGGTAGACGCCGATCGACAGCACCGAGGAAAAGAAGAACGCGATGCTCACGCACACCAGCACCGCCTGCGGCGTGGCCGCGCCGATGAACCACAGGGTGCCGAGCGCCGCCGCCGCGCCGCCGAAGGCCAGGGCGAACCAGGGCCGGCGCCCCCAGCGGTCGATGGTCAGCGCGCAGGTGAGCGTGCCCAGCAGCCCGGCCACCTGGATGATCAGGCCGTACTGCAGCGCCTGCTCCAGAGGTAGCTTGAACACCGTGCGATAGATGGTCGGCAGCCATACCGTCAGGCCGTAGGTGATCAGAAAGGCCGCGAACCAGATGACCCAGACCACCAGCGTGCGCCGCAGGTAAAGCGGCCCGAACAGGTCCGACCACGATGCCTTGCCCTGGCTGGAGGCGCCCGTCTGCACCGGCGGCGGCAGCGGCTTGCCGGTGGCCTTGCGCGTTTCATTCTCGATAAGGGCCAGCGAGGCTTCGGCTTCGGCGTCGCGCCCCCGCGCCGCCAGCCAGCGCGGCGATTCCGGCAGCAGGCGCTGCATGAACAGCGCCAGGACCGCGGGCAGGGCACCGATCAGGAACATGCTCTGCCAGCCCAGATGGGGCACGACCCAGCGGCCCAGCAGGCCAGCCGCCACCAGGCCGACCGGGAACACCAGTTCGTACAGGAGCACGAAGCGCCCGCGGCCCTGGGCGCGCGTGATTTCGCTGATGTACACCGCCGCCACCGGCACTTCGCCGCCCAGGCCGATGCCCTGCAGGAAGCGGAACGCCAGCAGCGATTCGTAGTTCCAGGCGCAGGCGCAGCCCACGCTCATCAGGGCGAATAGCAGAACCGACCAGCTCATCGTCTTCACCAGGCCCAGGCGCTGCGCCATCCATCCGAACAAAAGCGCGCCGGCCAGCTGGCCGAGATAGCCGATCGAGATCATCAGCCCGACCTGCGGCGCACCGAGTTTCCACAGGGGCGCGATGACTGGCAATACGAAGGCGATGGCCAGCGCGTCGAAGGCATCGAAAAACGTGGCGACGCCGATGATGACTCGCGCCTTCACGTGCCACGAAGAGATCGGCAATCGCTCGATCCGGGCCACCACGTCGTCCATCTTGGTGCCGCCGGCGCTGTGCGCCGCATTGCTGGGTACGCTCATTTGTCTCCTCCGCGATTACGCTTTGAGGTTATATGTATACAATTTGTATACATAGAATATGCGATGGCGCCGGCCAGGTCAAGCTCGCGTATACTTTGTGAATACATAAACGATCCAGAACCTGGTCAGAGCAATGCAGTCCCCAGCCAAAAAAAACGCGGCGCCCCGCAAGGCATCCAAGGTGACCGGCGGCAAGGCGGTCTATGACGCCCTGCGCCGGGCCATCATCAGCCTGGAGATGGAACCAGGCACCATCCTGGAAGAAGAGCAGTTGTGCGAGCGCTACAAGGTGTCGCGCACGCCGGTGCGCGAAGCGCTGATCCGCTTGAGTTCCGAAGGCCTGGTGGACGGCCAGCCCAACCGCGGCATGCGCGTGGCGCCCCTGCAGATCTCCGACGTGGCCGACCATTACGAGGCGATGGATGTGCTGATGCCGGTCGCAGGCCGCTTCGCCGCCGCGCGCCGCACCGACGCGGACCTAGAGCAGCTCAAGCGGGAGCTGGAACGTTTCGACAGCGCCGTGCGGCGCGAGGACCTCGAGGAAATGATCGAGTCCAATCACGACCTGCACGTTGCCATCGGCAATGCGGGGCACAACCGCTGCCTGGCCCGGGGTTACGTGCAAATGCTCGGCGACAAGCTGCGTCTGGCGCAGCATGGCCTGACCCGCTCGGGCAAGGGCAAGGCGCACGACCTGGCGATGCGCCTGCAGGGAACCGTGCGCTGTTCCGCCCGCCTGGTGCGCGCGATCGAGAAAGGCGATACCGACGCGGCCGACGCGGCCGCGCGCGCGCTCAACGACTACGTGCGCGGCCAGGTGATCGACGTGCTCAAGGCCAGCCGGGGCAAGGAGGTGGCGCTGTCGAACCCGGATGAGAGCCTGCGCGTTCTGGCGCGCGCGCTCGGTGACTAATTTCAACGCCGGACCGGCGTTGCTCCTCAGCCCAGGTTTCGCGACCTGACCAGCCGCCGCTCGGCCGCGTCAAACCCCCACTGCGTGAAAATCGCCAGCAGCGCCGCCGGAATCGCCCCCGCCAGCAGCAGGTCGTTGTCGTTCAGCGCCAGCCCGGTGGCGATGCGTTCCCCATAGCCGCCCGCGCCGATGAAGGCGGCAATCGTCGCCGTGCCCACGCTCATCACCGCCGCCGTCTTCACTCCCGCCAGGATCACCGGCGCCGCCAGCGGCAACTCCACGTGCAGCAGCGTGTCGCGCCCGCTCATGCCCAGCGCCTTGGCCGCGTCGCGCAGGCCGGGCGGCACTTCCATCAGGCCGGTGGCGGTGTTGCGCACGATCGGCAGCAGCGCGTAGACGAACAGGGCCACCAGCGCCGGCCCGGTGCCGATCGCGCCCAGCAGGGGGATCAGCATGGCCAGCAGGGCGAGTGAGGGAATGGTCTGCAGCACGCCCACCGCCGTCATCACCGGCCCGCGCAGTGTCGGGGCGCGCTCGGCCAGCACGCCCAGCGGAATGCCGACCGCGCAGGCGGCCAGCAGCGAGGCCAGCACCAGGAACATATGCTGGCGCGTCAGCAGCCACAGATGCTCGTCGAACAGGCGCGCCCACAGGCCGCCGCCCTTGCCGCCGCCCTGCGCCTTGCCACCCTGCGCCTTGCCGCCGAGAAATTCGCCGGCGATCTTGTGGAACGATTTGCCTTCGAGCTCCGCCTGCGCGTTCATCGCGATCATGTCGCGCTCGCCGATCCGGCCTTCGAGAACGCGCAGCGCCGCCCAGGCTTGCGGAAAGCGCCGCGGCACATCGCGCCGGTACAGGATCACCGCTTCGTAGCGCGGAAAGTAGCCGCGGTCATCCGTCAATACCGCCAGGCCCAGGCGCTCGATCTTCGCGTCGGTCGAATAGATGTCGATCACGTCGACCTGGCGCTTGGCGAGCGCCTCGTACGCCAGCCCGTGGTCCAGGCTGACCGGCTGCTGCGGCAACTGGTAGGTCTGCGCCAGCCCCGGCCAGCCGTCGGCGCGGCCGAGGAACTCGTGCGAGAGGCCGAAGCGCAGGCCGCGCACCTGGGTGGCGGGCGCGGCCAGGTCGGACAGGCGCGTCACCTTCAGCCCCACCGCATCGATGCCGCGCAAGGCCAGCGCATACGAGTTGTTGAAGCCCAGCGGCACCGCCACGCCCAGGCCCTGCTTGGCCAGCGCCGCGTCCATCTCGGCCAGCGACATCGGCCCGCCGCGTTTCAGGATCTCCAGCGCGATGGTGCCGGTGTATTCCGGGTAGAGGTCGATGCTGCCGGCCTGCAGGGCGGCGTAGACGATCGCCGTGTTGCCCAGGCCCTGCCGGTACTCCACCTTCGCGTGCGGCGCGGCGCTTTGCGCCAGCACTTCGCCGAGGATATAGGACTCGGTGAAACGCTTCGAGCCGATTTTCAGCACGCCCTCGGCCGCGCACGCGCCATGCATGGCCAGCATCGGCAGGAGCAGCAGCAACAAGCCCAGGCAGCGGCGGGCGGGCGGGCAACGGCGGGCTCGGAACATGCTTGCATGATATATGCGGCACCGCTTTCGGTTAAGCTCGCGTTTTGCCCGCCGTTGTTGTCTCGTTGTTGCGCCGCTGTTGCGTCGTTGTTGCGCTGCTTTTGCCTGGTCTTGCCGCCGGCTGCTGTTTGCAGCGGCGCTTTGTAGCGATATTTGTGGCGATATTTGTAGCGACATTTGCGCGGCCGCCACTCTCCCGTTGTTTCGATCCACCCCTTCCGCTCCACGCACCGCCTTCATGCAAATCGGCCTGTTCCATCTCTTTCCGCAACGCGACCCCGCCAAGCCCCTGCAGCAGATTTTCGACGAAGCCCGCGACCAGGTGGTACTGGCCGATGCGCTCGGCTTCGACTTCGCCTGGTTCGCCGAGCACCACTTTTCCAACTTCAGCCTGTGCCCTTCGCCGATGATGATGGTCGCCTGGTGCGCCGGGCAGACCAGGACAATCAAGCTGGGCGCCGGTGTCGCCGTGCTGCCGCTCTACAACCCGATGCGCCTGCTCGATGAAGTGATGTGGGCCCACACCGTCTCGGGCGGCCGCGTGGTGCTGGGCGTGGGCACCGGCAACCAGCTGCACGAGTTCCGCGGCCTGGGCGTGCCCGCCGAAGTGGCCTATGAGCGCTTCAACGAGGCCCTCGATATCCTCGACATCGGCATGTCGAAAGGGGAGGTTGAGTACGCCGGCAAACATTTCACGGTGCCGGCCACCCATCTTTCATTGCGCGTGAAGACGGTGCCCGAGATCTGGGTCGCCGGCGCGCGCATCCCCGGCATGGCCGAGCGCATCGCCGAGAAGGGCTACGTTCCTTTTGTGGCCGCGGGCTGGATGCCCGCTCACACCCTGATGCCCGCCCGCGAGGCCTACCAGAGCGCGTGGAACGCCGCCGGCCGCGACGGCGCCACCCCCTTCGGGATCCAGCGCAACCTGTACGTCTCGGAAAACCAGGCCGACCGCCTGGCCGCCGCCGAACACGCGCGCCACACCCACCGCATGATCCACTCGCTCAAGGGCAAGCTGGCGCGCCTGCCGGACGCCATCGTCCCCGAACTCCCCGCGCCCGGCGAGCCTTCGCTCGAGGAGATCGCCGACATGGCGGTGATCGGCGACGCCGACCATTGCGTCCGCCGCCTGCTCGAGGACATCGAGCTGCTCGGGGTCACCCACTTCAGTTTCAACATGCAGTTCGGGGGGCTCTCCGGCGACAAGGTGCTCGCTTCGATGAAGCGCTTCGCCCAGGACGTGCTGCCGCGCGTGAAAAAGGCGGCGGGCTGAGGCGGATGCAATGAAGCGCTGAGGCAGATGCCATGAAGCGGGGAGCCTGCGATGCGCTTCATTTCGCGGCGCTTCTAGCCCGGCGTCCGCCGCAACTTCCACCGCGCCGCGCCCATGACCCCTCTCGTGCAGCCCGTCGAGTTTCATGACCGGCCCGCGGCCGCCGCCGGCGCCGCCGTGCTGTGCTGCATCGCCGCCCTGGCCGGTGCCGGGTTCGCGGCGGGCGCG
>Ga0307511_10006445_pt1 | contig 11825 bp, 5 predicted proteins | sample 13_EM_MG_FD_200266 | JGI IMG/M metagenome (GOLD analysis project Ga0307511, IMG submission 200266) | Populus trichocarpa ectomycorrhiza microbial communities from riparian zone in the Pacific Northwest, United States - 13_EM | ecosystem: Host-associated > Plants > Roots > Unclassified | place...
ATTGCCCGCCCAAAGTTTTTGGAAATTCCGGTCAAAATTCTGCCTATTACCTACTTCTCTTTTCCTTGTTCTGTTTCTTTTTTTAAAAAAAGAAAAATAAAATACGACACGAAAGATATAAAAACATAGAAATTAAACATATAATTTCTAAAATCATAAGAATTAATTTATTATTTTTTAAATTATAGGAAGTAACTTATAATTCACCGAATAAAGTTTTCTCACATACTCTCGATCACAAGACGAGATCTACACAATTAAATTATTTACTTGTAATTTGTTTATTCAATGAAATTTTCTCTTACACTCTCTTCACTCGTTATAAAAATAAGAATTAGAAATTTATTATTTGTTGAGATTATTTTCTTCTGATTTTATACATCATATCTATTATCTAGGTCTAGGGTACTTCACTCAATTAATTCACTCTTCAAAAGGGTGTAATATAGAATTAGAAAAGGAAAGGCCCCAGGCACCCAGTTCAAGGTGGTGTTTTTAATCATATTTTTAATTTTTTTAGAATTTATTTTAGTTTTTAATTTGATTTTAAATTATTTTGGTGTGATGATTTTAAAAATAAAATTAAAAAAATAAAATAAAAATTATTTTAATATATTTTTAAATAAAAAAATATTTTTTAAAAATAATATATATCATACTCTACATATACTTATAGAATACAGGAGGGATGATCATTTTCGGTTTGGTTCGGTTTTTATCAAAAAAAAGCAACCAAACCGATTTTTTTTTAAAAAAACCAAAACCGGTTCAAACCGACTGGTTTCGGTTCAGTTTTTTGGAAAAAAACCGATTCAAACCGGTTTGGCTCGGTTTTTTTTTTGTTTTTTCGGTTCGGTTCGGTTTCAGGCTTATAAAACCGAAACGAACCGGTCGGTTTTTTCAAAATTTTAATCGGATTAATCGGGTTTTTTTACGATTTGATTTTTTAGATTATTTTTTTTCTGATTTTCTTGGTTTAATCAGTTTTTCAGGTTTTTTCTCACTCATAGAATACATCATCACATCGATAATCTTGCAAGTAAAAAAGATTGTGAGGTCATGATTTTTATTGATATATTTTTAATATTAAAATGTTAAAATAATATATTTTTAATCTCAAAAGGAAAAGAAAAATATATTTGGGCACAATATCTGGTGAGTCCTATGCCCAACAAAATCTCACTTTCTCTCTTTTCGAACAGCCTTTTTTCAAGTGTTTTTCAAATTAGCTGTTGAATGCTTTTTTAACAAATTTCATGTCGTCAAGTCACAGAAAAATAAAAGCAGTAAAAAGTATCGAATATGGACTTTATCGAGCATAGGGAATACCCTTTTTTTTTTTTTTCCTTGCCATACCCACTCAAGATGTCTCTCGTTCTCTTTTGACTCCTCTATCTTTGGCTTGTAAAGGACAAAGGGCCACCCATATCCATTGGATCGTACAAAAATGATGTCATTTCCTACGATTCTCTTGCCAACAAAATGATGTCATTTACGATACTGTAACGGATGAATCCTGGGTTGTTTCAAGATCCCATGAAAGGGAAACCCAGATTAATTTGTCTGGGTGTTGATTTGTATAATAATCTTGTATTGAAGAATTTTCCCAAAATCTAATGCTGCCAGCAACAAGTGTAGCCAGACTGTCAAGCATAACTTCATAACAGCCATGGATCATTTATGGAATGGATTTGTATGCATTTTCCTCCACCGAAGATGGCCTGTTAATTTTGCCAGATTCTGATACCGGACGACCATATATATGTAATGAAAATATGAGTACGAAAATGATACTCTTCTCTGCCATGGCTTCAAAATACTTGCAAAGAAGATATCGTGATCTCATGTAGTAAATTAAGGACTAGCAGAGACTATATTTTCCATTCCCTCCAGTCTATGTTCTTGATGAATGAATCATCTTGATAGTGACTCTTACAGCGTATCCCCTATCCGATGCAATTCTTTGTTTTGTCCCTTCACCCATTTATGCAATCAATTTCATCAGCTGGCCTCTATTTTATATGGATTCTCCATTACCTCTTCGAGTCAGAAAATCAAACATGTGAAGTAGATAGTTGATTCTCATGGTCAGATCTCACTATAAATGAGACAAAAGGGTTAGCAGTTCACAGATTATTACTGGTTCAAGTGTTCAACAGAGCATATGGTAATGAACAAGGACTACTTGCCAAGGACCTAAATTCATTCACATGGTGGCTTTGCTACTTTGCTCAATTCTCATGCAGAGCAAACCCGCATGGAATATGAGCCACGAAGTAGTTTAATGGCGTACGTGTATCAGATTATGGGCTAAGAACAGGATGAGGAGAAACAGATCCACATGGTGGGATAGCACTTGACTGACCCACTTGGCATCAAAAAGGAAGGGATGGGCTAATGAGTAAGGAGCTGGGTTATGATGACAGTCTTAATGTGGAAAAGGAGCAAGTTCAAAGCATATTGATACTAGACACTCACTCCTCTCATGCAACAAATAAAGTGAAAAGCTACATCAAGCTTCAATATTCTTTGCAGCTCTCTACAAGCAAAGCCAAATTGCCAAAATTTCAACCTCGAAAAGATGAAACACGACTTTGTTTGTAGTATTTTTTTTTAACCCTCTTTTTCAGTCAGATTTTCACACTAAACACCCGATTCTGTTTTTCAACGAATTTGTAAAAAAACAAAGAAAGGTAGTGCAGGCTAGAGGAGGTGGCATCTGGAACCGAACTCCAAGAAAACATCAATTTTCAACGGTATTTTTCCACACCTCAAATTTCTTCTGAGAGATACATTATTTATCTTTGTCGACATGATTTTCTTAATTAACTAGCTAGTTACTGCATATTCACAGCACCCCTACATAATTTTGGCAAGTTGCATGGTTCAACACAAAGTACTGACACACCATTGCAGTACCAGTAGATCAACTTCCTTGATTAATCTATCATGCTTTAAACTAGGATTGGCCTCTGCATCAGATCATGTCCTTTTGGTTGCAATTTCCAAGCAAGTTTTACAATCAATAATGATAAAATCACAATGGAAGCTACATATAGTCATCACCGGAAAAGTTGCAGTATAAAATAAGTAACATGGCAGGCATACCTGTTTGGATATCTTGATTCTAGCTGATCACATCCGATCCCTTAATAAGCATCTTTTTGTTCATGTATGTACGTGCTTTCTTGATCTTCACCAGGGTTTTCTTGCGAGCTGCAAATACAATGAAAAAGAGACATAAACTGAAATGCTAAACATAATGCAAGATTGCCAAATCTTGTGAGAGAGAGAACTGCAGTGGAGCCGGCTCGGACACCAAACCATTGATTAAAGTTGGGAGATTGAGGGTTAATTAGCGCGTGATTTTGAGTTGGGGGGAATGAAGCCTGGTCCGAGATCATTCGAAAGATGAATGTGTGCTTAAAGTGAATGGTCTCGAATCAGACAGCATTCCCCTCAACTGTGTAGCAATCAAAGAGAGGAGACTGTTTGACATTTGGCCATGCATTCATGGGCCCTTATATACGTGAGAACAGAGGACGAGTTAGCTAGACTATATCTTTTTGTGGGTCATATATTGACATGGAATCCCAATTTCTACAGCTGCCCCCCCACCCTTCTAATCATGCTTTTCACACAGTGTTGGAGAAGAAACTTTGGCTTTGTTTGCTTTGAGTGCCCAAATATTCACTTTGCTTCTTGCACGCAAATTGTAATCCTCACTGCCTATAGGTCCAGGGATTGAACTGTACAGCTTTTAACATTTCAGCCGTGTTCTTGCATCACAACCAAACAAGCCCAAAATTAGTGCAGGGATTTCGAAACGCCTTTGTAAATTAGTACAGGGATTTCGAGTGTATATGTCAAGGATTGAGAATTAATAATAAAAACAAGTAGTTTGGTAGAGAAAATGGAGGCTACTCGTCAATGATTGATAATAATAACCGGGCTCCCGTTACAGCGTTTAGTACAAAATTGAGGTCAAAACAAGAGCTTTTTGTCAGTTTCTAGCGTCGGTATCCATCTAATAACAGAAAGCATACCAAAAGCTATCTCCCACCCGCCTGTCTATTGGGTTGAATTGGCTTGTGACATAGTATCATTGTATAATCATTATTCAAAGATTTATATAAATTTCAAGCTTAAAATACCTTCATGTTTCTAGAAATAATATAAATTATTAGATAAAATCTAATTTATATTATTCTGAGACTTTCTCATCTCTTAATAGTAAGACTTCTAATTATATGCAAATTATCCAATGGGAGATATATGGCGTCGAATGCTCGTTTGTTAATAAAAGAAATCTATTAAAAATTGCCGTTATTAATCATTGCTCAAGGAAGGAACTACTTGATACTCGTCTTGGAGCACTTAAAAATGAAATGAATAAAAAATAAATAAATTCGGGACTTGTTGATGCATGATGATCTTGACAAGGGTGTTTAAAGGATATTTCTTTTGGTTTCCCACTGGAGGAAAAGGGGAAGATAGGAGGTGAGAGAAGCTTCATCAATGTTTGCCATACACAGTTCGATTCCAAGCTTAAATGGAAAGAAATACAGGTTGGCCTGTTAAAGCTTTGAACAGAGCCATAAAGAAGAGCGGAGGAGTGGGCATGGGAACCAAAAAAAAGTAGGGGGAAAAGGAGCTCATGAAGTGATGCACACTGTATAGCTTGACTACTACCATGTTTGTGAAAGTTAATCAACTACTTGCAATTTTTCAAAATCCTAATAATCCATCTCTTACTAAAAGCTCAATAATCAATCAACTGGCTTGGTAGCTGGTACAGATGGAAAAAAGAATGGGAAAATGACATTAAAGATACATGGCATTGCTCTGAAAAACAGCTCTGGAGTCCTCTGCTTAGGCCTTGGAGGGCACTGAAGCTGGACTGTAGAATGCATAGTTGGGATCAAATACCATATCAGGTGCATGAAAGATAGTATGCTATTGAAGTAGTAATTGCCTTCTCATCTAACAATACTCCATCGGAGAAATCTGAAAAAACAAAAAAAGTAGTATCAGATTGCAATACTGCTGCATAATAATACCCACTTCTTAGTTCTCACAAGAACAAATTGGGAAAATACTAGCAATTTACTTCTCAAACCATTATGCTCCAACGGCCACAAGTCCCAAGGCTTTTAAAATGATAGTGGTTGTTTTTTAAAATGTTTTTTTACTCGGAAAAGCATGAAAATAATATTTTTTTTATTTTTTAAAATTCATTTTTAACATTACCACGTAAAAACAATCCAAAAACACTAAAAAAATATTAATTTGAAACAAAAAAAAAATATTTTAACAAAAAACATGTTGAAACTCACTCTCAAACATTACTAGCATTCATTACCAAGACAAGAGAATTATATTATTAATTAAAAACCATGTCAATTTTTTTTTAACCTTGAATTAACTATATTTTCTGCATAATCCGACTCTTTTTTTCTCTAGCAATATTTTATACATTAAACTATATTTCGGTTTGACTTGCCAAAAAGAACTGAAATTGGAAGCAAAACGATTCCGGTATAAAGTATGGGTCTTACCTAACCTTATAGAGATGGTTTATATGTATATGAAGTTTTCATTATCAAAGCTACCAGGTAGAAGAGATAACCCTACAACAAGAGCATTACAAACAGCAAAGAACATGTATTACGAACACAAGTGAACAAGAACGTCAACTAAAAGAATGACCTAATTCCAGCATCTACCACAAAAATCTGGAATCATTCACAGCAGCCAAGTATTGAACAAGAATTGAATAATCTGATGAATCAAAACAACATTATTTGAGCTCTCAGATTTGTGAATTCTCATTTATTGAGTAGCCTAGTTTGCGGATGCACAAAAATCAGAAACTCTCTTGATGCAACAATATCTGGGACAGAAAATTGACAGATGCACTGGAATTCAAGAGCTGAAAGTAGACCCAATTTTAATGCAAGTCCTTTTGACCAGCAACTTTTTTTTCACCACAAAAAGGTCTCCTTTTGCTGTTTGGTTACCAAAAACACTTAAACACAAGGTGCTTTACGCTCCATGGGCATCTTTTTTCCTTTTGCTTTAAGAGCTTTTCATGATGACGCTTATTATAATAATGCAAAACAAAGATTTAGCAAAAGCACAAATTTCCACTCTAACAAAGCACTTACCAGCATTAGGGGACCCCCATACTTGCCTCCTTAACTTTACATCCTCTTTGTGCGTGTGTGACAAACCATTCAAGAACACAATCCAACAAACGACTATTAGGTACACACAAATTCATTATATTCATACCACTGTATATTAACATTGCAAGTCTCAGTCCCACACTACATAGCTTTCCAATTTTTCTATCAGATGCACAATTTCTACTTTTGTTTTCAATTCTCAGATTAATAGAATAGTGAAGTCAGATAATTGAAGCATGTAAAATAAGAATCGAATACTGGAAGACCAGCAGCTTGTGCCACACTTTCCCTGTGTTCCAAACAGAAAGTTCAAGACCAAGTTGTTTGAAGAAAATTGGGAATGGTTTATATAGAAATCATAAGTTGCAGAAAATTTACCCTTCATGCATTAAATAAACATTGCAACAAGCCCTTGCAACTTATAAAGGGGGTGGCATTCACATTCTTCAGAGCAGTCACCGAAAACAAGAGAAATTGAGACGATTTGCCTCTTATAAATTAAGATTTCACCGCCAAATTAAGACTGGGCATCAATGTCTGATTAAACCATTCAAAACCAACTGTCAAGTTACAAAGTTTCAAAAAACGTGAATGACATTGCTGCGTTGGAAATTCTTGTTCCTTAGTAAACACCACATAAAAGAGATCTATAATCCGCTGCCCAACTAGATAGGCCAAGGAAAGCTGCAATTCCAGTTTACTAAATCAACTATACTTCTAGTAAATTCACTGCTTGAAAACAGATAGCTTGAGCAACAAATGCACATTTTAAGAAACAGAGCTGACCTCAAAAGATTTGCATTAGAAGAACGCCAGCTCTAAGAGGAAGCGCTTGCAGAGGCAGGCAAGTGGTCCACGACCAATGGGGCAAGAACAGCTTGGTGGTTTACCTCATTTTTGTTTATGGGCCTTGTACATCTCTTCCATTTCAACCACAACTAACCTCTTCACCCGATGGAAAATTAAATAATGTATTAGAACACAATGCCCTAAAAGTAGAAGAAATTGCAAATATTTGAACAAATCTTTTCCTTATAATAAACTAAATTCTATGAATCATTGCGAGTTGATACTATACCTGCTGGATCATCCCTGACTGTGGGAGTATTCCACCGCATGAAAGTCTGGTTGCACTTGCCAAGACGCGATGCCTCTACGGCACGCCTGTGAAGTCTCCTAGTTCCTGGAATGCCCCTTACCAAGGTTATATAAAACTTGGGCTTTGAAAGCATTGAATGCATTCATGTCTTCACCCTTTCACCTGCGTTGTCAGCTAAAACATCTGAACAAAGCTATATTGCAAAGAAAATGAAATTGCACAGTAACAAACACTACAGGAAGAGATGACTAAAAGTACAAAAAAAAAAAAAAAACATTTTGAGCCATTCCTTTACTATAGAGAGTTTGGTTCATTTATTCATCAAATCTATATTCTCTAAATTCAAGAGAAAAACCCATTCCCTTATACAGACAAACAAATAAATTCTTAAAAAAAGATGGACTTAGCGACAGCCCCAGTTCAGGCTTAAGCTAAGACAGGTCATAAACAGGTTCGAATCAAGATTGTTCATGAAACTAAAAGCGGAGATTAAGAGAAAATGTAAGATTTTTTAACTCACCTTAATAAGTACTATTAGGTGAGGCCTGATCCCTCAAACTTCCTTTATAAGATTGTTAAATTTGTTTATGTTCGCATTCTCTCCATCGAAATCTCTGCCTCTGCTCTCTATCCAATAGTAATGATGGAAAGATAAGGAAGAGCAGATGCGTTCCCTTTTTCAATTTTCTGGCAACTTTAGGATATGTTATTTTATATTTAAAAAAACCCATAAAAAATAAAAAATAGATAAATAATTTTAACAACCCAAAATGGAAACTGGGGATAAATGGGATCCCTATTCGAGAATTTCATTTCGGACTGAATTGAGATTAATAACCTAATGGCTTCTTCTTTACTGAGAGGCTGGACAGTTCGGCCCCATTGAATTGTTTTTAAGAGATGTTTCTTGACGTGATATAAGTTATTTTTTAAAATATTTTTTATTTTAAAATATTTTAAAATAATATTTTAAAAATTTTAAAATATTATTTTGTCTCAATTTCATTAATAACTTTTGGTTGAATATCTTGACTCAATTTTATAATAAGTTTTTTTTTATTTAAATCAAATGCTATTTATAACAATTATTTGAGTCAATAATTAAGAATCAAATTATAAAAGTATATACCTTGCTTCTGAATTGTGATGATAGTCATTTTTATCTTATAACTCACATGCCACCGCTACTAATGCTTGTGTTTCGAATATATCTCTTGCTTGATTACCGAAGACGCCCAACCCAAGAAATAAATCGGGATTATTTTAGAAAACATCATTCACATCATCATACAAATTCACCCCTAAGTACACAATCTTCACTAAATGCAATCAATTCACTTTTATTTTTATATGAAAATCAGTACCCACCACGTACAGTTCTTCAGATTTCCTGTTTTTCTACAACGTCCACTGTTCTTCTTCTTCTTCTTTTAACAACCCTATTGTCAGATTAATATAAAAAGATTCGATTAAAACAGGGATAGAAAAACTGGAACACCAGCAGCTTGTTTCACATTTTCCTAATCATGTGCTTCAAACAGAAAGAAAGCAAAATAGACCCCCAGCAGTAAGAAGACTACTCAACAAAAGTGCAAAATGCAAGCCGTTTACAGAAAAAAGGGAATGCTTTACATAGATAGCATAAGTTACAGGAAATTTACACTTGATACATTACATAAACACTGCAACAAGTCCTTGCAACTTAAAAGGGAACAACATTCATATTCTTCAAGCAGTCGCAGAAGGAGAAAAATTGGGACATTTTGTTTCTCATAAATTAAGAATTAAGAACTCAACACCATATTAAGACTGAAGGCCAATGCCTGCAAAACTCTGTCCACTTACCTCAAGTGGAATCAACTCATCTATCCCTTCCATTTCCCTAGTTTCATCTTCAAATTTGCAAATGACATGGCCTTTCGGGATACTGTGCTGAGAAACAGGGTTGCTGGTATCTTCTCTGAAAATACCCTGACTTTGGTTATTTCCATCACCACAAGCTCCTTTCACTCTGTCTGGCTGAGATGAATTCACTCCATTACTGCAGCTCTTCCTTCGGCCCAATTTTGGTGATTTTGCACGTGTTGGTGGCAGCTGAGTTGACAGTCAGATGAAAGCAGATTAGTCAAGTTTCTAATCATAATAAATTTGTTATCCTAGGAAACTGGCTTCCGTGCATAATCTTCTGTCATCAACCTCTGCCAAGTACTTCGATGATTTAAGTAGTTAAAAAATAACATCCCAGGAAACCTGTACTGTAAATCTTTACAACAATGGCAGGAAAGGGGTATGAGTCTGCCTGCAGTACCTTTTTTAGTTCAACCTTAGGCGGTGGTCCTTCATGGTAGAAACTTGGCATTGGGCTAGCCTTAAACATCAAACTCTTCCTCAGTTGCTTGATGGCTGCCTCCTTCTCTTCCTTGAAATTTGATATCGAATGACAACAAATCAAGAAATACATCAGGATCATTTGCTTTGACGACGAAATGTCAACAGCTAAAGTCGATGTGTGAGAGAGACTTTAACTACACTTTGCTATCAAGCTTCTTGAAGTACTTTACCTTGGTCCTTGCTTCACTTTGGGTTTTCTCAGCCTCCAATGCTAGATGTTTTTCCTCTAACTTTGAATAGAACTACAAGATTTAAACATAATAAAACCGTTGAGTCTTCACCTTCAGGTATGTTTCAACCGAAGAACTTGCATTAAAAAAAGAAAGAAAGAAAACAGAACTTCAACTCTGAATGAAACAAAGAGATAAAGGCAGTACCTCCTTCCGCTTTTCAGCACGTTCATTGCATCTAAATACAGGGGCTGCCACAGCAGCTGGCTTGGACTTAGCAGGCCGTGCAGATGCTGTGGTACTATGCAGAGTCAAGGTATGAAATATAAAAAAGAAATCGAGCTACAGAGGTGACAGAAGTTTAAGAAATGCACAAAAGAAAACTGGTTCAAACTTAATATGCTAGAAACAGGATACGAGGAAGTGACAGAACAATTATCTTCCTCATCTGGATGCTTCTTATTATTTGGTTGCAATGGCTTCCTTGACACAGAAAGTGGCTGCAGTTAAGCAAACAAGAGTTCCAGGATTAACTAGGAGTACAGTTTTCCAATCACTTGATTAAATTAAAACATGATTTCCCAATATATCAAAGCTCAACTTCACATGCTGAAACAATATTATTATTATTATTATAGAACAGACACATGGCTAAATTAACAATTATTAAATACTTATGCCTGGTTGCAGCAGATACCTGATTCTGCTTTATAGGGTTTGGACGTAGCGCATTGTTTGCCTTGAATGATTTGTTTAGACCATTGGTGATATCAGGTTCGCCAGAAGGACGCATTCCCAATGAAGCACGCTTTTCAGTTGCTAAGGCAAATGGCTGCGGAACAGTGTGTTTTGTTCGAGCAAGTCCAGCAGGAGCAGGTTTTGATGCATGCTTTGTAGACGATTTTTTCTGACCGATATCCTTAGATTTCCGGTTTAGTGCTTTGACCTTTTCCACTTTCAAGCCATCCTCAAAATTTGAGCATACTACAGTCTGATCTTCCTTGCTTTTTTCAGCATGGGAAAGTTCAGTAACCTCAACTGAGACTTCAGTGGTACATTCCTTCACCACATATTCCTTCGCTTCAGTACTCTCCTCTGAGCTATGGAGCTCTGGAACACCATTGATAGGTTCATAGGATTCCAGAACACCATGGTCGTCAGGAACAGTTTCATGAGTTGGATCATGGGAGACACCATTTGAATAAACGATGACACAATTTGGCTCCTTGTCCATGCAGACGTCAGTAACTTCTATGCCCATTTCACTGGATCAAGAAATACAAGAATCAAAATCACATTAATACTCATATTTTCATCCATTTCCGTGTCCATGGAAAAACTTTGCTACATCCGCTTCAGTCCCCTCCAATCAGAGAATAAGAAGTTAACAAAATGGGTATGCCCAATCCGTAATTATGACAATAAACCCAGGTACGCAGACTCAACAAAGAATTAAACCCATTTTCCAATTAAGCGATTTTCTTTTTAGCTGAGCAAATTATTCCATTAAAAATGGAAATTGGTAAATATAACAGCAATAGCACTCATTTTGGAGAGATGGGAAAACAAGGAGGCTTAATAGACGATAAGCATCACGTAAATCTCAAGGAAACACAAAAATTACCACTATAAGGAAATAACTGGACATTATCTCTTTCACTCTCTAAAAATAACTCCACTGTATTTAGAACAATGAAGCTTTAATTTTCTGTCAGTTTCCTTTGCTGCATTTTCTCAATAACCAAACAAACATAGAATCAGATTTGTTTTGCAAACTAAAAAGAAAAAAAAAGTAGATTCTCCGGTAAAAATCCAAAAAACCAAAACTAAAATCAAAGATAGATCGAAGAGATGATAAGAACTAAAGGAGCAAGCAAAACGACACCGAAAAGATCGAAGAAGCAAAAATCCAATAATGAATTAGAACCTGCATTACATGCATGCAATTAAGAGAGAGAGAGAAAGAGATTGAATCAG
>Ga0307511_10006447_pt1 | contig 11823 bp, 13 predicted proteins | sample 13_EM_MG_FD_200266 | JGI IMG/M metagenome (GOLD analysis project Ga0307511, IMG submission 200266) | Populus trichocarpa ectomycorrhiza microbial communities from riparian zone in the Pacific Northwest, United States - 13_EM | ecosystem: Host-associated > Plants > Roots > Unclassified | place...
AAGTTTTTAAAACAACCCCCCCCCCCCCCCCCCCCCCCTCAAAAAAAAAACCTCTCCAGCGCCTCTCATCTCAATCATCGTCTCCCACGTACGCTGACCCCGAACCCATCTTGACCAGCTAATGAAAGCGTTCCATACTGCATACCGGTCCGCGGTCGCGAACCCCTTCCTCAGATTACACGCACCATCTGACGCAGTCAGCGACCATGCGAACTCGCTTCAGGTAGGAGGCGCGAAGTGGAAGAACTTTCGAAACGCTGTAGATGACATAGCCGCGTCTACGGGCGCGATCTCCGCTCCTCCTCCTCCACCGAAGAATTGAAGTGCAATGCCCGGTTTGGGGGCTCTTGTGGGCTCGCTCCCCTTCCTCAGGTCTCTCCACATACAAAGACGGTTCTCACTCAGAACCTCTTGGACCCACGCCCGAACTCTCTTCGAGGCGTAGGTCTCCTGTCGCGAAACCCAGATCAATGTATCGCTGCCCTTCTATTGACCCAGCCGCAGGAAGCACACAGTGGCTGAGACAGATACGGGGCAGACATCTCACATAAACGTCCTGTTATTTTGGTACGCACACGCCAATTACAGATGTATCCGATAGACAGACTTCTATGATCCATAACTGAACGCACGCATTCCGTTGGGGGCTCCTTGATTCCTCCGGCCCCGTGAGTGCACTGGATGGCCACCCAACCATTCTCTCTCGTCGGCCCCACTCGAACCACGATAAACTCTAGGTCGCCTGCGTGCAATGTCGACGCAGGTACGTGGCGGAACGCGCGAGCGCTGTGCAGTATACAGCATATCACAAACGGCTTGCGTCTGGGCTATCGTCCGTCCGGTCGTTCCCCCCTCCCCCAACGCGATGGAAGTCCGGGTGGTTCGGGTCGCGACCACCACCTCGAGAATTGGTTTCCCATGGTGGACGGGGTCCAGGCCCAGGACACTGCGAAGCGTGGCGATGACAGGAAGGTCACTCGGAGGCATTTCAACACATCACTGCCCTCCTTGGTTTCAACCGAGAGCTATGGCCCCGTGACCATGGCCAGAAACCTACCCCTGCAAATGAGACCATATCCGTGAACGGCCCTCAACTGTTTTTCGCCGGTGGACGGATCCAGGGTGCTGTGGGAAAGGGTAGACGCCCGAGTTGGACCGTTATCCACGCGGCTGATACCTATCACCAACCACGAGGCCTCGAGGGACTACCCTAATGGTCAGTTTACCCGTGTCAACATCATACCGCCCCGGGGAGCGGCAACATTCCAACTTGGGCGTCTAGCCTTTCTTGCGCTACATTCTACTACACTATATGTCGACGGATCCCAGGACGCCCATCGCTGGGATCGCGCCAGCGCTCGCAGGCACGGAGGTACCATCAGGTACCATTATACATAACAATCCCAACCCTGGATTCCATACACGCGACACGGGTCGAATTCGCGGTGGACAGTTGGGTGGACGGTCCCGGATGGATGGCCGTTTCTACCGGTATGCAGAGAACGATCCCCATAACCCTTACCATTTTCCGACTAGTCCAACCACAGCACAGTCTGGAACAAGGTTCCAATGTGACCTGCCCGGGTGTATAGTTAACTACCTCGTTTTGGGATCCTCCGTTTCGCACAATACACTCATCTACTGATATGGTATGGGCTGTCCCCACCGACAGCTGTTCCCAAGCTACTAAGTTAAACGGGCGCGTCCCGGTCAAAATGGTTCCACTTTTCCATCTTTGGTTTTTCATTACTCCAGTTTTTTTTACGACAGGTTACGCGATCGACTCGGGCGTTCGACCAGGCCATCACATGTAACTGCTTGTATCTTCAACGAGCAGTAGTTCGCGGCTACTGGGGGGAAACCAAGAATTACACACACGGCCGGGTTGTGGTGGGGTTGGTTTCTTCCACATATAGCCGCCCGGAGTTTAGGTTTGTTGGCTCCCGGTATCTCGTTGTTTACACCATCGATCAAACCCGGCTGGATTTAAGCAGGTTCGCAATGTATTTATCTCTCCCCGCCTCCTGCAACCTTGTTTTCCGCGACTCTAATGGGTTCGAGGTATTATCGTCAGTCATACCACCCCGTCCACGGAAACCCTGGCTTCCCGGAATCCCACATCGATCACCCTCCGTTCGACCGATATCCAACTGTCCCCACGCATCAGACCACACTTCCGGATCCAACTGTTATGCAACCCACACGATACGCGACCGTGTGGGACATCCGAGATAGCTTGCGCCAAACTCCAGCGATAATCCCAATGATTCCACCCGCTGACCCCGTGTCACCGCGTGCATCAGAGGGCGGCTACTCACTCGGCAGTGTCCAACCGATAAGGATCCACACGGTCCAACTCCAGGTTCGTCTTGCCGCCGTTTTCAATGCCGGAGTGCCAACATGACGCGTCTTAGCCTCTCTGTCCAATGTACATTGAAAGGGCCATACAGACAGCTGGTCCGGGCACTGCGACCAGGAGCGAAGAGAGGGAGGCTTTCCAAACTCGCAACGGCCCTACCACTCGCAAACTGGTGCCCCAGGAGACCTTCAAATTTGCCAGGCGACAGAAAATACTCGACGACCCCCAGGTCATCGAGTTTTCTGTCTATGGCGAGGAAGGGATTCGCCTCTCTGATGCATCAGAGGGGAACTGGGGGGGTTTTGAGGGTCGGGATGATAGGTCCCTGTTTGGGGACAATCGCCTCCAGATCATGGTCAGGTTGCACGTGAGACTCTCAACAATCTTCCGCACTTCACCCCATAACTAACTTTTCCCTGGAGTTTACTGGGTGCCTGCCGTGGCAATCGAAGGTGGAGATTGACGTAGACCTACCGTCCTGCTTTACGTAATCTCATACCCATTCTAGGTTTACACCACGGACTACACTACAAAGCGTCGGCAGATCACGAGAATGAAGTTAGCATATGAATTGGCGAAGGCCGTGAGAAAATTCATCGCGGTGCGTTGACACCTATCCGATGCATCTCCTTGGCATCTAAGTAATACGGTTACTCTAGAGGGAAAGGGCGAATGGCCACGGCGGTGATCTCTCGTGTTGTGTTTGGAAAGATACGTTGTTGGAGAACATGTATTTGACCCGCCTAGTCCGCGTGTCTGCTGCCTCATGGCAGCCCGAGATTTTCGTGGAACTCCCATCTACTGCGACATTTCCGGTGTCTTCTTCGTCCTGAGTCGTCCTAATTCCTCAGTCACAGTGTGGGTCCGGTTCCACACGTGGAATTGATTTTATCGGTTCCGCGGTCACGTTTTTACGGAGTGTACCGAATGGGACTCCCCAGCTGTTTGTAGTTTTCGCGGAACATATTTTTGTGTTGTATCCGATAGACGATGACAATCGAACCATGCACTAAGTGCGCGCCATCCGGGGGTTCTGTCATCCAAACCGTACAGTCCCACAAATGCGTTGGATAGCTGTCCCAATCCTTCCCTCGCCTCTCTCGCCCTACTTCTCACCATCTATGATCGTGACGTATCCCAGTGGGAGGTTCCATGTAGCCGCCAACACTGAAGAGCGGAGAACAACAGAAAGGACGACGGTTGGTGGTATTGCGGAAAGGTTCGTTATCTTAATCGATCGACTACGCGGAATAAATGGTATGAAAATCAACGTAGTAATCGTGGCTAGCAGTATTATACCCAGCGTCGCCCTTGTCTTCGTTAGATATGCATCAGGGATCAGTATCCCCATAATACCCGTACCGATGGGTGAGCCCGCTGCGGTGGCGGTAAACATGTGTCCCGTCGCGATCGTCGGGGGTGGCTGACGCTTGGCGGCGTCTCTGAAAATCGTGCAGAATCACGGAATGCAACGCTTCCCACACATCGGGGTGGGTAGGCCGTTCTTCGCGGTTGTTCGAACACATATTGAAGACGAGGCCATCACAACCTCGCCGAGGGCGGGACCCTCGTGCGTTCCTGCAGGTCAATTGGATTACTGATGCCATGTCTTTGACTCCCCGGAGTCGACATTGGCAAATTTCCAGGATTGACCGGGAACCGGACGACGGCGAGAGGCAACACCATGTACCAGTGACTTGCCTGTTTCAGTTCTATCCCATGCCTACCTGATCTCCGGGTTTCCGGGGGGGGGGATCACTTCATCGAATTCGCCCCTTTCGCTGGGGTGTTCGACCAGTGAAAAACAAGTGTATGTATACAAGACAAGTTCGCGTTCAGAAGCAACGCAACTGAGATTCATTTCAGCTCTTTAGTCTTCTCACCCCGGACCCAACCTCTCTCGCACACGCCAAGATGACATAGTCCGTCAGAAGTCAGCAACAAGGCCGACGGGTGTCTACTAGGTCGCCTCCCCTCCTGTCAACCTGCCTAACGACAACGCCCTTCCCTCCCCCTCTACTCCTCTGAATTGAGGCTGGATTTCAGCCTAGGTGTCTACAAGCCATTCCAAATCTCAACACCGGCGGCACGAGAGGGAACGGCGTGAGAGAGATTCATTATAGCGGTGAAATAATGGTAGGCAAACTCGTGTGTGTTTCTGTGTGTGTTGGCTGACGAAGGATTGGAAGCCTGTCCCAGGGCAACCCCGCGCACCGCGCACCGTCACTCACTCCTCCCGAACGACGTCCCTATTTTGCCTCGGCAATGGCACCGCAAGCCGATTGGTCTTATCAGCACATTCACCGACGCGGCACGGTTCTTGGATTCTAATCACTAGGTTTTGACATAGATGACAGTGCCGGCGAATATGGAGATGGTACTACGACATTCCCCATCCACGGCGAACTCTGTCACCGGCTCAGTTCCCTCCTTCCACATCATGGGGGCCATCCCATGTACACGCAGAAGTATGCGCATACGACCAAACCGAGGCCCTCCAACACTAGATGCAAGGGAACTATTTCGGTACAATTCACGACAGACGGGGATCGTGTCTAATGCCGCTGGAACCTCTTCATGGTCGATCAAACCATGGTTGCAATCCCGGTCATACGACCGCCGGGATGTCATTGTTCACCGTCGGGAGTAGGACTATCCCCAACAGTTGACACACGAACCGGTCCATAATCCGAACAGCCCCAGTTCGTCAGCGTTCCTGGGGTTTGGGCCGGGATGAGAATTCTGGGACATCAAAAAGGTTTTGTGCCACTACATTCACAGTGTTCCAGCTCGGTCCACCGGTATATAACAAGGCGAACTGTCTAATCCTTACTCTATGACCCGGGCTGACTCCCTAACGGCGTCGACCTTCAATACTGTCTCAGTAAATCATATTGTACCTCCGCTTATTTCAAAGCGGATCATTTAGTGATGCCGCCGACAATAGCAGTACTTTGAATAAAGCTGCCCCTGCTCATTGGTTCCGGGCTTCCGAGGTAGTGACTACCACGGGGTGATGAGTAACCGTGGGAATTCCTGGGTACCCCACTAGCTCCGCGGTGTTTCCCGAAACTTGATCCCACCAATGCGCACCCTCCAATCTCGCTACTTATGTAAGCCCAGCACACCACTATTCATTCGGCGAAGGGCCGCCAATGGACTCCACCCCACCCCTAGCGCTCTCTCCGGTTACACCAATCCGCTTCAAGTTAGCCCTGCCACCAAATGGCGCCCGGTGTTAAGGTTTGGGCAGGATGCCACGATGTCAGCTACAACACCTATATGCTGTCGGGGCTGCAGTACTATGTGTGGTAACCGCGCTAGTTGTTCAAAATAAGACCTGTGGAGCGTGAGCTATCAAATGCATCATGCAACTCTTATGGGTAACATCTGAGCGCGGATCTGTACGTACTTCATCACTCTTGAGTGCGCATTCTACCACGAGGGGCCGAGTGGAACTTCGGATCGTCCGCCGTAGTCGTCGCGGTCAACTTCCCTGGGTCCAATTGACGCTGGTTGGTTCCCCATCCACAGATTCTTGAGGTTGCGACCCGCCATCATAGGTCGATGCACTGGTTATACGAGGTACGCGCCTGTTCAATTTGAATAGTTCTCCGCGTATGATCCATCCAACAACGAGGTGCGAGATCACGGTAGGAATTCATAGCAGCAATATCGTTCCTCAGCGTCACCCAGTCTGCAACAGAGTAATCATACATCCACAACCATCCCGATTGCTGTTCCGAATAGACACCCCGCGCGAGGATAACCAGATATAAAATCCACTACCGAGGTTACCGGTTGGGGGATAATTCCTGTAGGGGAAGTCGCCGGGGTAAACCAGAGCAATCAGCTATGTAACAAGAAACGGCCCTGGTTTTGACATTGGCATCAGTTTGCCGGTCGCCGGTGGCGTTTCGTCCACCGTATTCCAATTTCTCTCGCGTTATCCTGTTAGCCCCTCTAAGCGTTTTTCCATCCCCCGTATTTCACTCGTGGCCAGGCCAACTGGATCCGCGCACCAGCCCTCCCGCGTTGGGGTCTCATCGTAAATCGTGGTACTCCATCAACCTGGATCAAATCCCCAGTTTTACGCTAACTCCAGCCCAGTGCCATGCCTTACTCTGTCCCGGAATCATTTCCGGACACACACCCTCACCCTATACTCCCAGACACAAGCGAATGTATTGGACCGTTTCGAATAGGTGGTATCTCAGGTGACACTCCTTGTACCAGCCACAGAACCGGGTCCAATCAAAAGGAAACTATTATCACGTAAGAGAACCAAACTAAATGCGCGGTTCCGGTGCACAAAGGTTGTTTCGATCTGCGGCTCCCACCGCGAAGAATTCTAGGGCAGAACCTCCAATTCTCCAATCAATCGCTTTTGATCCCCTCCCATACGTAGTGGCATATTCACATTAACCGTCCGTGTTCACCGCCTTGCCTCACCGTCACTAGCCAGGGTCGCCGATCGGTTTGTTGCCATCTTCCACCCACCCGCCAAAAACCCGGCCGGCTTTAATGAGACTCGCGATGCTTTTATTTCTCCCCACCCCCTCCAACCTCGTGTCGCTCGGCTCCAATGGGTTCCAAGTACTACCACGAGTGGTACTACCCAAGCTACAGGAGCCTTGGCTTCCCAGGGACCCCTGTTGACTATCGCCCATCCGACCAACATCCAGCTGGCCCCACGTATCTAGCCGGGCCTCCGGACCCAACTCTTATGCTGTCCACGCAATACGCGGCGGTGTGGGACATCCGAGATAGTTTGCGCCAAACTCCTGGAACGCCCTCAATGATTCCATCCACCGACCCTACATCACCGTATACGTCGGAGGGTGGTTACTCGTTTATCGACGCCCAGTCTGTAGGGATCTACCCGGTTCAGCCCCAGGTTAGCCCTCCCGCCGTTTCCATGGTGGTGGTGCTAGCATGACACGTTTCAGCCTTTCCACAGATCGTACATGGAAATGGCTATACAGACCTCTAGTCCGGACACTGCAACCAGGGGTGAAGGCGAGAAGGACTCCCAAGTTCACAACGGCCCTACCACTCGCAAAATGGTGCCCCAAGAGATCTTCAAACCTGCCAGACAGCAGAAAGAGCTCCGCGATTTCCGGGTCATCGAGTTTTCTGTTAACGGTGAGAAAGGGGTTCGCCTCTCTGATGCACTGGAGGAGAACTGGGGAGGCTTTGAGAGTCGGGACGATAGGTCCTTGTTTGGGGATGACCGCCTTCAGATCATGGTCAGGTTGCACGTGAGGCTCCCAACAACCATCCATATTCGCCCCAACGATTAACCTTTCCTTTGAGTTCGTTGGGTGTTTGCCATGGCAATCGAAGGTGGAGGTTGACGAAACCTCGCCTTCTTGCTTCGATCTCATACGAACTCTAGATCTATACGAAGGACTACACTACAAGGCGCCGGTCGATCACGAGAATGAAGTTAGCGTACGAAGTGGCAAAGGCCGTGGGAAAGTTCCTCGCGGTGCGTCGACAGTCCACTGAATGCTCCTCCTTCACATCTGATGCGGTTAGTCTAGAGGGAGGCGGCGAATGGTCACGACGGCGATCCGCCACGTTGCATTTGGAAAGACACGTCGTTGGAGAACATGTATTTGACCCGCCTGGTACGCGTGTCTACTGCCTCGTGGCAGCCCGAGATTTTTGTAGAATCTCCATGCACCGCAACACCCCCCGCGTAGTCTTCGTCGTCGTCCTGAATCCTTGGTTGGAGTGTGGGTCCAGTTCCACGTGAATTTGGAATGGAATTCATTCAAATCATTTCTGCGGTCACGTTGTTACGGAGTTTGCCGGATGTTCTCCCTCAGTTATTTTTCGCGTGTTGTCCGATAGACGATAGTAATCCAACTATGTACAAAGTCCGCGCGTTGCGGGGAAGTTCTGTCATCCGAACCTTACGGTCCCGCAAGTGCATTGGATAACTGTCCCAATCCTTCCCTGGCCTCTCTCGCCATAACTCTCACTACGGCATCCTCATCTGTGACCGCGATATATCCCAGCGTCGTCCTCGCCCTTATTAGATATGCATCAGGGATCAACATCCCTGTAAAACCCGTACCGTAGACGCGCGTGGTGCACTCTCGGATGAGAAGCGTGAGGAAGTGTAACGCCGCTCGGCGTAGAGGTGGAAACTTGGAATTCGCCGCCGTAGGATGAGTGTCCATCGTCGGAGGCGGTGGTTGGGATGGAGGCTTGGTCATTCCACCTTGCCCATCCCATACGCAACCACCCTCCGCCTTCGTATCCGTGAGATCTTCCCTCCTCTCTTGGTCGTCTGGGTTCGGTTCCGAGGGTTCGGTAGTTGCCTTGGGCGGTGAGGTCGCTGGAACGCTCTCCAGCTGCAAAAGGTCTATCATCCCTCCGAACAAGTCTGCGGCGTAAGGGAACAGTGCCAGCGCGTTCGTCTCCACCATTTGAGCGAGTAGCGATAACGACGATGTTCTGAGGGTCGTAGGGAGGTGAGAGGACCTCACTACTTTTGCGAGCGATGGTACGAGCAAATCAGCTATCAACCGTCATTCCCTCAGTAAACATTCGTCAAGCAAGCGAAGACACGACGTACCGTACGAAGGCAATGTCTCTCCGCATCTCTTGACCACTTGTCCCAATGCCTCCCCGATCCGAACCCTCACGTCCACCTCGCCCTGATCCAGTGCTCCCGCACCAACCCCGTCCAACCCTCTGACGTAGTCCGCAACAATCCCTCTCAATACTTCCTTCCCAAAACCCTCAACCATCGCAGCTAACCCCTGCACAGCGTTTAAGAAGATGTAGGAATCCTCATCTTGAATCGATTGAAGAAAGATGGAAAGAACGCCTGGTACCAGTGCCGAATCCAGTGCAGGAACAAGTTTCGTAGGGTCTTCTGGATGAGGAGACTTAGAGGAGGCGAGTTGGCGAAGTAGCAGGAGCCCATGGGCACGGACGGGTAAGAGAGGGTCTTGTAATAAGGTCAAGGCTTTCTGGTAGGTGGCTTTTGGGTCTTCATCATCGCTCACGCGCGGTTTCTTAGACGAGAAACTCTCAGAAGTGGACGAAGTGGACGCGAGACGTGCTGTGAGTACCATCCGAGTCTCCCGGGCAAGGGCACGTAGAGACTCAGAGGAGTGCTTTGTGAGAGGTTCGAGCAGGAGGAAAATATCATTCAGCACAGGGTTCGTCCGAACAGACAGTTCTGAGTTGGCTGAGGTCCCCAATATAAGTACAGAAGCTGCGAAAAGACGCGGAACAGCTCACCCTCTAATGATGCGAGTAAAAGATTCAGAGTCGTGATCGTGATCTCGTCAGGGGCAGCGTTCGGCGAGCCTTCGTCCTCGTCGTCGCTGTCTCCGGAACCTATCTCATCCTGACCAACAGATCCCGGGACGATCCTTAGGTCATCAAGTCCCAGCCCAGTTCGGTTTGGTCTTCTGGGCGACCTCTTCGGCTTTCCAGACATCTGCGCATCTTCCAGAGCGTGCTTTACGAACATCAAGATATGCTCTGGTTTCTTGAGTATGTTCGTTGATGGGCTCGCATCTGTAAGCTGTGCCTGGATCTGCATAATGAGCTGGAGGTATAACAGCGTTCTACCAAAGAACGTAAGGGCGAAGTGAAACCCAGAGAGAGAATAACGGCGCACCGGAGTGGATCCCCTTCGCTGTCCGACTTGACTCTACGATATGCTTCCAACAACCGAACAAACAACGAGGAAGAAACTTCGGGCCGGTTTACTACCTTGAGGAATCCGATGAAATGTGCGGGATCGGGGCGTAGATCAAGGAAATTGGAGTCGATGTCAAGTTTTCCGCTCTTTTCGGCTTCTTCCAACGCTCCTGGGGTAAAGATCGAGAGGTCTTCAGTCACCTCGGGCCTGTGATGACAGAGAGGTTAACTCCTCATATAAATGGGACGTAATCGAAGAAGTACCGTTCCGTTTGAGTGATTTCCCCCGCGATGTTCATATTCCAGTAACCACCCTCCCCTTCAATGATACTCCAACACACCTCTTCCACTTCCTGCGCCGAAACAATCCTAGACCACGTTCCGAGCAACCCTTTGATAGTTTCTTTCAAAGCCGGGTCTACGGTTTTCTTTGAGTCCAGGCACCCGAGGATTGCGTACAGAGCGGACGCGATCGGAGTAAAAATCGTTGAAAGTAGCGCTGGAGATGGATCTGTGTTAATCAGGATGGTTTGAAGGGTGGAAACACAGTCGGCGGTGTCGAATTGCTTCGGCTCTCGGACGCCACCTTGAGGTGGTACTTCCGCGACTTTGAGGAAGGGTTGATGAATCCGAGGAAGTAAAATACTCAAGGTCTCTTCCCTATTCTTTGATCCCTCGGCAAGAAGGCGGGAAATTGAAAACGCAGCGACACGGCGGTAAGCTGGGGGTGTGGCGTCTGGTCCATCGGCCAAAAGCGCGAGCAATTGAGGTATGACGTCACTGAAAAACTCCTGGTTCGATAGTTAACTCCCATAGAAAATGTAGTCTTCCCGGGCGTACCTGAGACGGGACCGACGGAGGGACGGTTTGCACGGCTTTTGCGAAATGCTCGAGTTTGTCAAGAGAAACATCGTTCTCTGACATCTCAACTTCTTCACCAAAAAGTGCGGCGCATAACCCACGGATCCCTCCTGGTCGGAGCAGTTGCCGACCAAGGAGGAACGAGCAAGTCTTGTGAACATAGGGGGGTAGCGGAGGTCGCACTGCGATTACCGAACCGAGGGACAGAATTACCTGGGACGGCGGGAGGCTAAAATCAGTGAGGAGCATTCTTTTGGGCAAGTAACCCGGTGGTGCTCACGACAGTAGACGCATTGTCAGTGGCCGGATGTCATCTTGAACCGGAGTGGATGGGGCGGACAAGGCTTTCGGAAGCCACCCCAACGTAATGCATGGCTTGAGGATATCGCTCAGGTGACGAGTGAGCAGTATGTTCGCCAAGAAGCTTTGCGATAATTGTCCTCGATGGCCGGAAGGGAGCACGATCGACAAAAGGTGGTATGTCAGGTCACAGAGTTCTTTGTAATCTTCCGGTCCCCTCGCCAAGTCAACGATGGATACAGATCCTTGAGCCTTTGGCAACGCGGGGGTATTCCAATTCGGCACGACACGATCTAGGAGGTCATCCGTTCCCCACTTGAAAACGATCGAAATCAACATCCGGAGGTGAGATACGTCTCGAGTCCCAAGCGCAGGTATCTCCGTCTGCACAGTCCCTTTCTCCGACTGATTTGCTTCTGCTAGTGTCAAGGCATCGTGTACTTGTCGAACAACGAAGAGAGCCTCCTTCGCCGTCTGGAGCTGGACCGCTGACAAATCCGCCTTTTCGTAATCAACCTCGGGGACGCCGCGTTCGGTGTAGTATTTGCTCAGCCTTGCACTTAGAACAGACTGTAGGTTTTCGGTTGCATGGTTTGTTGGAGTAGTCTTGTTGACCAGATGCGCTGCCGCGC
>Ga0307511_10006448_pt1 | contig 11821 bp, 10 predicted proteins | sample 13_EM_MG_FD_200266 | JGI IMG/M metagenome (GOLD analysis project Ga0307511, IMG submission 200266) | Populus trichocarpa ectomycorrhiza microbial communities from riparian zone in the Pacific Northwest, United States - 13_EM | ecosystem: Host-associated > Plants > Roots > Unclassified | place...
ATCAATTTTGCTGACGAGTCTATGTCACCATTTTTCATTGACGAATTGCATGTCACTAGCGAGTCAGTTTGCTAATGAATTGCATGTCACTAGTAAATCAGTTTCGCTGTTGAATTCTGCGTCGCCAATAAAACAATTTCATTGTCGATTTTCTGCGGCAGACTCCCATGTCAGAAATGATGTAAATGCTTATAACGATCTCATTGTATGATTGTGTAATATATGGAACACTTGAATGTAAACATGTGTATTTTTGGAAAATGTATGGTGACGAGTTATATGATTATCAAATGTATGGTGGTGCAACCAGGATCGGACCTTCAACCGGCAAGGACACCCCACTAGAGGAATAGGTAGGTGATTTCCACCTCCCTTCTAAAGTAACGTTAGTTTCTTAAGTGAATTTATTACGAAGAATCTATTGTTGTGCTATATGGAATGGCTAAACTGTCATGAATGGTTGTATGAGTATTACAAATGATCTACCGTTGTATTATACTGAATATTAATTGTCACAAATGGTTGTATGAGTATTATGAAGGATTTATCGTTGTATTATGTTGAAGGTTATTTGTTATGAATTTTTATATGAGTATTACAGGGGATCTATTGTTGCTTTGTATTGAACATTAACTGTCATGAATGGTTGGATGTGTCAAAGAACCATCTCAACCCAATAGCTTAAGCTGTTAGGTGAGGTCCCAGGATATGATTTATATTATTCTCTAACACACCCCCTAAAATGAAAGCCCTTTGGGCTTTAAACTTGCACAGGCCCACATTACCTTGTGCTTAATTTTTTTTATCAAATAAATGGGGATGGTGAGATTCGAACTCGAGACCACTTGGTCATCAAGGCTCTGATACCATGTCAAAGAACCATCTCAACCCAAAAGCTTAAGCTTTTAGGTGAGGTCCCAGGATATGATTTATATTATTCTCTAACAGGATGAGTAATATGAAGGGTCTATTATTGAGTTATACTAAATGCTAAACTATCATGAATGGTTGTATGAGTATTACAAAGGATCTGCCATTGCATTATACTGAAGGTTGATTGTTATGAATGGTTGTATGGGTATTACAAAGGATCTGTTGTTGTATCATACTGAATGTTAATTGTCATGAGTGGTTGCATGAGAATTATGAAAGATCTACCGTTGCATTATACTGAATGTTAATTGTTATGAATTTTTATGTGAGTATTATGAGGGATCCATTGTTGCATTGTATTAAACATTAACTGTCATGAAAGGTTGAATGAATAATACAAAGGGCCTATTGTTGTGTTATACTGAATGCTGAACAATTATGAAATGTTTATTTATGTATTACAAAGGATCTATTATCGTGTTTACTGATCGTTAAACTATTACGGAATGTCTTTATGAGTATTACGAAGGGTCTACTATTATGTTATAGCGAATTTCAAATTATTATGAATTGTTTGAATGAGCATTTCAAAGGATATATTATTATGTGATTGTGATTTCATAAACCGCCTCTGGAACGTTTGATTTGTTAATGATTAGCTTCGGTTAATGACATCCTAGAAGGATGATCAAGTTGCGTTTTATGATTAACTACGACTAATGGCATCCGAGACGGATGATCGGGTTGTGATTGATGATTTAGCTTTGGCTAACAACATCCTAAGTGGATGATTGAGATGAATAAATGATTGGCTTCGGCTAATGGCATCCTAAGAATTGATGTGTTCATGTGTACTATATTTTGTATATAGCAAGTATATGAAAGAACTACAATTGTTATGCTTTAAATAAAGAATAACGTTAGTTTGGTTAACGGTATTCGAGATTGGTGACTGGGTTTGAGTATTGTAATTAGCCTAAGTAATTGATGAATTATTAAGGGTGGTATTTACATAAGAGGAAATGAAAGAATTATGCTCTTTTGGTCTATGAATGAAATGTAACGTTAATATTGTTTTATTAGGTTTTTTTTTAATTTTTCTATAATGCTTGAAATTACCTTTTGCTTTAACAGGAACATCATACCAACATGGTGCGTAAGGAAATTCGTTTCATGGCTCGTATATTTTGAAAAGAACTATATATTCGCATGTTATGGGTAATATGAGTTCTGTATGAACAAACATGTTAATTGCTTAATTAGTTGTCCGACCCCTTTTGTAAAGACTTGTAACGAAAAATTGAAATGGAACATGGATGTGTATGTGCGAACATGTATATATGAAGTGTATGAATATATGTATGTGGTATTCTTCTTATGAGAATGTTATGTTGTGAAATTACATGAGGTCAGGATAATGAAAGTACTGGTTGTGTAACTTGTCGTTCGACACTCTTGTATGAAATCGTGATGATAACGAGACTAGAACATGAATGTGAATTTATGCGTATGTCAATATGATATAATGTAAACCTATGAGTATGAAAATATAATATTATGGGCATGTGTATTAAGAATCCATTTTATGGGAATGTTGATTTGCGATATCCTACGTGGATTGTGCCTTGTTAATGAATGGAATGCAATTATAAATCTGTAGAATGATATAGTGAAAAACATCCAGAACCTGAAGATTTATAAATAAAAAATTCCATCGATTTTGGCCTTGAAAAAGTCGGGTCGTTACATTCCTTTTGGTCGGACATTATTGTCCATTGACCCTTAATTTACACATGAAATTTATCATTTTTATCACAAGCATAATCACAATAACATGCTACAAATACACCTTCATTCACTTGGTTCACACCTATGAAGTTTCATCAATCACATAATAAAAATCAAGGCATCAACACAATGTGATTTCTGTTTCAGCTCCAGCATGCTTCTAAGATTCAATGGTAACATAATCCTGCACAAAACAACATCTAATCCCATTATCACACAAATTTCATCCAACACACAAGAAGAAATCACACCATTAACATTAGTATTTCTTTTTTGTTTTGCTTTCCAGCATGGTCTAAGGTTATAACAAAATCACAATCCATGCATTTCGCCTCATCACATCTGCATTCTGTCTAAACCTCAACTATGGTCGGTCCCTTACTTCAGTTTGTGTTTAACATCATCCATTTTCTTGTTAAGAGTTCTGGAATTAGGTCCCCTATCCAGCCCCATTTTTGTCCCTCTTTCTAGTCTAATTTTCCTTAATAGTTGCAGGAAAATCCTAGGTCATTTAGTTAGGGTTTTCATCTTTCTTTTTGTCTCAAAATCACAAGAACGGTGGAGATGAGTTCTAGTTCATACCTCACGGTTCTCAACAACTTTAAAAAGGAGTTTGATGGTATGTTCTTCTCTTTTAGTCTAGTTTCTTCCCTCTCTCACTTGTTGTCTAGCTGGCCAGTTACACCCCCTCTTTTTTCCTGATTTCAGCCATTAACCTCACTCTAGCTCTTCTCTTACTCACACAATCAATGAAGGGGACATGTAGCTAGATTGGGTCTGGTTTTCTGTGGAGAAGAGGTAGAGGAGCAAGAGCATGCAGCTGTTGCAGCTTGTCTTTGGGAAGAGGAAGGGTCACCCTTCTCTCTCCTTGTATTTATAGCCCCTATAAGTGTGTTGGGGTGTTTGGGGGTTGTTATACCTTATCCTTGTTCCTCATTAAGTTATCCCAAAACCGGTTTTCCCCCTTCCCGAGGCCTCTCAAGAGTAAACCGGTTTGGTCCCTTTAATTTTGTTTAGTGTTGGTTGACCTTTTGTTCAAGTTTTCATAGGGATTTACATTTTTTTTTCTCCAAAGTTGGCTGGTTTTTCACCCCTTAATTCTTCCTAGAATGGTTCGGCCAAAGACAAGATTTGTTCGGGTTTCACAAAACACATGGATTCATCAGCGCACCCATCCACCGTTGACTTAGAAATCGTCAACGACAGCTGAGTCGCTACCGACTAGAAATCATCAACGAAACTAATTCCACAGTTGACACATGGATTCGTCAGCGCACACAACCCCTATTGACTCAGAAGTCGTCAACGAAAACAGTGTCATCGCTGATTCAGAAATCAACAACAAAAACTGTGTCGCTGCCAATTCAGAAATCGACAATGATGGTGGAGTCGTTTCTGGCTTTACCCCTTTTTTGTTGTTGGGTGTTTACGAACTCCATCTTGAAATCACTCTAGGCAAGCTTTGTTCAAGCTAGTGAAGTCCACACACATCCACTACTTACCATTACCATAACTACATTTTCCAACCAGGTTGAGTATAACACTCCCCTGATGAAACCAGAGGCCAGAAGTTTGTCCACTTCTTGAGTTATAACCTTCTGTCTTTCTCCCCTAAAATTCCTATTTTTCTGACTAATCAGATGTGCAGCTGGGTATACCCTTAACTAGTGGGTAACTATCTTTGGAATGATGCATGGCATCTTTGATGCATCTGTTGTGAAATTCAACTTTTGGATTTGCAGGAGCTCCGTTAATGATTGTTATTGTGTTGGTGTTAAGGTTGATCCCACTTTCACGAAATCTTGTTCATCTCCCTCCAAAAAAACATCCTTCAATTTCTCAACAGCTTTAGTTCTGATTTCTACTCTTTTCTTCAAGGACCTTTGTTAGTCCGATATTAGCACTTTCTTGCCTTTCAAGCAAATAATGGCACATTGTCTTAAGGTTGTTTAACCCCCCTACAATGTGGCTACTCCTTTCAAAGTTGGGAACTTTAATGCCAAGTGTCGGATAGTGATGACAACATTGATTTGATATAGAAAAGGCCTTCCTAGAATGACAATATAAGTCAATGTTGTATCAATCACCATGAAACTTTGTTGGAGTGAGACACATTTTGGAAGGGTGCCCATTACAACTGGTAACTCTAAGGCAACTTTCACTAGTATGCCTGAACCCTCTATCCCAATGAGGGGGGTTTTACTGGTGTTAGTTTTGAAGAGGGGATTCCTATTTGGACCATAACTTCTACGGAAAGGATGTTAACTGCACTACCATCATCTACTAGTACCTGATGTACTATATGATTAGAGATAATAGTGGAAATGTCGAGGGTGTCGTTATATGGAAAGGTCACTCTTTCTCCATATTCAGGAGTAAAAGCTATTAGCTTGTGTCATTAACCCACCAATCTAGTAGTTGTGAGGACTTGTTTCCTATACTTCCTCTTTTCATTGTTAGAATCCCCTTACAGAGGTTCCCCCTAAGATTATGTTGATCTTAGGTAAAGTTGTAGTACATTGACCAGGTTCTTCTCTATTCTGCTCGGGGAAAAAAATCCTTCTTTAAAAACTGATGAAGGTAGCCCTTAGCTATCAGCCTTTTAATTTCCTTTTTCAAGACATAGTAGTCCTCTGTGTCATATCCTTTATCTTTATGAAAAAAAAGAGTACTTTTTAGATATGTGTGTGCTGAAGGAGACTTCATGGGCAAAAGGATATCAAAAAAACTCTTTGCCTTGGATGGTTGTAAGGACTCCAGTGAGGGTGGTGTTTAATGGAAAAGCACATGCTTCAAGATAACCTAGACGTTCCCTGGTGGTTTCTTATAACTCCTCTTAAGATTGTAATCTCTTCTAGGAGAGCGATCCCATTTAGGTGAGCAACCCTATTTGGGGGACCTTTATGGTTGTTTGTCCCTGGTGAAACAGGGAAGATCATGGCGGAGCATACTTACCTCATCTACCCGAATGTAGCTCTCCATATTTTGCTTCACTTTGAGTAACCTTCTATTTGGTAAGGTGTACCTTCACAAGGTTTTTTCCCTCACTCCACTAATAAGGGCTTTTAAAGCTACATGTTCGGTTAAATCTTCAACCAAGTATTTCCTTGTTAAATCTCTTGAGGTATGCTCTTGTAGACTCATCCTTTGCTTGGGTGATTCCAAAGAGTTTAGTAGAACTCTTTTTGGCTAGAATACTTTTATTAAAATGTGTCACCAGTAGTTTGGCACATAGATCACTGAAACTGGAGATTGAAGTTGGGTTCCAAGTTGTTGATAGAAGCTGGTTCCAAGTTGTTGTACCATGCTCTTACTTAACCTCTAAAGGTCATAGGGAGGATCTTGCAGATAACATGTTTGTCCTGAATTACTAGCTCCAGACTGTTGTGCAAATTTTGAACATGTTCTTTGGGATCTATGAGCACATCATAGTTATGTAGGGTCATTTTTGTGGCGATGTAGTCTCTACGTATGTGAGTGTTAAGCACATGTCTGGATAAAGGAGAATCTCTAATCTGATGAGCAGTGTAGACATCTTTCTAGATGAACCCTTCTTCCAACTTTTTGCCATTCCTACGCTTATCGAGTTCAAGGAAACTTGAAGTCTCTGGTGTAGGATGAAGGGATAGATGGACAACCTTTTTTTTACGCTACCCAAATGGACGCCTAGAAAAAACAATTTGCACCCGAGCGCCATGAAAGTGTGTATGCTCATTGGAATGGCTCGATGACCCATGAGATTGAAGACCCTCTATAGGATCATTGTATTCGTATTCTGCTTATTAGTATAATCATCTACGGATACCAGATGGGGCCTATTGTTGTGAAGGTTAATGGAGAGATGCAACAACTTGTTAAGGAGGGGCTAAGACTCATTAAGGTGGATTTTCTCTCGATTGTTGATTTCCCAATAGTGTTTAGGTGAGGAGTGACACGATCAAAGAGTTGATGTCTTATCCCAAGTGCAGGAGTGTCAAAATAATAAATAACCCGGCAAGACTGGGGTCGATCCACATGGAGGTCAACTATATAAATTATAAATTATATATATAAATTAACAAAGAGTTAAAGAGATTTTTGAGATGTGAGATTAATGTGAGGATTAAATAATGATAAAAACTGTTGTCAAGGTTAGAGGATCCACTAATGGTATTAGAAATAAGTATAGTATAAACTCTTTTTATTACTCAACTAGAAACAACACACAAAGGAGATTCCAATCGAAGGATTTATCCTTAATAGTTCATTATAAATTTTTAACATGATCATATTAATGATCTTATTTTAGTAACACCATACTTTTAAATATTGTCAGGAATTCATGATGCTAACTTATGTTAACAACAAATCAAGTTCCTCTCATAACAACGATGTCGGCCGAAGACTATGAAGGATCAAGCATTTGATGTACCAAGTGTTATACAATACAAATCTAGATTAACCATTTAACAAGCAAGGTATTAAGAATTGATAAGATAAAAAGGTAAGATATATTAATAACAAACTTTCTTGGATATAAACATTGAAGTCTATGTTGAGTTTATATTATACATATTTTAACACCATTAATGAAACCTTTTCACCTTGACATAATTAACTTAGCTAGACATTATGAAGAAGAAGAACATAAATAAACAAGATAAGAACATAATTATGATATAAGTTAACTAAGAGTAGTAAAGGAAATGAAAAGCATAAACAAGAGATTAATGAAAATAAAACATGAAATAAAACTTGAACATTACAAAGAGAGAGTAAGCAAGAAAATGATCTTGATCTGAAAACCAAGATGCCTAAATGAATAGAAAATGCCTCTTTTTATAGGCTAAAATTCAGAACTATTCATTTGGTAATTGATTATTGATATAGTGGCCAACTATTAATTTAGTGGACTTGGTGGACAGCAGTACTCAAGCATTTTTCCTGGATGAAATGACATTGATGCAATCAGAATTTGGCAAAGTGTTCTTCATAAAAGTTGTTGGAAATCATCTCCTCTTTCCACCCATAACATTTCAGAGCATTTGGATCACTACAACTCGAGATATGGCTAAAATACTGAGTAGTGCTTCTGGTGGACGTGGTAGATAGTCCTCAAGCTCTTGTCTGGATGAAATGTCATTACTAACATCAGAACTTGTCTTATCTTTCCACCCACCACATTTGATGTCATTGTACCTTCTAGAACTCCAGATATGGATAAAATTCTGAGCAGTGTTTGGGCTAGATTGCAGGACAGATTCTGACTTCTCTTTTGGGGCCAAGCTTTGAATTTGAAAACGACTGATTTGGGTCTTCTACTCTTCATGAACGTTGTAGGCTTATTTCTTAGCTTTTTAGCCATATAAACCAAACTGAAATCCAAGATCTACAGCTCTAGATATGTCCCAATGATTGAACAGTGTTCCAATTTGAATTGAATCAGCATCTCTTTTCTAAGTTTAGCCTTTTCTTTGTCCTTTCACTTTCAATAGTTAATCACATCAATCAATCCTTTAAATTGTGAGATATACCTGTATTTAAAATGAACATTTACCATAAATTAAAGCTATTTTATATTATCAGACTTGTTATTATAAAACATGCTCTAGTTAAGGAGTTATTGATACTTCAAGTGCAAATTGATGATATAAAACCTTGATAAAAATGCACTTTTAAGTACTAATCACAAGCATTCTGATGACTCGCCCGATTATGTCTGTTTAAATACTAACCACTATAAATCTAACAATTGAGGGATCCTACAGGGGTTAAATCCTCTGATCATCCCAAACAAGATAAGTGGGCTATCTGAGATGAAAGATTGAGGGTTGTTGAGAGATTTGACGCCTGTGCCCTAGTTAGAACAGTTGAGATATGCTTGGTGTCAAATATAGTGGTGCCTAAGAAATCTAGGGTGTCAGAATTTGTCAAGTAACAAGACTAGAATGTCCTAATATGCACTTGAGGTCATACTGTAAAAAAATAACATAAGTCATGCGATGAGAAGTTACTTATCCATTTCTTCCAAGATAGCTTGACTGGTTCTACGTTAAGCTGATACATGGCCTTAAATAACATAAGGGTAAAAAAATAAAGTGATCTTGCTGATGCTTTCTTGAAACAATAATAATATTTACATCGCTTTAGACCGAACGAGCTTGATGGTTATGGAGAAGAGCAACAAGGAAACCATAAGGGAGTATGCTTATAGGTGAAAAAACAAGGCAATGCATGTATAACCACCTTTGTTGAAGAAAGAGATAGTGACTCTATTTGCCAATACTTTTAAGTCCCCTCGTATTATGAGCATCTTATGAGTAGCTCTACCTAATATTTTTATAATATTGTTGTTATTGCTGAGAGAATAGAATAAGAGATACGAGTTGGTAGAATATCAAAACTTACCAGGAAGAAAGGGTTTACTAGGAAGAAAAAGGATGTTGAGATGAGCAACGTGGAATAAAGGGTATAAGAGTAAAAAGAATTACCAAATCCAAAGCTACCAAACCCTGTCTTCCTAAATATCCACTATTAACTTTATCAATTCTATTTTGATAAACCAGCTTACCAATCCGCCATAAAACTAAGCCAAAAACATTTTAAGGAGAGCCTACCAAAGAAATTAAGAACAACTCCTGCCTCTACCTATGCCCTTAAAAAAAATGTATGTAAAATTGCTAAGTATAGGTCATGTGGCTCCTCTTTCATTTCCACCACTAAAGCCTTCCTTCCTAAATTGGTACAAACTAGATCTAACATATGAGTACCTTGCTGGAAACCCTGGTCATAGTATTGATAGTTGCTCAGCAATCAAGAGGAAGCTCTTGTGATTATTCAAAGCAGGATGGATAACCTTTGAAGATGCCCCTAACATTAATTCCAACCCCCTACTTAATCATGCTTTAAGTAGTGGGGGAGTAAATGTTGTGGACTTTGGAAGAAAGAAAGAGAAGGTTTTAAGGGTAACCATGGATAGGTTGTATGATATATTAGTGCAAGCCAAGTGTTTGCCAACAAAAAATGAATTAGGTTCAAGAAAGAGTGATAATTTTTGTAAGTTCCACAAAGCAATGAGACATAACATTGATGAATATGAATAGTTTCACCAAAAGGTGATATAAATGATGACATGTGGTCCGTTATAAATAGAGAAGAAGGAAAAGGATGATGTCGTAGACATGATAAGTTTGTAAGGGAAAAAAGTAAAGATGTGTAGGCTTCAATATACCGAGAGTGATCCACCAAAGCTTGTCTCAACAAGGCCTACCATTACTTACAATGGAAACTATAATGCATTACTTCATAATTACAGAAATTCTCCTAATATTAAGGGTCTTACTTCTATGTTTTAGACCGAGATTGATGGACTAACTCGAAGTGGCAGGTGTTTTACACCTGAAAAACTAGAAAGACAATGAAAAGACAAAGGAAAAATGGTTGTAGATGTCATCAAAGATATGAAAATAAACAAACTCGTAAGTGAGGAAAAAGCTGGTGAATTCTTAAAGTTGATGAAGCACAATGAGTATAGTGTGGTATATTAGCTAAAGAAAACCCTTGCTAGGATATCCATGATATCTCTTTTTTCTGAGTTTCGAGCCCCCACCGTAATACGCTGTAAAGAGTGTTGAACGATGCATATATGCCCCAAGACATGGCCCAGATGACTATGGATCATCTAGTTGGAAGAATCCATGCGATAAATTACCTATACTTCACTGAAGTCGAGCTGAATGCTAGAGGATTGAGTTATAATAAACCTCTATACATTACTGTGAAGTGCAAGGATTGTTCCATTGGCAAAGTATTAATAAACAACGATTCAGCTTTAAATGTAATCCCAAAGCATGTGTTAGATGAAATACCAGTTGATTTAACCCATATGCTACGAAGCACCATGACAGCTAAGGCTTATGATGGTTCCATAATGCAAGTGGTAGGGACCATTAAAATAGAGTTGTTCATTGGCTCGCAAATGTTTTTAGTAACCTTGCAAGTGATGGAAATCCACTCGTCATACAACATGTTATTAGGAAGGCCTTGGATACACGCCGTTGATGTTGTGTCATAATCCTTGTATCAATGTTTGAAGTATATTGTGAATGGAATATTGGTGACAGTTAAGGCCGAAGAGACCTTGGCAATGATGTAGAATATAATAGTTCCCTACATAAACATGATTGTACCAAGAGAAACCAACCATAAATGAGTATATTGAGCTTCGCATCACATTATCAATCAGGACATTATGTGGCAAATGAAAGTCGTCTTTCAAGCTTGCTTTATTTAAATTCATATAGTCTACACATACTTTGATTTTATCACCCTTCTTGGAAAATACTACTAGATTAAATACTCATTGTGGGTACCTAGCCACCTCCAAAAAACCACTATCTCTTTGCCTTTCTATCTTGGCTTTCACCTTGAGCACCATATTTGGACAAGTTCTTTGTAATTTCTGCTTCACATGTATACTTCCTTTATTTAATGGCACTTTATATACTATAATATTAGTATCTAAACCAGGTATCTTTGTGTAGGACCAAGTAAACACATCGACATACTCGCGTAGTAGTGAGATCAAGTTTTCCTTTTCACTAGGTAGTGATTAGAGTCCCTATTTTCAAATCTCTTTCATCCTGCCCTGTACCAACATTAATTGTCTTTAACTCTGTTTTTGCCAGTTTCTAAGCTCGCTTTAAATGTTCTACTAGCTTAGCGAATCTTTTACATCATTTTCTTCCCATTCATTTTCTTCTATTGCAATTGTGTACTCATCAAAATTTATCCATTCATTCTCAATGTAATATGCTCATGATTTAGTGAAAGATCCGCTTTCAAATTTCTTGAAAGCAGAAGGTGTTTAGTGTAAGTGTGTTTTTAGCAAAGATAAAAAGATGGAGAAATTTACAAAAATGCATGATTTCATTGATCAAAAGAAAAGGCTCAACTACAACGAAAACCATATGTTGACATCTTGAGCCAAGATTGCCAACTTGATATGAAAGCAAAGACAAACATATAGACAAACATTAAAAGCACTTTAAAACACCATTGTCATTTACTTTTTGAAAACTATAAGAGCCTATCTTTGAAACCTTTCACCACCTACCAGCTTTCGCTCGAAGGTCTTTGCAAACATTTCTTCCACAATATGGACAGTTAGTTGTGGTAGTAA
>Ga0307511_10006449_pt1 | contig 11821 bp, 13 predicted proteins | sample 13_EM_MG_FD_200266 | JGI IMG/M metagenome (GOLD analysis project Ga0307511, IMG submission 200266) | Populus trichocarpa ectomycorrhiza microbial communities from riparian zone in the Pacific Northwest, United States - 13_EM | ecosystem: Host-associated > Plants > Roots > Unclassified | place...
GGGAACCTTGCATCACCCTAGAATCCTCAACGCTTACTCGAATGCCATCGTTGGAGATCTGGACTTGCGCACGCGAGACGAAGCCGACGCAGCGGAGGATGTTGAAGAGTTGCCGGGCGGAGCTGGTGACGGCGGAGAAACATGGTGGGCCGGGGGAGTCTTGGGAGGTGTTCATCGCGAGGAGGTGGGGTGCCCACCATGGATAAATGGATGGATAATGAATGGCTGTTTGGATATTTCCCAATGGGGTAAGTTGTGGTTGGGTGGGACGCAACTACAGCTCAGCGAAACAATTACAAGTACGATTTTACCAGTAAATTGATATTACAAGAACTCCTGATATAAAATATATGTAGCCCCTTTCCCGCAAACCCATTACTGCGTAGGTGATGGTATTCTGATCCGCGTCTCAGCCTGAAAACCATCGCCACCCCTCATTCAATTCCAGCGTCCCCGTCTAGACGTAGACTCCCGCCGCACATATCAAGAACACCGAGCCGAATCTATAGTACCCTCGTCAGCACCGCCGTTGAAGTAAAAATGACAATTACATACCCAAACGCCAGTGACGCTGGAAGAGCCAGTATCGGTGCATGTACGACTGATTTATCTGCCCGCCATTGATATCAATAACCAATTGCCATTATCCGGTGGAGACCTATGAGCCCATACTCAACGAAAATAGTCCCGTCAATACAAATGCTGTCCAAGCCGATTAGCAACCATTCACAATAGACAATAGCTGCCCCCGGAGCTTCCTACCGATAGCCATCAACACAAACGCCACACTGCCCTGCCCTCCCTTGCCCACCAACGGCGTAAACGCAGCTTGTGCTTCGAGCCACTGCTTGTCCATGATTGCTATTTCCGTTCGAGAGTCGTTGTTTTCCGTGGGAACTTGTTTCGCAGTTGATTTTTTATGGGATCCGGTGCTTCGCATGCGAAGGACAGCTTTCGCTTTCTAGAACGCAACGCAACAGGATCGGCTATATCTTGGCATCTGCAAACCAGCGGAAGCTCCCACGCCAAGCACCCTTGAGCCTCCGTCGCGCAAACCAAGCAATATCAATAATGAAAGCCCCGTAAACGAATCACGAGGATAATAAATTTGAGGCACAAAGGCACAAACGATCACGACAGCTTTCTCCGGCGTATATACAGCAATGCCACACGTTAAAAGCGAGTGTAAGCTTCCCGTCCGATGTGCGCTCACCAGGTCCAGCCATGTATAATTGACGTGCTAATCAAGTTATTGGTACAGTCAAGCGTAAATCGGAATCGAGCGGGAACGGGGCTGATGAAGGCGGAGGAGGGGACAGGAAGAGGATTAAGTCCTCAGAGCCAGCAGAGAAGAAGGAGGATGTCGTCGTTGAGGAGGAGAAGAAGCCCGAGAGGTTGAAGCCTTATAAGGAGTGTACGTGTCTCCGCCCCCCTAACCCCATAATTGCACCTTACCCTGAGCTGGGCGTACAAGAGAGGTCGAAATAGTATAGAAATGAGTGGCACTGACAACATGCAGCAAACGCCAAAATTGAAGAACGCAACGGCGAAATAGAATTCCGCGTTGTCAACAATGATAATACCCGCGAATCGACCATTATTCTCACCGGGCTCAAGATAATATTCCAAAAACAGTTGCCTAAGATGCCAAAGGATTATATCGCCCGGCTGGTTTATGATCGGACGCATGTTAGTATGGCGATTGTGAAGCATCCTTTGGAGGTACTAGGGTACGTCCATCCAGCCCAGTCAAGTCTGCAGCAGAAAGAGGTAGTCTGAATAATCTTGGGCTAACGACACCCCCACCAGAGGCATCACCTACCGCCCCTTCAAAGGCCGTCAATTCGCCGAAATCGTCTTCTGCGCCATCTCCTCCGATCAACAAGTCAAAGGCTACGGCGCACACCTCATGTCCCATCTTAAAGATTACGTCAAAGCGACCTCAGACGTAATGCATTTTCTGACATACGCGGACAACTACGCCATCGGGTACTTTAAGAAGCAAGGCTTCACCAAAGAAATCTCGCTCGACCGCCGGATCTGGATGGGGTACATCAAAGACTACGAAGGCGGTACTCTCATGCAGTGCTCTATGATCCCCAAAATCCGGTACCTCGAATCCGCAAAAATGCTCGCAAAGCAAAAGGAGGCAGTCAGGGCCAAGATTAGAGCAATCTCAAAATCACATATCGTCCACCCCCCACTCAAGCTATTCCGAAACGGCCCGTGTAAAATCGACCCGGCATCTATCCCCGCACTTAAGGAGTCCGGATGGAGTCCCGAAATGGACGAGTTATCCCGGGAGGCTAAACACGGCCCTCACTTTGCTCAACTCCAGCATCTCCTCAACGAGCTCCAAAATCATCAAAGCGCCTGGCCGTTCCTGCAGCCTGTCAACCCAGATGAGGTCCAAGATTACTATAATGTCATTCTTGAGCCCATGGATCTGAGTACGATGGAAAGTAGACTCGAGGCAGATCATTATGCGACGCCCGAAGATTTCATTAGGGATGCGGGGTTGATCTTTAAGAATTGTAAAAAGTATAATAATGAGACGACGACGTATTATAAGAACGCGGTGAAGCTGGAGAAGTTTTTGAATAATAAGTTGAGGGAGATTCCGGAGTGGTCGGTGAGTACTTTGATTCTACTCTTATATATCGCAGGGCTTTGGTATTGATATATTCGGATGGTGGCTAACATTTTGTAGCATCTTGCGAATTGAACTGAGGGTAAAAGTGACTGACATATTCCCGGCTTTTTGTGTTTCCTTTTTTTTGGTTTTCTTCATTATATTGTCTCTCATGCACTTTTATTATATGCGTTATGCGTGCATGCAGCGAGTTTAAGCTTCTCTTTACAAACCCAGACACGTTTTTGTGTTTCTTTTTTTTTTTGCTTCTTTCCTTTTTACTTTTATATGATTACCATGGACATGGGAATTTGGAGAATTGGAGTACTTGGGGTGCCTTTTTGGGGCGGACTTTTTTCTTTTTATTGTATGTTAATTTAATTAATGAATTAATCCTTTGATCAAGCAATAGTGAAAGAGGAAATGTAGTTCAGGATTACGAATGACTCTTGTCGCACGTAAAGGAAGTACTCTACATATTGTACCTTTACTCCTGTATGTATACAATACTATCCAACGTCGCCAAAAATAGCAGCCTCGTCAATATAAGCAGCCTGTCGACGTTTCTTGTATGGCGATGTAGGTTCAGATGTTGTGATGATGATATATTAGTTGTTTTTGCACACTGACCAGACCGGTGTATGTATATATATGACGGGATCCAGGTAGTTTCGTAGCCTCGTTCCCAATAAATCTACCCGCCCCAGGGTATGTTTCGAATCCGTCCAATCATTTTAGGCGTCCCCCGACAAGCGTTAACGCGCAAATTGCACAAGTATGGATGTTGCCTGTAACTACAGTACATGTATACCCTCCCATCCATCAATCTATATAGTATACTCACGTAGCAGATTGCTCTACCACACCGATAAACTGGAATGTTTTTCTTTTTTCTTCTTTTTTTACCGTTTCGCATCATGCCGACTCATTCTGATCCAGACGGAGACTCAACCGATATCTCATGTGACAAGGCAAGGCAAGCAAGGCGGGAGTTGCACCGTCGCAAGATCCAGTCCGATCTGAAAGTGCAAGGAGGGGGGAAAGCCTGGCCTTGGGGTCTGATCGCGGCTTTGAAATGTTTGTTCTGCCTGTGAGGGGAGTGGAGAATAAGCTCTGTAATACTGCAAGGGATATCATGATCGTAAAGTTCTATTCTCGTACTCCCCTCTTTTGTGTCTGTATATAGAGGGAGAGCATGATGCCTATGTGAAACCCATAAGAGATTTAAACAAGAGCCCATGGGGCCTTGGGTCAAAGTTGATTTTAAATAATATACAAACAATAAACTGAAACTGGAAAACCTGGGTATTCGGCAGTTTTGTTCCCCACAGTTTGACTCGTTTCGCAATTCGCGCTGGGTACCTCCGGCTGTCAAAGCCGAAGTCGGCTCCCGATGCATGGCAAAAGTTGACTCTCTGTTGGACCCGGGTGATTTTCAGGCTAAAGCCTAGTCTGGTTGCTAAAGTCTGCAGTTCCAGCACCAGTGGTTGATACGTAGAGTGGCTTGGGCTATCAATGGCTGGTTAAAGTAGCGTGACCAGTCTTTGTTCTTTTCATAAACTGGTAATGGCGGACAATGTGGGGTTACCCTGAATACGGTATAATGCCCCGCATTCTTCACCTGCGTACTAGATTGCATGCACCCTGTTATATCGCTCAGCAATAATCTACCACAAACTAAACCCGTATTCATTAACCCTCTACAGAACAGTACCTTCCATCACCACCCTCCTATGATAAATCCGAGTGATTTAGACACTTCTATCACGAGACAGTTAACCAGGTATGTCGACCAATCTGATTTCCTCGGACCCCCCATCCTACCTAAGGCAAACCCAAAGAATTTATCGGCTGCCTATTATTGATTAAAAATTCGGGATTAGCCCGTTGTGCCAGACGTGAGCATCATAGAGAACAGATGAACCCGTCTTATTGGGTAGAGCCGGGGTCACAGGGCTCCATGTAAAAAGAGAGGTTATGTGGATATACATCGCATTTCATTGGCTGACACTCTCATCAAGTTTGCCGAAATACCAAAATCAGGAAGTTGTCCTGTCATCCTGCAACCATATGAATCAGACATCGAGAACATAATAATCCCCCACAATCTAGGCGGCGCACAAAGAACATACCTTGATCCCTCCCGTCTTTTATCATGAGTTTGAGCTGCTGTTTGAGTTGCTTTTTTTCTCTTGTTGCTTTAGTTGTATGTTTATCATACTAGGTGGGTTCTCATGGTACGATATTATGAACACACCCACCCCAGTGCTGGTAGTAAAACTACGAGCCACACCTTCAGGCGGAAACAAAGGGGATATCCGGTTGACATTCCGCTATTCCCATGTCCATTGGCTGTGGAGCTATGTAGGCTGTCTATGCGGTTAAAGGATGTCGATGCTGCTGGTGTTGCTGCATGCGAGTTGCAGATTACATGCCTTAGCTTGGTGCTGGACATACTTTAAAATATGGGCAGAGAGCGAAACTTGCTTGCCTAAAATAGATCTTTTTAAAGGAGAACAGTGAAGCACCAGACTACCGGTAACGGTGAAGATGCGGCCTCTCCATATGATGGATATGTAGTCTCCAGGGCTAGACAATTTAGTAGCTCTTTGGTACCGCTACTTGGAGTCTTGATATGTATACATATGAGAATGTTTGAGGGAATGCGCGCCAAGATAACAGCTTCCGCGAGCTAACCACTTCGGGTGGTTAGCTCTCCAATTTGCAAGAACCAGACTAATTCGCAAGCGTTGTGATGTCACTGAACTTTTCAGCCTGATGCGCTTACATCTTGCTGGCAGGCATGTTCATTGCTTCGAGATACAAAGACATACCATCATGGAAATCATAGGCAACACAATCCCAATACTGTCATAGCACACCTGCATCCACCTGAGCCGAGGCTGATGGTACACGTATCTGATCACAAAGCTAAGTAGCTGCTAACAGGCTACATACATAAGTACCTTACACATGAAACCCCGACAGCATTAAACCTAAGCTATGGGGACATCAAGAGCATGTGCGTACAGCCGTCCAATGCTATACGTACAGCACATACACAGGGTATACTTTGCTCCTTCGACTGAGGCAGATCCGAGAGGTCACCTGGATGGCCCCCATCAGGCATTTAAGTGTAGTCAGCTTCCCTGTAGTAAAGGACTGCCAATATTGTAGCCAATGGGCTACATCAATGACCATAAGCCCTGAGTTATGTCCGGTATACTTGTGGAGTGGGCTTTTGTTTTTATTTGGATCTTTATCATTTCCGTGACCTTTCGAGCACACGAAACATGAATTCTTCATGCGGTTCAAAAGCAATGTTGTCCGGGATTACCATTCTCAAAAGCCGTTTTTGGTACAGTGTGATCCACGTGTCTACCGTTCAGAATACTAGGCAGGGATCTTGGCGGGGGTCTTGGTGAGGCAAAGTCACTCAGCCATATAATCTGCGCGCCAGGCGGGGGTGATGTTTCGGCATAATATTTAGAAAGTGGCCAAGAGATCTGAGCAAAAAAAACGGGAAAGGGTGTGCCCTGGATACGGTACGATACTGGCATATGGAGCTACTGCGGTCACTGGGTGCTATTTGTGAGGCTTGAGACTAGGACGGACCGTGGAAAGGGCTTTAGGTAAGAAAGGGGCATGATGGTCAGGTACGGATAATGAGCATACCCAGCTAAAACTAGAACTCAAGTTCAACACCATCAATACGGACACCCGTCGACCAAACGTTTGAATGGAGCTTCAGTCAGGAATTTGGACATGTTTCATATGTACATGTACAATAAAGGCACGGTTTTTATTTGAATTATGCGAGGAAAGAGGGTCGGATTATTCAACCGGAGGGTGGCATGATCGATACACGGGGGAGGCAAATGCACCAATACAAATCTCCAGACTCAGAGGTGTTTAAAAATCGTGATCACTACATGTACATTCTACCACAACATCAATTGAGAAAACCTACCCCAACGAACGATGTAACACACGTCGGGGCTTCTATAAGACCGGATCACGGGTTCGGGGTCACTTACAAATTTGGTGCGTGTTTGTAGCCTAAAATTCACCGCTTCAAACATCGGCGACAAGCCTGACTGCGAACACGGGTGACCGACCAAGTAAGAAAGCTGGCGTTCTGTTTTACGAAAATTCGGAGATGAAACAAACAAGGGAATGACCCGAACACTAGTCTGGTTCCCGAACACGATACCTACTACAATTGGGGCTTGTCATTCGATCCGCTGAAGCGAAGTGAAACTATTAAGCTTATATTATGGCACCGTCAAACAGAGCTCAGCCATTATGAAGCTCTCTTCGCTTCAGCTACTCAGCTTAACTGTTAAGCGTTTTTAATGAATACTTCGGGCTGTGGCAGAAGCGTTTGCGCATACAGAAGCTGCTTAAAAGTTGAAACTTTAAACAAAAGGAAACATTCAGCACTGGTGCGGTATTGTCGCCCCACCCCCCGGTCTGTGCAAGTGCGCCGGCAGTAATCCGGCCAATCAATCCATTTGGCATATGGGGCCAGCTTCCGTTCCCCGCGGTCTCAGCTTTCGCACACTAGGTTAGTGTGGTCACGCACACCTAGGAGTACCCGGCCGAGCAATTGTGGTGTATATGTTCATCGGATCTACTGGGGGGGTGGAGATCTCGAGAGGTGCGGACGATTGATGGATTACTGAAATCATTGTGCAGAGGGAAGATGTACTATGGGAGACTCTGAAACTTCGGCCGCCTTGCAATGTGATACTTGTTACCATAGATTGGGGAGTATCAGACTGACTCTTTCGTATGTGGTGCTCTGGCTCAGTGTGCCTGAACGATCCATTTTGACAGGGCGCCCAGCACTCAGCAGGCCATTGACACCCCCATCCTTCGTTTCTGTCCCTTTTCCCACCCCACCACCACGCATTTATTTTTTCCTTGGGGGGGGGGGAATGCAAATTGCACGCCCGCCCTGTAGAAGCTGCCAGTGAACTGTGCATACTTGCCAATTATAGCTCTATTCTTTTGCTGTCTCAGTACTTGGTACTTGAGTACGTACTGCTGGGTTCTGAGTTCTTAGGTCTTACCGCGCATGCCCACGCCCGCCCACGCCGACCATAAGGCGGGCTAGCAGCACCTCAATCGTCATGGAAAAAGGAAGTATACCGCTGTGGAGAAACTACAAAAAGTAGCAGCAGAGGAAGCAAAAACGCAGACTGGCGACAGAGCACTGGCCGCACAGGAGCGCACCCATGATACTCTACGCTGCTGCTGCTGCACCCCCCAAGCGCGAGCTGTTTACTCTAGCAGCGGTAGAGCTGCCCTGCTACCTGGAGTGCAGGTAGAGCGACTTGTGGGCACAACTAGAGTTTTTGCAGCTGGCGTGGGTGTGTTGAATGGAGAAAGGGTGCTCCGCTTGGGCATAGTGCGGGCGTCGATGCGAGCCATTCCCTTCCATTTGCTCTGTACGCTAGTCCTCTTACATTTGTCGCCCACCAGCTTCGCTGCGAGAGCACCTAGAGGTTGATTACCCTTCCACTCGTTCTCGCCATCTTCTACCCTTCCCTCCCTTGCAACTCCCCCCCCCAAACTTCATATTATTCTGTAAACATCCTCCTCCACTCTTCTTCTTCTTCCTGTACACTCCAGATCACGGAGAATCCACTCTCTTCTGTTTTACGTTTCCTTTCACAGGCATCGTTTCGCAACCTTGACCAAGCTTCCACACAGGAAACGGGGAGGCTTGCTGGAGCGCTCTCGGCTGCATCATAGTACCTTCAACACCATACTACTTCTTCAAGCTTTGGACGGGTTTCCACACAGGACACAGAGTCAATATTTCTTATCATACGTCTGATAAATAAACACCACATAGGTTGCCGATAGTGATAGGAATACAGTAGAGATTTTGCAGCAAGATGCCGAACGTTGTTGTGCCAGCGTCAGGGTGGTCCCTCGGGACTGCTGCCGAGTCGATCACCAACGGCAAAGGGCCAGGAGGAACTCCGAATCTTGCTCCCGGAACAAAGCAGCTCATGCGAATACAATTCGCCGAGGGGACTTTACTGGAAGATCTTATCAAGGCTGGAGAGTTCAAGGTGTCGTTCGGAAAGACTATTGTAAGTCGGGACAATCATACATTCAGGCCCTATTGAGGTGTTGGGCTTCCTACTGACAACTTCAATAGACTTTCCTTTACGGCAACGAAGCACAAGAGGTCCTCTCAAAAAGTGAGCAAGCCCGACAGGAAATTTACGAAACCACCGACGATAGCTTAAATTTCACGGGTTTAATCACACACCAACTCGAAGCGCGCAAACTGGAGAAAGACGAAGACGACATTGCAGACGTACTGGCGTTGAAGCAGCAGATGTCGGCTTTGAAGAACCAGAAGGAGTCAAAAAGGTAGGTCTTGTAGTCTCTCTGAGCTCTTTCCGAGCTTGTTGGGCTCACCTTTCTTAGTACCATGCTCGTGGAACAGCGTGGGGCAAAGGGCCTTCCATCTCGAAAACCAGCACCTATTGGGGCCAGGAGACGGCCTGGTACGGGGCTGGAGGCCATTGCGAAAACACCGGCACAGACATCCGCAGAAACTGAAGCAAAGATGAACGCCCTTCGAGCACCTATAATACACTTGCTTGCTCTCGGCTCAGATTCAGAGAGAAATATCGCCATGAAGACACACGCTCCAGTTGATCTATGCCTCCGAATTTTACAAAGGATTGGAAACCGAGCAAGGGCGGGAAACCATTGGCAGCTGGTGGACCACATTTACCAAGACTTGGATTTGTGGAAGTTTCCTTACGGTAACGAAAAGGATAGAGATATTGCCATTGAAAATGCAAAGGAAGCGTTCGCCCGGTTAAGGTTACCAGCAGGTGCATCCGAATGGGATCTTTTGGTGAAGCCAGAGGATCGAGGGAAAGTGAAAGTCGGCCCACCGCCACCAACACTACCGAAACCGAAACCATTGCCCAACCTCAATATCTCAAAGGTGGAGGGTGGAAGAGTTATCCCTGCAGAAGCCTCACCGACAGCCTCCGAGAACTCAGTTGGTGCCGAGCAGTTGACTAGGTCTACATCGTCTCAGCCACCGAATAAGACTAGGCGAGTGGGTGAAAAGGATAGGATAGACAAGATCATTGCCAACAAGGGGAAACCATTGAAGGCAAAGAAGGAAGCTGCACAAAAGGAGAAAAAAGAAAAGGCAGTCCCTGGTACTACTGCACCAAAGAAGTTGGGTCGCCCTGCGAAACCAAAAACCGAAGCAGCACCGAAGCCTACTAAGCGACCGACAAGGTGGAAACATCCTGAAGGTGGAATTGCCGCAGCAACCGCCGCACGGGGGGCACGAGAGGCGTTCAAATCAGAGAAGTTTGTTCAGTCGGATTCGGAGGCAGAAGAGATCACTAAAGCCTCGACCAAATCGCCTCTAACAGCGGGAACACAATTGTCTCAAAAAGTTGCCGGAAAGTCGCCACTTCCAACCACCAGCCACTGGTCGGCAAGAGTAGATCCTAAGACTGCTTCACCAGCCAAAAAAAGGGTGATCGAGGCCGCGAAAGTTACCAAGCGTGCAGCTCCTCCGGAAGCAAAGAAGACTGTTGCAGCGAAGACACTGCCAGCGAAAGCTGCAGCGCAGGTTCCCGAGAAGGCACGCCCAATTGCGAAAGCGACTGGGACTATTGGTGGAAAGAGGCCCGTGACTACTAAGGGTAAGGCAGGTGAGAAGGAGCCACTGGTACGCACCACTAGTACTGTCAAGCGTTCTCCAACTGGATCATCTCCTACAGTAGCATACCAAGAAGCCGGATCAGTAGCATCCACACCAAAGACTCTTACTAGTATCGGTACCGTTTCTACACCAGCACGCTCTCCAAATCATACCATTACTGTAGCAACGCAACCTGCTGCGAAGAAACAACCTCGATACGCCCAAGAGACTTCTACAGTGTCAGCCAAAAGAAAAGCAGAACGTGCTGAGGAGGATGCTCATCCAAAAGCAATCAAGCGCCAGAAGTTACCTGATGCAACCACCCTCAATTTGGCAAGGAGGTTTAAAGAAGAGTATGCGAAGTACGCAAGGCTCTACAAAGAGGCTCAGAATGAGGGGCCTCAGCAGAATGAGAAGTTGAGGAAAGTCCTCAAGATGCATGGCGATCTAGCGGCTTTGAAGTTGAAATTGTCCAACCTTGCTGCAGCTTAGGAGACTGAAGGTCATATGGCCAAGTGTTTAGCTGGAACGAAACGCCACCCGGCCACTTGAGTTGGCGTTCCTTTCTCCTTACCCATTTTCGGCCTGTCCTTATATTTCGCTTTTTCGACTCACTTTTATACACCTGGGATTTCTAATTTGCTCATATCTTTTTCTTAGCACGGATGGGTAATGGAGTCAATTGCTTTGCTTGCTCTCTTTTGTTTTACATACACATCGTCATCGCACTTTGCTCTCATTGTTCGCACATTACGACCTCACTACGATACATCATAATCATCATCGGTCATCACATTTTGCTTATCATCATAGCCTAATTCCCTCTCACTTCATTTTCCTTTGGCTTTCGATCTCAACATTTTATGGCGGGGCGTTATTAACTATATCTGTGCTTGCTCTTAGCTTTTTGTGCTTTGTAATGAATATGATACACTGGCGTTTTTCCTTGCTATTTTTTGCAAATATTTTCCTAGCTAAAATAGCTGATGGGATTGATGTTGTTTGTCCTTTTTGCTGGGATGGAGGATGAAGATATATGAATCTTTTTGTGTGATTTTTTCCTCTACGTGTATAGCTGTGGCTGTGTGAGAATTCTGTTGTGGAGGTGGCAAGAGAGAGCAGGGCAACAGGGCAGAGCAAGATATGGAGGAATCTGGGCATTTGGAATAATTCGGCTTGAGAAGGAACCAGACGAGGCGCTCCACGATTGATATGTTGTGTTTGAGACATTGAACGGTTTTAGCGTTGGGGGAATTGAATCAAGAGTCCCGGAGGAGGAGGTGGGTGGGGTGTAAGGTGGTGAATGTTTTGCCTAGCTTGCTCTGTGGGTTGGGTGGGAGTTAATACCATTCTCTCTTTTCTTAAAGGTGTTAGAGGGATCTGGCTTTTTACTGGCTTTGTATATGGATGCCACTACTCGGCTATATTTTATGGTACGGGCTTGCTCTTTGCTCTTGGGAAGTAAAGGGCGAGTAAAGGCCTTGTGC
>Ga0307511_10006450_pt1 | contig 11820 bp, 9 predicted proteins | sample 13_EM_MG_FD_200266 | JGI IMG/M metagenome (GOLD analysis project Ga0307511, IMG submission 200266) | Populus trichocarpa ectomycorrhiza microbial communities from riparian zone in the Pacific Northwest, United States - 13_EM | ecosystem: Host-associated > Plants > Roots > Unclassified | place...
TAATTTGTTTTTTGGTTTTATTTTTTTTTTTTTTTTGCTTCATATAGGATTTTTCACTAATCTTAAAAATTACACGGGTTATCTCGGTTCTTTTTATTTATCGTTCTTCGTTAAATTTAGATTTTTTAAAGAAGTTTTGTTTTTTAATTAAAATAAATAAATTAATTAAATATAAATATGAGATGTTCACTTTATAATATTTTGTTTGGTTTGCTTTCTAAATTATTGCTTTGGTGATACGTGTAATATCTTTCAATTTTAACAAGATACTATATAAGTAGGGGTGATATAAAAAGCTTATTTTATATTAGTGAAGGGTTTATATGATATATAAAATTTATTCAATTAGTTTTCCCTACGCATGTCAAATTGTAAACTTAGTCAAACAATTTAAATTGGTTGATGGATTATTTCCTTGTTTTAGCCTAAAAAAATAGAGACAATATTAAAAAAAAGGGGGGAAATTCTACCTTAAACTAATAAGATAGTACCTAACTTTTTGATAGTTTTTGTTTGATTGGGTTAATTTATCATATATGTGATTATTATTGTGATTTAGTTGAATTTTTGTTTCCTAGAATATCATATAATATTCTAAGAGTTTTGACAAAATGTACGTTTTGACTTGGAAGAACTTAATTAATGATTAAATTGTATTTATTATTAAATATTATGATTAAAAAACTTTCAATCAAGGACTTTGAGAAAAAAAAAATACAAGAATCAAGGTAAATTTTTAAGACAATCTCAAGAACCAGAAAGTATATAAACAGAAATTTCATGATGTAGGAATATAAATAATAAAGGAATTATGCGTGTTTTAGCAAGCAACTTCGAAGATCCAATGCTTGTTCAATACTCCTCTGTGGCAAATGCTGCTGCTCATGTGTTGTGTGGTCCATCTCAAATTCCTTGCTTTCTATTTTGCTGATGAGACCACAGATTTGGCATCTTTTGCTGCTATGCTTCTAGCTACTGCAATGGGTGCTGGGTTTCCATCCCCATTGGAGTAAGGTGCAAGAACTGCAGTTCTACAAACGTTTTTATCGAGCTCAAATCTCCATCCTCGATTGCTTTTTGACCCCATCCACAAGTGTTCGACGTCAGAATTACGTCGCCTTTTCTTCTTTTTTGTGGTTAATCTACCCATGCAATCAAGAAATATAAACTGGAAACACACAGCTCCGCCATGCACCGGTTACCGTCGTCGATCGGCATCGGAACAACCCACTAAGAACTTTACCAAACAACCAGTTTAGGGTTCCTGTGCATTTCTGCTGGAAAGTGGCTGCAATTATCATATACGAGTGAGGTGATGAAACATTCCCTACTTTAAGAACATCCCCTGCTTTAAGAACACGTTAAGATCTTTTCATTAATCATTGGTACATAGAAAAACCAGGATTTTTTTTAGTAGTTATCCACATTACCACAAATTCACACAATCAATCTCAACTCACTATACAACCATCCTAAACCTTCACCAAATAACAACATAATTTACATTCTTTTCCATGATCCAATAATTTTTTACATTAAAATTACTTCATCATCAAAATATAAGACATAATTAAATTCTAAAGATTAAAATAAACTAATTACATGTATTTTTCTTTTAACCTAACGAATACAGAAATATAATATCAGTTTCAACTTAACTAATTACAGGAATTCAACTTATTTATTTTTCATCCATTCTGAATATTACTAATTTGACTTATTTCATCATCGAGTTACAGGTGAGGCACATGAAATGGGTGTTTGGTGTTGTGACTGCGGTTGCTAGCAAATGTTGTTGTAAAGTGTTTGGTTAAATATTAACCACACTTTTATTACACGTGGGTCCCACCCGAAACTAAGGATAGACCTCAGTTTGTGAAAAGCAATTTCCAATTGCTTTTCTCATGGTCGTGTTCTCCTATCTCTCACCGACACTGCAGAATTAATTAACATTGCAAAACTTTCCCAACCCGAGAGCTCGTCTCCATTGATCTGGAAAAATCGTGCCATTTCCCAAATTTCATCCTTTCTCTTTGTTCCCTTCTCTTGTCTCTTGCCAAAAGACAACGAAACCATTGCAAAAATTTTCAAAAACAACTTGAGAGGCTCCATTGTTCAGATCTGTAAAAATCCTGCTCTTATTTCCCAAAGTTAGACGCCAGAGAGAGTGTTCATCCTTGTTCCCCTCTGTTCCCTTCTCTCGTCTCCCTGTAAACGACAACGAAAAAGGTGTCTTCTTCTTTCAAACCATCTTCTTTCAAGCAATTGTCATTTGCCATGTTCCCCTCTGTCCCTTCTTCTTTCAAACGAAGATCTGTCACCTTCATCGATATAAATTGTGCCGAGAGGTCTCCATAAAAACAGTAGATCCGTGCTGGGAAAACTCACATGAGAGAGAGAACTGTAAGTTCCTACCTTATATCTCATCTTTAATTTATTTATTTTTTTAGCTCTAAATTTAATTTATGTGCTGCTTCATGAAATCTGTTTACTATGTGTAATTATATGTTGTTCTGCGTTGAAATCGTTTTCCTAGTTGGTCATCTACTAGTTTACATTGTTGCTGCTTGATTTTTTTGTTTGTTTACTGGAAACAATGTGATTCATCCATGTTGATTATTGTTGAATCTGATAAACGGTAGAGTTCTTTACAAGCATTTTATATATATAAAAAAAATTAATCCCAGTAGTTATGTGATTAACCGAGGGGAAAAGTTATTTCATTTGTGCTTTGCTTGATCCGTTTACATTAATGAGTAGAGTAGTTTATGTCATCCTCTATTTGCGCAAAAATCCTCATGTAAGGCTAAACTTTAGATTTACAGTATCACTTTTTACAACCATTTTCAACATAAATGTTTTGATTTTTGCCTTGCCACAAGCTTTCCTGGAAAATTTTAATTCCAAATAACTATAGTTAACTGTGTCCTGCGATGCAAGGATAGAATATTGCAACCAAATTAATTGTGACCTACTTCAATTCTATTGCCTTATGAGCCTTTTTGTTTGTCCTACAAAACCTATGTTCTGTATTTGCTACCTTGAATTGAAAAGCAAAGAGTATGTTTTCATGTGCTTCAATTTCTGTCGTTAAGAGATGAACCCAATCTCACTTGTTTAAGATAACCATAATAAGATAAAATAGATGTTTCATTGAATATGGATTGGAACTACAAAATTAAAAAAAGGTCTTCCAAAACATAAAGCTTAAACTGACAGATATGTCTAAAATAATTATTGACTTGAGTAATTTCACCTTAAGAGAGGAATCACCAACAAGCAAGCATGAAAAAAAAAACATAGATTATTCTACTGTATTAGTTGAATCCACGGTTATATTTGTCCCTCCAAGTAATTGATATCATTGATTGTTTTCTTTTGTTAAATGTTTTAAAAGATATCATGAAAGGTCTTGAATCTTTGGATAAGGCTGCTTGGACAAAGAAAATGTTGCATATATTTTGTGATTTATGCATTAAGACCATTGATATGGGAATGAGACCTAATACTCATTTCGATAAAACAGGGTGGAAATTTCTTATAACATCATTCAAAGAACAAACTGGTCATGCATTCACTAAAACACAACTGAAAAACAAATGGGATGGATGCAAAAAGGATTGGAGGATATGGATAAAGCTGGTTTCTGAAACTGTTGTAAGTTGGGGTATTGAATTAGGAACAATTTCAGCTAGCGATGAGTGGTGGAAAGCAAAAATTCAAGTCAATTCCTCATCATCCTAACAATTTCATTTCTTGTTGTCAAATTTTGAAAAAATGTTCAATTCATGATCCTTCATTACTTACTTGTACTTATTATATGTAGGAAATTAGAGGAGCCAAAAAATTCAAACAAAACGATATTGAACCGTCTTTGAAGATTAAATTTAACAGAATGTATTCCAACATTGTCGCAACTGGAGAGTTTGCATGGGCTTTTTCGTCAGGAGTACTTAGTGGCAATGATGTCAATCCTAGCACAAGCAAAGCCAACATTGATGGTACTGATTTCGAAGAAGGAAATGGTGATTCAGAGAAGGATGAGATTCCAAATTTGGACACTAACATGTCTCGAATGGTTGGTGGGGTGAATATGTCAAGCAGCAGCAACACAAAGAGCAGTGGCAAAAAAAAAGAACGAGATCCTTCTGAGGTTTAAGGTAGAAAGAAGAAAATGTCTGGAATTGGTGTTTAGCTGCTGTCAAAGTGGGATCAACTACTTGAGAGTATGTCGACTAGGAGTGATTCAACTTCTTTGAATATGGATCGGCAAGGCTGTAGTATTCCCGAGGTGATGGCTAAGCTCCACTCAATTCCTGGAGTTTCAATTGATGATGATTTTCACAACTTTGCTACATAGTATCTTAGTTTAAGAAGGAAAAGAGAAATGTAGTCCAGTATGGGTGATCTTGAACAGAAGTTGAAATGGTTGCAGCGAATGTATGCACGAAGTAAACGTGCTTAGCTAACATGGTATGATTTCATTTTCTTAAATGTTAATCAATTAGCTATAGTCAAGTGCTAGCTAAATGTATTGTGTGATGTTATTTGACATGATTGATAATTTATTTATACATGTTTATTTTATTTTTTCAAAATAATATGATGACAATTTTGAAAAGAGTAGTTTCCAATTGTCGAAGTTCGTTTGAGTCATTATATTATTCCACATTTCGTGTTGAGAGATATGGGCATATCTATTGCGGTTAGTTTTTTACTGTTGTTGTATTATGCACTTTTTATGTGAGATATAGGATTGTTGAGTTGCGTGTATTTTTTTTATTCGAATTCATATTTCAGAGATTAGTCATTGTATTTATGGACTTTTTACGTTAGTTATCGGACTGTTGAGTTGCGTGTATTTTTTTATTCGAATTCATATTTCAGAGATTAGTTGTTGTTTCAAAATAGATCATTTTTAATTTTATGTATGTCGTGTTATTGCGTTGATTAGCTCGATGTTATTTAAGTCAATGTAAACAAGTAATATTAATTGTGAGTATAACTATTTACAATAGCAGAAAATAAATGGTACAAAAGTTAAAGATAAAGCTACAAATGAAAATGATGTATGTGATGGTTTCAGAGTGCATGAATTCAAAACATATAAGGACAAAAATGTAGAATAATGGAAACAAAACAATAGGGCCAAAGCATTTTGAATAATTGAAGGAGGACAATAGCTTTATTGGAATCACGTGAAAGTATCAACATTCTGCCTACAAAAGAACATCTATATGTTCATTTTACAGCTCATACATGTCAGAACACAATTATTTTAAAAGAAAAGGATTTCAAAAGAGACGTAGACATCATTTAAATTTTTCTATATAAGGAGGGATGTGTGTTTCATGTTTTTCAATGTCATAACATCCTTCAGAACAAACATCTCCTCTCAATTGCATTTGATACAAGCAAGTGGAACACTTTCTCTTTTTGCTTTACAGGTATGTAATAAATGATTTCTCATTAACTCTTTGATTTCAATTTTTTTTAACTGAATGATATTTAATTACTTATAGTATTTTATTAACAACATACCATTTTTTTTTTATTTACATGTAATTAAAGATATGGATGATTCATGGTTTAATGCCATATTTAACGAAGATTTTGATGACGATTATGATAATGTAATGAACCGCATTGTAGACCACATTAATTATCTTAGTTGTGAAAGCAGTGGTGCCTCAGTTGCTGATGCTGAAGATGACAGTGATGGAAACGACAACAATGACAACGACGACGACGACAACAGTAATGATGATGACGATGACGGTGACGATGAAAGTGATGATGATGAATTTATTTTAAGGAGGCAGATTGATATGAATAAATTAATTATATGCACGGCTGGAGCTATAAACATGTATTATATTAATTATATGCATAAAGAATCATGCATGGTTTCATACAACACAGGGATGCGTTGGTTGAATGAGGTTTTAAGAGGTCATTGGAAACGATGTGTTAACATGTTTGGGATGGACATAACCATTTTGTTGACTCTGTGCAATGATTTAAAAACGCATCATGGCTTAAAACCTTCAAGAAGAATGAGCTTTATTGAAAAGGTGTCAATGTTTCTATTTACAATAGCAGTAGGGGCATCAAATAGGAAAGTGTATGAGAGATTTCAACATTCAGGTGAAACTGTTAGTAGATGTTTCAAAGAAGTCCTGAAATCATTATGTTTGTTTGTTATAGAAGTCATAAAACCAATAGATCCACAATTTACAAGCACACCAAGAGAAATTGCAATGAATCCAAGATATATGTCACATTTCAAGGTAAGATGAATTTCTTTTTAACTAAGTTGTTTAAATGAATATGAAATATTTTTATTAATGATTATGATTACTTAATTTTTTTTTTGTCCTGTAGAATTGTGTCTGTGCAATTGATGGCACACATGTTCGTGCTTGCATATCATCCGATAATCAAATTTCATTTATTGGAAGAAAAGGTATACCAACACAAAATGTCATGGCTACTTGAAGTTTCGACATGCAATTCATGTTTGTGTGGGCAGGATGGGAAGGTAATGCACACGATACGCGTATTTTTCTTGAGGCTATTGACAATAGCAATATAAAATTTCCAAAACCACCAGAAGGTTGTGGTTTGAAATAAATTGAAGACTTGGTAGATGAAGGCATATAATTTTTTTTTTAGTTTTGTAAAAAATTAGCATGTTGTTCTTATTTGCAGAGAAATACTATTTGGTTGATGCTGGATATCCCAATGAGTATGGGTATTTTGGTCCCTATAAAGACGAGAGGTATCACTTACAAGAATTTAGGCGTCGTGAACAACCAAGCGAGCGAGAAGAAGTGTTTAATCGTGCACACTCATCACTACGTAACGTGATACAACATTCTTTTGGGGTATGGAAACAGAGATGGAGAATTTTGCAAAACATGTCTGCTTATCCATATAAAACGCAAGTTGAGATTGTAATTGCATCAATAGCACTACATAACTTATATTAGAAGGAGATCGCAAGATGATGAGGTTTTTTCCGAGTATGATCGCAATCCCAATTTCATTCCAGATGATTTTTACCTGATATTGTACCTCCCTCAACTATTCAAGGATCACAGAGACCTTCACGTATGAATTTTGTACGCGATGAAATTGTAAATAATTTGATGGGACAATTAAAAACTTTTATTAATGTCCAAGGATTATTCATTTTGTTATGTAATCATAATTATAAAACAACAATGTTTTTATCCTTTTAAGTAATTTTATAATCAAACTTCATACACAATACATAACCAAATACGAGAAACTGTTTTTTTTTTTACCATAATTTCAACCACAGTTTTAATTGAACACATCAAACTTTAAAACGAACCTCGTAAAAAAACACTTTTTATTAAACTTCTCCAAATCTTACCATTCTCAAATGGAGGTCGAGAAATACCTGATCTAAAAATACACGTGAGAGTCATAGATGCTGCGAAAACAGCACGCATTATTTCATTCAAGACCAAGTTGCAGGAAAACTAGCATGATAACTTCCAATTTGAAGAAATTGCATTTGCACAATCATTCACAGCTTCTGGTGGCGAATTATTTTGAGCGACGACAAAATGAACAGAAATACACATGAGCGGGCACACCCACAGACAAAGGAGGGAGATTTCAGCTGCTGGTCGGGGTAAAAAGGAATAGTACTGAATCTTATTGTCACAAATATCGTTACAAATGTATGCAGTTCTCTCATTCAAAGCTAAGCTAAACCATCTACAAAATTAATGGGGGGCCTAGAAACACAATTAACACTGGCAGATACACTAATGACACAAAAACCATCGCTAGGAATATTGGTCGCAAGTAATTATCATGTCAAGAGGCGGGGGAACCAACAGAAGAGATGAAAAGCCTTTTTTTAGACACCATTCCTTTCAGATGGTGAACCCAGGGTCTTTCCAACATTGGGGTGATCAAACAGCAAGATTGTTACCATGACACTGATCCAGCTGAGATAAAAAGAAACAGGATTCAAGTCATGCTAAGCAAATTGCGCACCCACAGCTATGCAAATTACCGAGCGTCCCTTTGGCCCAACCATGAAAAATTAATCACCTTTTATAAATTACTTGCGTCTTGCAAAATGCTTTCCACCTACATCCTCAGAATTTTGCAAGCAAAACAGGATTTTGCAGCAGTATTGCCATTACTGTCAATCTGAAATTGTTCTTAATTAGGCCAAGCGAGCCTTGGAAGGCCTGCCGAGGAACCTCTGGCACTACCAGATCCTTTAAAACTGATGCCTGCAACAGCCAACTTCAACTTGGAAAGATGTACAGTACAACCACTGCTTCCCAGTAATCAACATTGGATACCAGGCACCAGCTTCTCCAAGCTTCCATGAGTAATCATATTAATTCCTTGACTTTCCATAATAATATCCAGTCTTGCAGAACAACAGCAGGGAAACCAAACAGATCCCTGAAATCTTCCTCTCAAACCATCAAGAATATTTACTGTGAAATTATCACACTTAACTAGAGTGTCTCCCATCAGCTCCTATATCAAGTGGACCACAACAATCAATGCTGTCTTGATAATGCTCATATGATGTGCATGAATCATCTTGAACATCGAAATCATCTGCATTCTTCCCAGAAATTTGACTGAAATGTTTATGATCAAGATCACCAGCACGATCACCATGGTAAATCCCAACTTGTGCTCCTGAAAAATCATCTACATCCCCCTCATACTCCTCATCAGTTGCAACTTTATGGACAACATTATCAACACCATCTTGAGAAGCAACAACTTCATCCTCATCCTCATCCTCAACATATTCATTGCAATTCTCTGCATGGTCCTCTTGACAATAAGCAGAGGAATCTTGACCAGCCAGGGATTCCACTGCAGAATCCTCATCGTTCTCTACTGTTTCACCCTCAATTCCTTGCCATTCATCATCATCACTATCAATATTTAGTGGGTCAAACCTGTTCTGCTCAGCACGTTTCCGGAGCATGAATACATTGAAATAATAATTGACAAGGTCCTTTTTTGTTCGGGAAGGAAATGTCACCGGCAGATTGTCCCAAAAGTTTTTGCCTAACGATACAGGATTAGATAAGACAACCTCATGGAAGATTTGCTCTTCCTCGACAGTCCATTTATTTGCAACCACTTCTCCCATATCACAGAACCCCAACCCCTCAAATATCTCTTCCCCAAGGTTTTCCCTAAGTTTCAGCCTAGCTTCTGAGACATGTTGTTTTATGCATCTGATAGAACCTGCATCAGGGCACCCACAGTCACCTTTGGTGGCTTCATAACAATAATTTGCAGGTACTTCCAGTTCAGGCATGGGAAGGACACAAGTGCCCATCAGATTCTCCTCATAACAACCATCAATTATAACACCTGGGCTAGATGACTGTGCATGTGCAACTTGAAGGTTAGACTCATCTAGCTGGTTCAGGGAAGTGCTTGAACCCTGTGAGCCCCACTCTGGAACATTAGCTTGATGCTCTGGTCCAATTGAAACCGACTTCCGAAAAGGATAATCAAGAGATGAGCAGGCCTCATCAGGCTCAAGTAAAGGCCTGAGCTGGTGGCCATCCTCAAAATATTCTGGGAAGAATGATAAATTATCTGCTTCAAGAATCCCATTGCTGATCCACAAAAACTGCGGAAAACAACCATTGTCACCAGTTTCAAACTCCTTGCTGGTTCCATTTGAATATTCAGTGACCAAGTCACTTGCAGACCTCCCTACATCTTGACACTCTCTGTAAGTGTCATCACCTTCATCATCATGTTGAAAGCAGGTCAGATATATAAACTAGGAAACTCCATGAAAGAATTAAAATATGGCATGTGATTATGGGAACACATGAAAGTGATTTAAAAAACACAAAAATGAGTTTTTTAATCCCTATATGATCTGTAAAACTAGAATGTAAGCATCTTCCAGCGAATTTGTAAATTTGTAGACTTCTAATATGCAAAAAAAATGACAGATAAGGTCCAGAATGAATTTGTTGCCCAGAATTATTAGAACCATAGCAAGCATATAACAGCAGTCATCATGAAAAATCCACCAATAGACTCTTACAAAGTCAATGGTATAATGATTGATTATCCAAAATCTGCATCCTATAAAAGCAAGAATTTCATCCATAAGGTCCTTTTCAGTATCAAGTCATCAGATTGGGCAGGCTAGATGAATAGGGAAAGAGACTCAAAAGTAATTTACTCCACAGTCCGCATTTTATGAAGGTTCCAAGTACAAAGAATACTCAAAAGTGACAGACACTACCAACAGTCCATTACCTGAAACTAGATGTTTCTGGTGAGCATTGTCAAGTGGAAATATAGGAGCAAACTGATCAATATGCTCCATTTGCCTGGGGTGCTTACAAGCAACCTCATATGAATTATCATCAGCAAAAGCACGTTTCTGAATCATTTTAATTTTGGCTGCATATCAGAATTATCTTTTATCATATTAGCAACACGTAGAAACAAAGCAAAGATTCAAAGAAACAAGTGCTTTCAATAAACTACCATGCAGCAAAATGGTTTCTTAGCAACGAGAATCCCCTGATTATGACATAAGCAGCCTAGATGGGATAATTTTCTTACTACTTTCTATTACATTTCTGAAAAGTTCAGGGTAGAAAGGTAAGATTCCTATGACATAACAGACAAGAAGGGGCTGAGTGGGAAAAACCCAAATTAAGAAAGGGACGGCACTAGCAGTCGAAGAATTTTGTGCATTTGGGAATTTTGGTATCCAAAATACTAATAAAAATGGTCAACCAAAGGGATAGCAGTAGCAGTTGGATACTTTTATGCATTTGGGAATTTTAGTATCCACAGTACTAATAAAAATGGTCAACTTATACTCTAAATATGTAGCCATTAAGAGTTCACTATACAAACTTCATTTCTAAATATTAATACACCATTTTTTTCTCACCCCATAAATTCCTTTTATAATTAATTAATTATGTTGGGTACGTTGCCGTCTTTCGTTTTCTTTTATTTTATTAGAAAAAAAAATAACAGATCAACATAACCGTTTATGATTAAATTTATTACTTAAAAAGTAATTCAACATTGAATAAGCTTGAGAAGCTTGATCTTACCGTAAAAATTGGTCTTTGAGCAGTAGATAATGTCACGTGATTGATGAATTTGAAAAACAAATCAAAATTTCCAAAAATCCTAATTCACAAATAAAAAATTATAGATCCCTAATTTTCTAGTATCGGAATAGCATTAATTTACAAACGAAAAAAATCCAAACGAGGGACAGATATGAACCAAGTTGAATCGAACAAAAAATCGATGGAAATTAAGAGATTCTAAGAGGCGCAAAGTTTCAGAATAAAAAAAAAAAAAAAAACCGAAAAATTCAAGTGACCCAGATAAATTTAGGACAAGAAATACAAATATACAAGCTTAAATTTAAGGATCGAACAAAACCCACCTTTGAAATCAAAGAATCAAAGAGAGTCCAAGAAACCCTAACCCTAGAAATGAATCTAGAACACGGCAAGGGGTATAAAAAGGTTCAATCGATGGAGAGGTAAAAAAATAGAAGGAATAAGTGATCGAATTTAATAACCAAAGGAAGAGAAATGGAGAATATGGAGATTGAATTGATCGAAGATTTAAGATCGAAAATTGATAAAGTTAGGCACGATTTATAGGAAATTTAGGGTGCGTTAGGTGATCCGAGGATAGGGCCTTCGAGGGTTTCACACTTAGAAAAGGGAAAATACTAAATGAGGAAAGAATCAGTACAGGATTTACATAAATTACCACGTGAGGATT
>Ga0307511_10006451_pt1 | contig 11818 bp, 10 predicted proteins | sample 13_EM_MG_FD_200266 | JGI IMG/M metagenome (GOLD analysis project Ga0307511, IMG submission 200266) | Populus trichocarpa ectomycorrhiza microbial communities from riparian zone in the Pacific Northwest, United States - 13_EM | ecosystem: Host-associated > Plants > Roots > Unclassified | place...
TTTTTTCACCGGGCCCCCCAACCCCCCCCCCCCCCCAAAAAAAAAAAAAAAAAAACGTTTCTTTTTTCCCACTAATATTGTCAGAAAAGCCATTTTTACATTTTTCTCTTGAAGCTGCATCTTTTATGCAGTTGTGAAATATGTGTTATGGTGTCTCTTTTGTTCCAGAGTTTCTGACAATGCTGCTTGCATGTTGTATTCTTAAAATTACATATGATGTACAGGTATTGCTGTTCGTGCTATTAATAGACCTGGCTCGCAATTGCTAGGTGCTAATGGTCGTGATGATGGTCCAATTGTGAGTTTCTGACTTTACTAGGGCAAATTTTCTATTAAGTTATCAATACCTCTTATCACATACATTTTATCTGCTAGATATTGTTGTTTGTGATGGTGCACCCTCTTGTTTCAACCATTCTATTGTTCAACCGCAGACTCATAGCTGGACTTGTCATTTTTCAAATTTGAGACTATTTTCTGTATTTCAATTATTTTTTTTCTTTTCCTTTTCTTAGATCACGTCATGTGCAAAAGATGGAATCAATAAGATATCATTAACCGGATGTGATGCTCGAATCTTCTGCTTAGGAGTTAGAATTGTAAAGCGGCGAACAGTTCAGCAGGTGATTTTAATGATTTTTAATAAGATAATTTTGAATCAATTGAGTTTGAATTTGATGTCATTAGTTTTTTTTTTTATGTTGATTGGGAAAATAAGGTGGTGGCTTGAACCATTTGAAATGTCTTTGCAGTTCTTAGAGATTTTATAAGATAGATGGACTTTTGTAATTTTATGTTCTAATAGAAATTTTTTCTGAAATGAAACAAATAAAGACAGCTGACAGTTTTTTCTCTTAAAAAAAATATCTTATTTGAGACTTGGGAAATTGCCTTGCACTTGAGCACCTTCAACATCATTTGCATTTAATCTCTGATATTTGTTGTTGTATCAGAAAGCTTGATCACAAATACTCATATTTGATCTTGTTGGCAATGTGTCACAGAGATCACTACAGGTAGTTGGTGTACTGATTAGACATCCTATGTGTATATGTTATTTTTACTGGCATTCTGTATACTGCATGTTTATACATATATCCATGCAGAGATAAATGCACCCCATACATGTGTAAACATGCGCATGTGTACATGTGCATGCATATTTCAATTTTGGTACCTTACTACTGAATTTTTATTTGCTGTGGTTCACATATTTTTCCTGCTGCCTATAATGAGCTACAATTAAAGCACGCATCACCTTTTACACTACCTGGGGATTCATCTCACACTGCTTCATTTTCTGTTTATTGTTTAGATATTCAACTTGATTCCCAAGGAGTCTGAAGGTGAGCGTTTTGAAGATGCACTTGCTCGTGTTTGTCGCTGCGTTGGTGGTGGAACTGCAACAGATGATGCCTATAGTGACAGTGACAGTGACCTGGAAGTTGTTGCAGATTCTTTTGGTGTCAATCTTCGTTGTCCTGTATGTTAAATGAACATGATATGAGAGTTCAAGTCCATAATTCCATGCATGTGTGTTGCACTGAGTGCTTTGTTCTATGCAGAGTTAATATCTGATAGTCACTGTCTTGAATATTGGTCACTTCTCCTATGACTATTAATTTGATAGTAGGGAAACAGCCACCTTTTGTTGCAACACGTGGCGGGTTTGGGTGTGTGGAATAGGTCCTTTTTTTCATTCAGAGTCTTTTGGTTTCTCTAAGCAGGCACTGTAAATGCAATTAATGGGTTTTGGGAGGGCTGAACAGGAGTGGCAAAAACCATTCTGGAAAAGATCATGCAGTTCTTTTCCTTAAGCATGCTGTTTATGATCATTGCTACTAGATCACTAAGGAAAATAATGCTGCTAGATTTTGGTTTTGACCAGTCTAGGATCTTTCTTGTATGCTTAACAATATGTTTCATGAAAGTATAACACCTACAGGAGTGGACTCTTTCTGTTACAATTGTGACATCTATTCCAGAATTTCTCTTTTTATATGGGTTATATTCGACCAATTATGTAATGCAATATGCTTTCTCTAGTGATATTATGTTCTTAGGGATGTACCACTTTTGTGAATGTGCATGATGACAATGTTGCAATATCTAATGCTTTCACACTAAACAATGTTTTATTTTTCCAGCATCTTGTTACCTCATTCTTCAAATTGCTTTATTAAATTGTAGCATTCTTCATTGGTAGCAAGCTTCAAGAAATTAGGATTAGGTATATAGTGCAGTCATAAATTCGGTGGCTTAGTTGCTGAAATTGTTTCATGAAATTGATTTCCATGCATAGATGAGCGGTTCAAGAATGAAGATTGCAGGAAGATTCAAATCTTGTGCGCACATGGGCTGTTTTGACCTGGAAGTTTTTGTGGAGCTGAACCAGCGTTCTAGGAAGGCAAGCACTAATCATTTTTTAATATATATATATAGGAATATGAATAGGTTCCTGTTATATCTGTTTTATGTATCTGAGCTACCATTGCACTCTACACAGTGGCAGTGCCCCATCTGTCTCAAGAACTACTCCTTGGAAAATATAATCATTGACCCATATTTCAATCGCATCACATCTAAGGTATTGCTTCCTTGTCCTTCTCTGTTCATCCCAACCCTTAGTTTATGGTACTTGTGTATTTTATATTTGTTCACTTGTGTTATATAGATGAGGCATTGCGTGGAAGATATTTATGGTACTTGTGTATTTTATACTTGTTCGCTTGTGTTATATAGATGAGGCATTGCGTGGAAGATATAACAGAGATTGAGGTGAAGCCTGATGGTTCCTGGCGAGTGAAAACAAAAACTGAATCTGACCATAGGGATGCTGGAGAACTTGCTCAATGGCATAATCCTGATAGCACTCTCTGTGTCCCTTACACTGGAGAACTCAAATCAAAAGTGGAAATGAAGCAGATCAAGCAGGAAGGTGGTTCAGAAGGTAATGCTGGTGCTAGTTTGAAACTTGGAATCAGAAAGAATCGTAATGGGTTTTGGGAAGTCAGTAAACCTGACGATATGAACACCTCCTCTTCAGGTAGATTGCAAGAAAACTTTGAACTCTATGAACAGAAAGTTATTCCTATGAGCAGCAGTGCTACTGGTAGTGGTCGTGATGGGGAAGATCCAAGTGTAAATCAAGATACTGGTGAAAATTTTGAATTCACAAACAATGGAATGGAGCTTGATTCTTTATCGTTGAATGTATATTCAACGTACGGATTCACTGACCAAAATTTATCTGCACCAGTAGGGAATGCAGAAGTCATTGTTCTTAGTGATTCAGATGAAGAAAATGATATATTAATGTCCTCTGGATCTGTCTACAAGAGCAATCAAAATGGTGGTGCTACTATTTCTGTGCCCTCTCCTGAAATTGCAGATCATTTTCTGGAAGATCCTACACTTGGGACTGGTGGAAATTCTTGCTTGGGTCTTTTCAATGCTGATGAATATGGGATGCCCCTCTGGCCACTACCTCCCGGAAACCAAGCTGGTCCGGGATTCCAATTATTTAATTCAGATGTCTCAGATGCCTTGGTTGATTTACCGCATGATCCTGTTAACTGTCCCTCTTCAATGAATGGCTACACATTAGCTCCAGAAACTGTCATGAGATCTACTTGTTTAATTCCAGATTCTTCTATTGGTCGATCAGACACGGATGTAAATGATGGTTTGGTTGATAATCCCTTGGCTTTTGGCAGAGAAGATCCCAGTCTTCAAATCTTTCTTCCAACTGGGCCTTCAGATGCATCAATGCAGTCTGATATGAGGGATCAAGCTGATGTGTCAAATGGTGTCCGTACTGATGATTGGATCTCTCTTAGGCTTGGTGGTGGTGGTGCTACTGGCAATCACAGCGAGGCAGTTCCTTCAACAAATAGACTGAATTCAAGGCAGCAGATGCCATCTAGAGAAGATGGCATGGATTTGGCTGGCACTGGTTTGTTTCGTTTTTCTTAAGGCTTTATAATTGTTGGTTAATGTTTCTGGAGGAAAGTGTGCAAGTTTTAGACCCGTGTTATGCTACTTTCGTATCCACTTTCTATGTTTTGATGTTCATCTTTTAATTTTTTCAACACTGATTATACCCACTTCCGCAGATTCTTTGCATCTTGGTATCAATGATGGCAGATCTGAAAAGGCAAGTCGACAAAGATCAGACAGTCCTTTCTCATTTCCTCGCCAAAAACGTTCTGTAAGACCACGGTTGTATCTTTCTATTGACTCGGACTCTGAGTGAAGGGAAGTGAATCTTTTTTGCTGAGATAATTGCTGCTTTTGTTTGAGATTTTTGCGGACAGAAGACATTTGCTGGGGTGATAAGGTGATTTTCAAGTTAAAGACCTGTACGTAGAAAGTGGAAAGAATTGTAGTCCATACGACGTTGGAGTCCCGCACATGGCAATCGATGAGCTGTGAGCGCCTTCTTCAATTTTGTGAAGCATACAATGGTTTCTGATCTTGTCAACAAGCTCCTAGCCAATTTTCAACAGATTTATTTAAGTTGCTGGTAAATTGTACAGCCTACGGAGAATTCAATTAAATCCATTGGTTCCCTTGGATTTTCAGGATTGTCCCATTTAGTAAAATCTTCGTGGTCATATGCTTAATGATGAGAGCCAAGTAGCCTGTAAATATCGCTCAGATTCAGAGCCAATACACCCTTCACCCTTTGTTCACCCTTCACCCTTCACCCTTCACCCTTTGTTCTTTTTTGTTGCCTACCATCATCCTTTTCTTGAATCAATTCTCCCAAAATCAATAAACTGACACCACCACATTTCGCTTTATTGTTATATTGTCGCCATAAAAAAAAAAGATGGCATCTTCTGAGTGGATAATGTTCTTGTGGAACCTGGTTTGTGCTGGTTTGATCTTTTGGTATTTGGCTTCAAAAACTTTGATTTGAAAAAACTCAGCAAGATTATAAGATGATGTAAAGAAGCACAGCTTGCTATATTGTTTTATCCATGATATTGTTGTGTCCTGCTATCAATCAATCTTCATCCTCTTTCTGTGATGGATTTCATGCTCCTTTTCAACTGCTCTTTTTAGAAATAGAAAAAGGAAAAAAATAAGTAAATAATATGAAAAGATTGATGGGAAAGAAAAACATTTTTAAAATAAAATAATGTTGAATTAAAAAGTTAGATATTAATTTATAATTTACTATGTTTCATCTCATAACTTCAGGCACGAGACAAGATTCAAGCGCTAGAAAAGATAACCTGATTATGTGAATTGATCGAACGTGTATTTATCAGCTTGGTAATGCACAAAAAGGCTATCTAATCCTGGATTTTTCTTTTATTTTCTTGGTTCGACAGTAAAGAAATCAGCTTGCATGTAAATCAAAACAATCCCTTTCTAAAGGATCTTAAAAGGCGAACCCCTCATGTATCAGCATGATACATTCAAAGAAATTTTAATAAATCCTCCCAAATACTAGCCCTAGGTTTGAACCTGAAAAGTTTATGAAAAAAAAGAAAAAAAAAACCCCTCTTAATTAACATGCCAACTCCTTGGAAATCATCCTATCTTTTCTTAGGACACGAAAATAAGACAAGAAATGGACTTGTATATAAAAGGACTCGAAAGGAAATGAAATTAGAACTCTGACAAAAATTCCCGCGAGATCTCTAGCTAATACCATGCAATCTCTCAACTTTCAAACAACCATCATCAGTCCTCTAAGTTGATCTAAGTTGATCATCAGTGGGGTGTAAGAAAGTGCACCTCCAAGTTCCAAAAATAAGGGCACAGATGAGACATGAAACAACTTTAGACAGCCCTTTTAAATTAAATGATTTCAAGAAGTCCAGTAAGGTCTGCATCTCTACGGTAAGCAGGCTGTTATATCAAGCAGCATTAAGGCATGCCTGACAATAGTCAGTCTTCGATTTCTGACTCGAGAACTGGGCAGAGTCTCAGGGCTGAAGAACCAAGATGCATGCCCCGAACTACAGCGCCATATCCAACCGTGATCCTGTGGCACAGGAGCGAGATGGAATCCCACAAAGCTGTTCTTCCCTGAAAACAATGAACAAAAGAACAATTCTTTCAAGCAAAACACATTATTGCTGTAGCACACACGTATCCCTGTTGCATCCAAGAATTACCATTATTTCTTACAGATAAATCGAGGATGAATTTTTTGGAAGTAGAGGGACTGGCGTGGGGAAATTTCTTCCATGTTCTTAGCATAATGATGTTTATTGTATTATTTCATTAATGGCTAAGATTTTTAGGTTTTGCAGAGTTTAAAAAGAATATGCAGTTTGGTAAATCAACCATAACTTTTAATCTGATTATTGGATCGAGTTGAAATTTTGACAGAAAATTTTGAAGGCCTTGTTTCTCATTGAGTTAAAATTTCATGATGATTGGAGATCGACAAGGCTTTCAAACAAGGCTCGAGAGTTACTGTGAAAAATTATCTTTATTTATTTTATTGTATTTGGATTCTTTTTCTTATTTAGATTAGGACTTTTAATTTAATTAAAATTTTACTATTTAGAAATCCTAATGCTAGATAAGTTTTAATTATGAATTTTTCCTATAAAAGATTTTAGTTTTAATCATAAGTCCTTTTCTATAAGAGATTTTAGGACTAATATAAATAGGGATGCCTAGTTTATTTTAAGATGAATGTTATTATTTAGACTTTTAATAAAACATTAGAGAGTTTTTTCTAAATTTCTCTACAACTTAGGTATGTAACCTTAAAGCTTGAGAACCCTAGCTTCTATCCATGCTATACACCGCGGCACTAATCCTTATACTAGGAATGCTAACATTTCCTTTTAATTCTATTATTTTGTCTTTCCATCTATTACTCAGAAATAAAATACCCCATTAGCTACCTACCTGGAGAGAGAACTGCAGCTTCTGATCCCAGTATAAAGCAAATACTGTAGGGCTTTGCTTTCCAACAGCTAGTACTAAAGCTCCTGGGTGAAGCATGGAAGGAGCACTGGATATGACAGATATGTACTTCTCAGGGAACCTTTCTCTAGGAGGCAGAACCCCCAGGAATAATGGATTCTTGCTAGACTGAGCTCCAGCATTAGATGCGGGATCTACATGCAACATCCACTTTGGATGTTCAAGGAAAGCACAAAAAAGATATAGAAGCAAATGAGGATCATCCAGAAGCCCAAGAGTACGCTTTTTATTCTTTTTGTCATAAACTTCCCCGCTTCCTGGATACTCATAATTCTTCAAGCAGGTTCCTTCAGCAAGCTCTGTTACAGTTGCACAAGCAGGGAGCCGAAATATAACTTGTAGAATTGATGGAGGCAAATTGAAGAAAATATATAGAGATTCATTATAGGCTATAGGCATAAAGTGTAAGGTATAAGACTCTGCATACCTCGGATCCTCTGAACCATATAATCTTCCCGAACATTGCTATGTGGCAGCAAACCTCTGGCCCACTCTCCTCTCATTAACGCAAGAAGCCTCTGGTGTTTAGTGATGGCATCCACACACTCCTGCATAATTGATATCATAGGATTTTGCTGCGGAGATTGCTGGAGACTGGATAGAGGTAACTTCACTGCATCCAATAAGATGAGCCAAGTGAAATTCCTACCATTGATCCACATAATGATGAGGAATGAACAAAGACAACAATGAGAATTAATATTTGACTATTTAGGAAATTTAATTTTGTATAATTATTCTAGAGTTTTAGTATATTATCTAGGAAAATTTGTATTTACTAGTTATTAGGTAAAGCATGAATCTAATTCATTTAATATTTAGTATGTTTTTCTATTCCTATTAGGACATTTAGTTTTCCTACTAGGATGAAGGAGCTTTTTTCCAAGACACGGAAAAAATGATGTAGGAACTTTTAATTGTCTTTTCGATACTGCTTTATTCATTAGTTAAGATAGAGTCATGGGACTAAAATGTAACATTTTAAAATATTTGGATGGCTAGGATTGGAAGATTAGTTTGGGACCTTTAATCTAGAGCTGGTTGATTTTATTGTAACCCCAGTATAAGTCGGATGTAAAATAGAATTATAGCCGTTGTCTACTCCTATTCAACATTATATCTCAGAAACTTGAGGTTTTCTTTAAAGCTTAAGTTACAATGTCTATTTGGTTTGGCACTTATAAATATGCACCCTGATTAGTTATTGAAATAATGCTATGAATAGTGATTGATTAAATACATTGAGTTGCTTTCCAAGCACTGGTTTTCTTGAGTGTTTGTTCTTGTGTTAATCAATTGATTGTACTTCACATAATAATCCCAATCCAAAAATTTCTTTTTAAAAACAAAATTTTTATGATGAAGCAACTTACAGGTGGAAGCATCAAGAGCCTGCAAAAGAGTAGCCCGTAACTGACTGAGAAGTCCATCTTCATCTAGAGAGAATGTCGGTTGCCATTCCTTCCTATCAGTTGAAGACACAGTAGCAGTATTTTCACTAGGTGTATCACTTCCTACTTGACTAATTGTTATTGAAATACCAAGTTTAGCAGCTGCTTGCATTACCTAGAAACATGATGAGTATAAATAAGGGCATCAAACATTTTATTTAAGGAAAAAAAAATGATTATGGACATTGAACAGAAATAGAAACTGACCATATAATATGTTCAGCTTCTGCAAAATTAGGGACACAAATTGACAAAGCAAAATTTAAGCTTTTGCAAATGATGCAAAATTAATGGCCATGCACCATGAAATTTCTCAAATGAGTAAAAATAACTCAGCGATAAAATATGCTTCTGTCTCAAATAGAGGCTAGACAGACTGCACAAGTGTATTTTTGTGCTCCCAACATGCAAATGGCACATGTATTGGATATGCCAAATTATTGGACACTGTCAACTCTCAAGTTTCCATTATAATATAGCCTGATAGATGATAAACAATGGTATGATGACAAATGACTTGCTGAGTTAGAGTAGTCACAATACTGAAAAGATAGAAGTAACAATTAGACCTGAATATGACTGCTTTCAATCTTGTCAAGTAGAGGATTAAGCAAAACTGATGAAAACCATTGCCTGAGGCGATCATGCCAGCGCTCAATTTGAGGATAAATGCCCAAATTTTTGAAAGCTTCAATGGACTCTTCCATGGACATTGGTGGAGGAAGGTCACCCTCACCTATCTTAGGGGGAGTGGTAAATTTCTGGGAACCAGGAGACATCCTCACAGGCCTTAAGGGTGTGCTCCTTGTAACTCCAGGGGTATTAGCTGGACTTGCTACAGTATTAGGACTAGCCATGCCAAAGCCCCCTATGGTGGGAGGTGGAGTGGCATATTTACCAGCTGATTCACTGATTTTCTCATCTACTTCTGCCAAGAATTGTTCAAGTTGTTCTTCTGTTCTTATCTCTTTAGTATAAGAGGCTCGCTTATCTGACCAAGGGGTTGAGACTGCTGAATCGATCGCTGGAGAACTCTGAACAGAAGGCAGAGGTGAATTGGCCCCAGGGACAAGATAAAAAGATGGAGAATTCCGTGATTTGGATGGGTTGCTAAAAGAGGCCATCTTATTTCCACTTCCAGCATTTGATTTATCAGAGCCAACTCGAGACTTCTGATGCGAACAGGTAATTAGCTGATGAATTGGAACAAGGACATTAGAAGCGGATGATGTGGGGTTTGACTTGGGAGGTTTCTTTGAAGATTCAGATACAACAGGCTCAACTTTTGGCTTTACTCCTATAAGCCCCAATTGACGGTTTGTTAGCTGTGGTTGATCTCTAGCATCTTTAGAGGGAGAGGTTATACGCACACCAGCAATTTTTACTCTGTACAAAGAGATGGCCTTGAAGATGGAGAATACAGATCCAATAAATAATAAACCCACCACTGCCTGTGCTGCCTTTGCAAACAAATCTGACACAATTATAATGAAAGTTAACTTCCGAACATTGTAAAAGTAATGGATGTAGTTAATTTAAGATAATAATTGAGGAGATTCTGCTTAAACTCAGCAACTTACAAGCCACTTCCTGCGAAAAAATTCTGAAGCTCATCTTTTCGATCAACCCATTTTCCCTTCATCATTTAGAAGCCAATATAGTGTTACTCAAATGGGATATAACTAGAACAAATTGTCTTTAGTAATAAATTTAAAATTTTGAAAAGTGATTAAACCAAAAAGGACTTTGTCAAACTTAACATATTATCGCCGAGAAACACAAGGGGTAAAACTTGACTGACAACTGAAAGCACAATGCCAGAGTTGTTTTATTTACCAGATGATAAAATCAATTACCCGTTTCCAAGTATCAACTTGTGTGGTATCTTCTTAATGGCAAACATTTTTCAGAAAATAAGAAAGAAAGCACATCCACTATATATGGCAATCAAAAACTATTCCATCAATATTGATTTGTGCGGAAAAAAAAACCTAGCTAACATAACATTAGGAAAAGAAGACAAAAGTTGAATCTTCATCCTCCGAGATATGGGGTTAGATACCTGGAGATTGTTGAGAGTAGAGAAAAGGCGGAAGCGGAGGATAGAGAAACGATGAAGAGGAGAGCGGATTTAGAGGGCCGGAGGCTTTTGGCGGTCAGGGCAGCAGAGAATGCTGGGTTTTGGTACGCTGCAAACTTGGAAGATGGAGTTGGAGGACCTCGTGTTTCCATTGCAACAAAACACTGCTACTTGTTTCGTCTCTTTTGTGCTTGCTTGCTTGCTTTATATCATGTCAAAAAAACTCATTGGCAGAGCAGCAAAGCGTTTTTCGCCGCAGGCAGGCAGGCTTGGGTTTATTAGTTTTTGGTGCTCAAACGGGAAGTACCCTCGTCCTTCACCTCACCAATAGATTGTTCAAATATTTAATTTACCGTGTTGCCCTTAGGCCTTACCTGGTTCGTGTTGGGTTGTTTCGAGTCCGAATCCGTGACTCTAATTCAAACCCATTGGGGTTTCGGGTTCTATTTTCAGTTTCTTTACAAGTTGAGTTTTTTTTTTAGTTTAAAAGTGTTTTTTTTTTAAATTAAGTTTTTTATTTACTTCAAATTAGTTTTTTTTATGTTTTAAAATTGTTTTAATATATTTATGTCAAAAATTATTTTTAAAAAATAAAAATTATTTTGATGTATTTATAAGAAAAAACACTTTGAAAAACAACTGTTGTAACATTTCTAAACACCCATGTATGATAATGATTTTGGTCTACACAAGGTGGTATTTTAAGAAAAAAAAATATGATAATCAAGGAAGGAAGAAAAGAGTAAGTAAAGATATTATATTAATAACTTTCCAGACCTGTTTTTTTAAAAATAAAAATGATGGATATAAGAAGAGAAAATAAAATTCTACTTGTAATTTCTCTCTTGTGCTTGTATTTATCTTTTTTTTTTTTTAAATATATCACTAATATAGTGTTACTAATTATTCTGTAGGCGTTATAAAATTACTTTTTTAACCCTTTAATAAAGTACTGTTCTAAATTCCTGTTAATTTTATTTACTATGTTACTATTAATTGACTCAAATAAAATGTCTAGATTTTAGACCTATAAACATTAAATTATTAAAGTTTATCAAAACTAAAAAAAATAATAAAAATATTAAATTGAAAAAAAATGAAAAACAAATTAAAATCTTTCAAAAACAAATTGAAGAATATGAGATTCTAATATATTTTTGTTAAAATTTTAATAGTCTTTAATATTTTAAAAAAATGTTAAGAATTTGTATTTTATTTTTATTATTAAAAACATAAAGTATTATTAAATATCTAAACATCGTGAAGAATTGTATTGTTTTAGGATAAGTATACGAGATTCTAATCTTCCTTTTTTTGTAAGTTAGAA
>Ga0307511_10006452_pt1 | contig 11817 bp, 6 predicted proteins | sample 13_EM_MG_FD_200266 | JGI IMG/M metagenome (GOLD analysis project Ga0307511, IMG submission 200266) | Populus trichocarpa ectomycorrhiza microbial communities from riparian zone in the Pacific Northwest, United States - 13_EM | ecosystem: Host-associated > Plants > Roots > Unclassified | place...
CCATGAGAATTTTGGAAATTATAGTGTGCTTGAAATGGTGGCTATAAAGTTTGTGCATTATTGTTACCACTCTTCCAACTGAAATTTGGGTGATTTCTTCAACTAGGGTTGTACGTTTGTGAGTATGGATCATGATTTGGTCATTGGAAATTGTTTAAAACATTGGCTTGTTCATGGAGACATTCCTTAAAAGAAGGCAAAGTTGGACAATCATTGGTTGAGTGTTCATTAGTTTCACATATTTGACACACAATTTCTTGAATAGATTTTAATTGACCACTGTTTTTTAATTTCAGTGCCTCGACTTTTCTAGATAAAGATGCAAATTTGACTTGGAGGTCATAATTTTCCTTAAAGTTGTACATGCCTCCACTAGATGTATGAGGTTAAGTTTTACCTGGTGCCTCACAAGTGCCTGTAGTGTCCTAATTTTGAGCATTTTTAGCTAGCAAGTCTAGGTACTCCATTGCTTCATCAGGTTCTTTATCTTCAAAAGTTCCATTGCACATCAATTACATCATATGCCTATCTTTAGGTGTTAACCCTTCATAAAATTGTGAAACCAATCTTCATATTTCGAAACCATGATGAGGATAGGTATTAAACAAGTCTTTATATCTATCCCAACACTGATAAAATGTTTCTCCTAGTTTTTGAGTGAAAGTGGTGATTTGTCTTTTGAAAGAGTTTGTTCTATGAGATGGGAAAAACTTCTTTAAAAATTGTTGTTGCATTTCATCCCAGGCACGAATAGATCTTGACCTAAGATTTTATAGCCATGTTTTAGCTTTATCTTTTAATGGAAAAGGAAAAGCTTTAATCTGATGGTGTTCATGCTACAATTTAAGTCATTATAGGTGTTACAAACTTCTTCAAAGTCTCTTAAATGCAAGTATGAATTTTCTAATTCTAAGCCATGAAAAATAGGTAAAAGTTGAATAATGTCTGGCTTAAAATGAAATGCATCAGGGGGGAAAATTATATATGATGGTGCACTTATTCTTGTTGAATTTATATAATCTCTAAGTGTTCTCACATGATTATTCTCATTATGAAATGACTGGTTATCTTCTTTGGCCATGTTTTTCGAAGAAGATGAGGATTTTTTATGATATTTTCAGCATTGTAGCTGACTTTTGGTTGCTCAATCTTGATTCTTGATTGAACTTTCAACTCTTCAAAGAATTGACCATTCTTTGTTGTGATTTTATACTTCCTTTGTTCGTCTCCAGGTGTAGGCGTTGTGATCGAGTTGGTTTATAGTCTTATTGCCTTGGAGCAAGTCTTTCATTGTGATAAGCTCATTCAAATCTCAACAAACTTGGGTTAGATTGAAATTGGGGTCGCGAATACCATTAAATTCCGCTAGGGTTCGCACTACTAAATATATGGCAAATGCCTCCTTTTAGAGGCTAAAATTCAGAACTATTGATTGGTTAACTAACTATTTAGTTGGTGGCAAACCATTGACATGGTGGCTGGTTATTGACATCATTGGCTAGTTATTGACTTTGTTGGTTGGCCAAAACGTCATTGCTAATATCAGAATTCGAGCACATAGTCTTCATGAATAGTGTCTAGGTTGCATGACAGATTCGGATGTCTCTTTTGTTGCTAAGATTTGAACTTGAAACCAGTAGATTTGAATCTTGGACTCTTCATGAATGTTTTAGGCCTATGTCTTAGCTTTCCTTCAAGATAAACCAGACCTAAATCCAAGGTCTACAGCTCCAGTTATAACCCAATAACTGAATGGTGTTCTAGTTTGAATTGAACCAGCATCTCTTCTCTAAACTTAGTCCTCTTTTTGTCTTCTCAATTTCAATAGTTAATCACATCAATCAATCATTTGAGTTGTGGGATAAACCTGCATTTAAAATGAGCATTTATCATAAATTAAAGGTATCTTATATTATCAGACTTGTTATTATAAAACATGCTTAAGTTAGGGAATTTAATGATACTTTAAGTGCAATATGATGATCTAAAGTCTTAATGAGAATGCACTTTTAAGTACTAATCAAGATACTAATATTACTATTGATATTTTTTTAATTTTTTTTCACGCAAGATATTGATTTCTTTAAAACAATTTAAAAAAATACCAAAATATCATAACCGTTAGATCTAATAGTATGTAGTTATGGACCCTTGATTTAATAGGATCTAATAGGGTTTACCACACTGGATTAAAATCCAAATCCATCTCAACCCTTAAAATAATATGCTCTTTGATCCTGTCATGCCACTTAACCCGGTGTACCAAGCTACCGGTACATCTCACCACACTGCAACAAAGCTCGGTCCATCAAACTCGTCCGATCAACTTTTAGATCAAGCCAACCGCAACCGAAGATCAGTTCATCAATCCAGCGATTCCCAAGCTTCAGATGCATTGGTTTACCATGCTAACATCCGCACCTAGCTGATCTTGCAGATTCTCTCTCCTTCAACCAGCAATTCTCTCTCTCTCATCAGATCTCCCATCTTCGGCAACTTAAAGACTCTGGATCACCACATAAAGGTTCTTCACCTCCTCGCAAGAAAAACCCAGGCGGTTTTCATTGCCTTCAGCGGTGAATCTGACTGGAAAAGGCCGTGACTTCTTCGGCCACCTGAAGCTTCAAACCGTCAATTCTCTCTCATCAACCATCAATGGCCATTGAAACCACTGTCATCAGAATCATATCCCCTAAATCTTATAGAATCTACCCTTTTTGGCCCGGAATCTCGCCGAAGAATTTCACCCCTCCAATAGTGGCCACGCGTGAGCTACACGCATCACAGGGGTATTTTCATACTTTTCTGAGAAGTTCAAGTGTATTTCAGTCTTTTACCTATGCAGTGGCACTCAGTAATTTTAGGGATTCCTAGTGGTATTTTATTTATTTTTTTATACAAGTATTTGTAAAATTTTCTTTGTATTTTGTAAAATACCAGAAATAAATATGAAAAGAATAGTGACACGGGTCCAAAACCTATTTTGTCCCATCATCGTGCGGGTCCAAAGCCCAATTCTCAAGTATGGGTTATGCCTATTTTTTAGTGATACTAACATAATCTTCCTTTTTAGGAATGAACATTGTTTGTCGACGTGTCTTTTTTTTACAAAAAATGACCGATGTCAAAAGTTTAAAAATAAAATATGAATTATGTCCATTGTTTCTTTTTGTAACTTAGACGTAGCTCTCATTCTTAGGGTTAAACATCTAGACAAGTTTTATATTTTTAGAGACTAATGTCATTTTTTGACGTGTGTTCTATTTTTAGGGACCGACTTTAACCATCTTTAAAAACAAATTGCAAATAAACTTAAAATATTATAGCATTTGAATAAAATAAAATAAAAACGCACAAGTAAGGGTAACCTTTCTCTTGAAAGGATGTTTTAAAGGTGATGTCTATCTTCCTTTAATCATAACTAACTCAGTACCTGAATCTCTGGGACCAGTGTCTAACTTGGGATTTCTAGTTCCCTCAAATTACTAGATGGCGACTTTAATAAAATCTTTATTTTTCTCCAATTAATCTTTTTATTTTAAAAAAAGATGGAGCTGTCACGTGACATTGTGTATCTACAGTAGGTAGAAGCAAAGTGATTGTAGACTTATCAAGCAGTACAATAGAAATTTTATAATGTATATTAATATTGATTCAGATCAAATGCAAATTTTTTTTTAACATCTCTATTTTTCCTTTCTTTTTTAGAGTAATGTTTTTTAATATTTAAAAATTATTTTATTTGGTTAAGTTAATCATGCAATTTTTTATACTAAATATGAAATTTTTATATAGGCATTAATAATATTGATTTTACTCAGATTAGTCAAAGAAAATATTATTTTTTATTACACACATTTTACTATATTGTCGATTTCTTATAAAATGGAAAAAAATTGAAACAACCAGCTAATAGTTATACTACATATGGATTATAAAAATCATTTAAATGATGCTTAACTAATCAAGCGCAATAATTGTTACTACACCTAAATAAATTAAAATTACTTACATTTTTTACATATATTTTTCTTCATTTTTGTTCTTACAATTATTTTAATATAAAGAATGTCGCACGTCACCCGCACGGTGTCTGTTGGTGATTTTTCATTCGTTGATTTGATTCGTTGGGAGTCGCCACCTAGTATATAATTGAGGGGTTACTAGGAAACCCGAATATATTGGTCTTGTTAGAGATTCACGGGTAAGGAATTGGTTATGACTAGGAAAGATATTAGAACCCCTAACGCACTCTACCTGAGGTAAGCTGCTTCGCGATTTGATGTAATTTAAAAGGTTTTGAAAGTTGTCTTGCCAATGATTTCTTAAAAAAAAAAATTTTGCTTGGTAAGGAGATCCTTGTCTTATTGGATAAAAGAACTTAATTACTCTAGCATCAATAAAAACAAAACAAACTTTTCTATTTAATATCAAGAATACATCTTACATATAAGATTATAATCCCGGATACAAAAACAAAAATATTTTTGATATCTTTTTTTTGAAATATGAACCAAAATTCAATGCAAATTAAAACATTTAATTCTTTTTTTGTTTTTTTATAATTCTAAAACATACATAAAAAAATTACAAACACACACATCACTTCTCATTATATTCTTCTCCCACACCCGCGTTTACATGTTACAAAATAACCAAAAATTCAAAATAAATCAAAACAACACATTAAACAATTCAAAAAAATTTAACAATTCAAAAATTACAAAATAACCCCCCTAAAAATCCATAACAGTGCTGGGAAGCCTTCTGGAACTGCATGTACAGTGGCGGCGGGTCTTCTCCACGCGCCACCACCATTGGCGGCCCGTGACCGCAGGAAGAAAACAGAAGGTGGATGATCTGGCTCAGCTTCTTCTCCCCTTCCCTTCCCTACTGGTTGTGAGGAACACAATCACCTGCAACAATAAACAAAATCGCAACAACATAGTCGATTTTAGTTTTTGTTTCACTATTTTCAGATCCGCTTCCCTCCTTTCTCCTCTTTTAGATCCGTTTCCTTCTTTCTTTCTTCCCGGTTTGCTACTCTTTCCTTCTTCAGATGGAAGATCTGGCGGAGGCAGGTCACATTGGACGTGGACGGATCCGCCGGTGCTTGGAGGCTTCGGTGTGGAGGAGAAAGGGGGTGTTACATGGGCGTGGGTGTTGTCGTGTGTGGGCTACTGCTGGATGCTCTTCACTCCTGTTGGTGGCAGCGATGGTTGGCCTTACTGCTGTTGTCCGGCTGCTGCTGGAGGCTGGTCAATGGAGACGGCTGGACGGCTTTGTGGTGTGCTACTGGGCGGTTAAAGGAGATAAAGCAAATAGTGGGGTTGCTGTTGTGTTCGGTCATCCGGGGAAGAGGAAGGTCTATGTGCAGGGAGGCTGAGAGGCTGTGGGTTTGTGAGGGAAAAGTCGGAGAGGGAACCAAAAGGCGTTAGGGGTTTGACAGAGAGGGATGGTCTGGTGAGGAGCTGAAGGTTTGTATTGATGAGGGGGGAGAGCGAGAGACTCTGGTTTGGTTTTAAAAGGAGGGGGGCGGCCGACCTTTGTGTACAAGGAAAGGGAGGCTTGCGGTCGCGCCTGGTTCTCTCTGGTTTTTGCTAAAAGGGAAGGGAGGCGGCCAGTTCTGTTTTGTTTTTTGGTAGAGGGGTTGTGAGCAGCTGGTTGGGTGAGGGGGGAGAAAGAGTTATGGTTTTTAGGGTTTTTTTATGGTTTTTCTCTATTTTGCAAAATTGCCCCCACTTTTTATTTGTGTTGAAGGCTACTATTTATAAGCAAAAATATTTCTAGGTTTCTAAACTTGGTTCCTCAACTTCTTTTATTGTAAATTTTGATTTTTCTTATTTTTTATGTATTTTTTGAAAATGAGCAATATCAACATCGACTCAAAGAGAAAAATCAATGATTTTAAAAATGATGCGTTAAAAGTCGAATGCGTTCCAAAGATATTTGAAAATTTAAATTATTTTGAGATGATACTAAAAATGCTAAAAACAATGCAAATATATTAAAAAAACATATTTTTTTGGATTTTTTTCTGAAAATTTATCAAAACATGGGTAAAAAATTGGGTAGCAACAAAGAATATCACCTATATAAATGCAATGACATTCATCACTGACACAATCAAAGAGTTGATGTCTTATCCTAAGTACAGGAGTGTCAAAGTAATAAATAACTCAACAAGACCGGGGTCGATCCACAGAGAGGTCAACTATATAAATAATAAATAATATATATAATTTAACAAAGAGTTAAAAAGATCTTTGAGATGTGAGATTAATATGATGATTAAATAATGATAAAAACAATTTTCAAGGTTAGAGGATCCACTAATGGTATTAGAAACAAGCATAGTATAAACTTTTTTTCATTACTCAACTGGAAACCACACACAAAGAAGGTTCCAATCGGATGATTTATCATTAATTGTTCATTATAAAGTATTAAAATGATCGTATTAATTATCTTATTTAAGTAACACCAATACTTTTAAATATTGTTAGGTATTCATGATGCTAATTTACGTTAACAACAAATCAAGCTCCTCTCATAACAACGATGTCGGTCGAAGACTATGAAGGATTAAGCATTTATTGTACCAAGTGTTATACAACACAAATCTAGATTTATCATTTAACAAGCAAAGTATTATTAATTAGTAAGATAAAAAGATAAGACATGTTAATAGCAAACTTTCTTTGATATAAGCATTGAAGTCCATGTTGAGTTTATATTATACCTATTATAGCACCATTAGTGAAACCTTTTCACCTTGATATAATTAACTTAACTAGACATAATGAAGAAGAAGAACATAAATAAATAAGATAAAAACATAATTATGATATAAGTTAACTAAGAGTAGTAAAGGAAATGAGAAGCATAAACAAGAGACAGTGTCTGGGTTGCAGAATAGATTCAGACTTCTCTTTTGATGCTAAGATTTGGATTCCAAAACGGCAGAATTGAGTCTTGGACTCTTCATGAATGTTTTAGGCCTATGTCTTAGCTTTCTAGCCATATAAACCAAATTGAAATCCAAGATCTACAACTCTAAATATGACCCAATGACTGAATAGTGTTCCAGTTTGAATTGAACCAGCATCTCTTTTCTAAGCTTAGCCCTTTCTTTGTCCTTTCACTTTCAATAATTACTCACATCAATCAATCTTTTGAATTGTGAGATATGCTTGTATTTAAAATGAGCACTTACTATAAATTAAAGTTATCTTATATTATCAGATCTGTTTTATAAAACATGCTTAAGTTAGGGAATTTAATGATACTTTAAATGTAATATGATGATATAAAGTCTTAATGAGAATGCACTTTTCAGTACTAATCAATCAACTTTCTATATTAAGATAATTTTTATTTTAAAGAGAAATGATGTTTTATGAATATTGGTTTCTTGCATGTCAATTTTTTAAAACAAATATGCAAAAAAAAAAATTCTAACAATCGACCATACTTTCACTACCAGAAATTCGCTTAATACCAACGGAATTGCCAACAGAATAATTTTGGCGGTAATTGGGGTCGTCATTACCGACAGACTTTACTCCGTTAGTAATTTAATTGGTAGATACCGACGGCCAAAATCCGTCGGTATATACCGACAAAATTACTGACGGAATGTTGAGAATTTAAAAAAAAATGGCGTTTCGCTGATGTGGAGGTTATTACGAGTATTTTTTACCGACGAAATCACCAAGGGATTCAAAACGTCAACTCTGTACTGTGACGTGACCGATTCACCAATGAAAATGCTGACGGAATCACTGAAGGATTCAAAACGTCAGCTCCGTACGGTGATGTGACCGATTCACCGATGCAAATGCCGACGGATTCGCACCGTACGGTGACGTGCCTTATTTGCCAACAAAGTAGCCGACGAAATCACCGATCCGTCGGTATATACCAATGAAATTACGAACTGAATGTTGAGAATTTAAAAAAAGAGGGCGGTTCGTTGGCGAGGAGGTTATTGCGGGTATTTTTTACCGATGGAATCACCGAGGGATTCAAAACGTCAGCTCCGTATAGTGACGTGACCGATTCACCGATGAAAATGTTGACGAAATCACCAAAGGATTCAAAACATCAGCTCCGTACGGTGATGTGACCGATTCAGCGATCCAAATGCCGACGGATTCGCACCGTACGGTGATGTGCCCTATTTGCCGACAGAGTAGCCGATGGAATCACAGACGGAATAGCCATCGGTGAAGCCGTCGGTAAAAGTTAATATATCCCCTCTCACTCGACCCTATCCTCCCCTATTTCTCCTTCTTCCTCATCTTAACTCTCCCCAACTGCAAACAACCAGTGCCCCCCCTAAAAAAAAATCTCCCTCTTCTCAGCACAATAAGTCATATATCTTGAAGTCTTCTTGTCACAGCATCCGTGTTCTGATTTACTAACGGATTTTTATCAGTTTTTGTAAGTAATTCTATCTTTTTTAATTTTAACATTTAAATATCATGGTTTTTTTTAGTATATGTATTTTGTTAGTAGATATACATGTTTTATTGTTATTTCTCAAACAAAGTTGTATTATATGAATGTATAATTTTATACTTGTTATGGTTTGTTTTAGATTTTGTAAGATTGTATTTGTTTGTAAATTGTTGAAACTTTATTGAACTACCGAATTACATGTGTTTTTTTAAAATAATTAATAGCTTGTTTAATGGGTCTATTTTAATTTTTATCATCAATGGTATTGCGGAGTTGTAATTTCCATAAATTGATATATATGTATTAATTTGTATGGACGTTGATAATTGATAATGAATATTTAATATTTATGAGAAGTTGGTTTGTAATTGGTTTGTTGGATAATCTCGAGGTAAACCAATATTTTTGCAAATTTATTTAAGTAACATAGTTAATTAATACATGTTGTCATCATAATTTTATAGAGATTCGATAGAAGTCATGGATGATTGTTCATGGATGTATCGAGATTCACCCCAAGGATTGCGGAGGATGGATTATTGTAACGGGGTTCAGGGTTTTATTAATTTCGCAACATCTATTCCCAGAAATTTACTGGAGGCAGTATTATGTGTTCATATAGGAAGTGTCAAAATAAAAAGTATCTGCATCCAGATGTTGTAACGACGCATCTTCTACACAAAGGGTTTATGGAGAATTACCAGTGTTGGTATGCACACGAAGAAGTATTTGTTAGTAAGAGGAGAATGGAAGAAAGGGTGGTTGGGTCAACTTCTAGTGCTAGCAACGTGCATGAAGTGGCAAATGACAACACTAATCCTTACAGGAATATGGTTATGGATGCAATGAGAATGAGTCAAGGTAATGTCAGTCAATGTCCAATTGTAGAAGAAGAACCTAATACAGATGCAGCTAGGTTTTTTTATTTGTTGAAAGATTCTGACGAACCATTATGGGATGGTTGCACGAACCACAGTAAATTATCGGTCGTAGCACAAGTGTTCACCATCAAGTCAGATCACAGGTTGAGTGAGGCCGGGTATGACAAGATTATTGAATGGGCGAGAAGCATTTTACCTAAAGGGAACAGGCTGAAAGAGAACTTTTATGTTGCGAAGTCCATGATGAAACCCCTTGGTTTAGGATACCAGAAAATTGACATATGCCCTAACTTCTGCATGTTATACTACCTTGAAAATGCTGAGATGACCGAGTGCATGACATGCGAGCATTCCCATTACAAACCCAGAACTGGTAGGGGAAAGACTCTAGTGGCATATAAAAAACTTAGATACTTTTCAATCACATCTAGATTGCAGAGGTTATTCATGTCACCAATGACTGCTGAGCATATGACATGACACCAATCACATGATGCGGTTGATGGAGTGATGGCGCATCCTTCTAATGGTGAAGCGTGGAAACACTTTAATAGTGTGCATCCTCACTTTTTAGTTGAATCAAGGAACGTGCGTCTTGGGTTGTGTACATACGGATTCAACCCATTCGGGTCATTTGTTGCTCCTTATTCTTGTTGGCCGGTCATACTGACGATTTATAACTTGCCACCGGGGATGTGTATGAGGCCGGAGTTCATGTTTTTATCTATGGTCATACCAGGTTCGAGCAGCCCGGTCTAGAATATAGATGTTTGTCTTCAACCATTGATTGATGAGTTGGCGTAGTTGTGGTCCTCCGGAGCTTTGACTTATGATATATCGAGGAAACAAAATTTCCTTATGAGGGCGACTTTGATGTGGACTATCAATGATTTTCCAGCTTATGAAATGCTTTCTAGTTGGAGCACGCATGGAAAACTAGCATGTCCATACTGCATGGAAAACAACAAGGCATTCACGTTAACAAATAGAGGTAAAACTTCTTTTTTTGACTGTCACCGTCGTTTCTTGCCACATAATCATAGGTACAGAAAGAACATAAAAGATTTCTTTGTTGGCAGAGTTGAAAAGGATGTTGCACCCCCACGTCTTTCTGGTGAAGAATTGCATGATGTTATATCATAGTACAGTGACATTGTCTATGGTCTCCAATCAGGTAAGTAAAAGTTTCCTGGTTTTGGTTTGACCCATAATTGGATAAAGCGAAGTATCTTTTGGGAGCTTTCTTATTGGAAGACCAATCTTCTCCGCCACAACCTTGACGTCATGCACATTGAAAAGAACATGTTTGAGAACATTTTCAACAGCGTCATGGATGTGAAGAGGAAGACAAAGGACAACATTAAGGCTATATTGGATGTAGCTTTGTTTTATAACCGTCAAATATGGAGTTGGTTTGTGATGAGTCACGGGTCACAAAACCAAGAGCAAGCTTTGTGTTAGAGAAAAATACACAACTACTAGTTTACAAATGGCTTAAGAGTCTATGTTTTCCGGATGCACATGCCTCGAGCATATTAAGGCTGGTTAATATGAAGGACTGCAGATTATATGGAATGAAGAGTTATGACTGCCATGTGTTTATGCAAACACTCATCCCATTAGCTTTTCGTGATTTGTTGCCAAAGGGAATATGGGATGCACTTACGGAGATCAGTCATTTATTTAGAAATATATGTTCCATCAAGTTGAATGTTGATCACATTGAAAGGCTTGAAACGAATATCGTCGAGACATTATGCAAACTTGAGATGATATTCCCTCCATTATTTTTTGACTCAATGGTGCATCTCCCCATACATTTACCGTTCGAGGTAAAAGTTGGAGGACCGGTCTAGTATAGATGGATGTACCTATTCGAACGGTTAGATATTACGGTTGCAATGTAATTCATATATAAAAGTATTTTATTTGTTTTTCTTAATTGAAAATATTTGATTAATTCAATGCAGGTACTTGTTCAATCTTAAGAAAAAGGTTAAGAACAAGGTGCATGTTGAGGCTTCGATATGTGAGGCCTATATTGTTAAGGAGATCTCAACATTTATCTTGTACTATTTCCAACCTCATCTGAGAACGAGAATCAATCGTGTTCCATGGCATGATGATGGCGGTGAAGTGTCTTCTAGTGGGAACTTGTCAATATTCTCCAATCCTGGACGACCCAACATAAAAATGCCATAAGAGGAAGATATTTGTCAAAAATATAGTTCAAACAAGCACACAATTATGTTCTATTTAACTGTGATGAGTTGAGACATTTTATTAAGTAAGTGTATATATGTGTAATACTAATTAAACTTTGTCAATAATATACTGTTAATTATGTATTGTAATATAATACACTCATTACCACTTGCAGGGAACATCGACAATATTTGTTGTCCAATAACTCACAGCTGACCGAATCCCAGATCTTTCAATTACAAGATGAACAATTTTCCACATGGTTCAG
>Ga0307511_10006454_pt1 | contig 11816 bp, 6 predicted proteins | sample 13_EM_MG_FD_200266 | JGI IMG/M metagenome (GOLD analysis project Ga0307511, IMG submission 200266) | Populus trichocarpa ectomycorrhiza microbial communities from riparian zone in the Pacific Northwest, United States - 13_EM | ecosystem: Host-associated > Plants > Roots > Unclassified | place...
TTACATCTTACTTAATTTTCACTCTTTAAACTTATAACCCTACATGGTTCATTTGTCTTCTCGAGTTTGCTTTCTCTTTTGGCTTTAATTGGTCTTGTTTAAGCCTTTAAAACTTTTTTTTTTTTTGCCAATTGTTTCCTCCAACATTATATAGTAACAATTTTAGATAAACATGCCTTGCTAACCATTTTCTTACATATTTTTGCATGGTAACAACGACCTCACATTGTTGTATTACCATTCCACCTTCACTTTTCTTTTTCAATTTCAATTGCTCTTCATAAATATGTCTAGGTGATAATGATGCAAGTGTATATGCCCTTCCATCCTTCTCAAAAGAATACCTATTTTGAAATCTATCATTCTTGGCCTTCCTATCAAATTGTCAAGGTTTCCCTAATAATAAATGACTAGCATGTATAGGAACCACATCACATAAAACTTCTTCCTTATACTTTTCAACTAAAAAAGAAATCAAAACTTGTTTATTCACCATAACTTCACCACATTCATTCAACCATCAAAGTTTATAAGGTTTATCATGCTTAATAGTGTTTAGATTCAATTTCTTAACAAGTATAATACTAGCAACATTAGCACAACTTCTATTATCAATAATCATACTACACATTTTGTTACTAATGTGGCATCTAGTATGAAAGATGTTCTCTCTTTATTGCTCCTTTACCAATTTCATTGCAACATCAGCCTTTGAAAATTTATTTTCTTTAACTTAAGAATTATCGCCCACATTTCATCATTCATTGTAGTCCTAATGGTAGGCATTTTAACTTCCTTTTACTTACGACTAGAACCTCCTTGTCTACTAATCATCTCATCAAACTTATTCATTAACACCTCCATCATAAATTCCATTATATCATGCCTTTCCTCCACAATCCTCATCCTTTTTTTGTTCAACACTTTTTGAAGACATTGTTTATACCTGAAATAAAGGTTAGAACCATAAAAAAAAATATTCTTAACACAAATCTCACATATTTACTCTCACAATAAAATTCACTCCTCTCATGTTTCCCATAATTTTATTAGGCTTTTCGTTCTAATAGTCTCGCTACGCCTTTTACTACCTATTCTTGTACTTTAGTTCTTAAAAATAACTTAGTAACTTATTAAACAATTATCTAAACTACACAATGATTTATTTTATGTTTAAAGACTCTAGAATCAACGATTCCTCAAACTTTTGAAAACAAAACTTGAGGACAAACTTATGAGTAGCAATGTAAATTTATGAGAATATAATGACAAAAACAAAGACATGAAATAAAGCAAGGATTATTATTAAGAAACAACAAAAACTACAAAATTCAAGAAAATAAAGAAAACGATGTAAGAAATCAAGAAACTAAAGAAATTGATACAAGATAATTCTATTCGACTTAAATTTGCAAGAAATCAATCAAGATCACCAAGAATTTCCAAGAAGAATTTTCGGTTAAACCCTAGTTCATGCAAGATCCAAAATTTTCAAATTGCTTCTCCAAGAATCCTTTCAAGATTTTTTATTTTGATTTATTTTCTTTATTTTTATAAGTGTCGAATTTCTTAAATCACAAAAATAAATACAATTTGTTGTTTGTATGCAATGTTTTTGGCAACTTTAAGACTTTCCCTTCAAAATTGATTTTCTTCTTCCTATTTTTTTGTAGAAATGAAAATTAAAAAGATATAACTTGAAATTACTCGTGTTTTGATACCAAATTGATGTGGAATTGTTCCTTAAATTATTAATTTGAGGTTTTGAAGAAAGTGTGCAACTTGACTCAATAAGAACCTTGCTTTGAAGAGCAAAAGTTATATGCAATTGATCATCACCACCCAACACTTATAATGAAATGTGAACGAGAAGTATAAATCACAACGAATGATCAATCTTTCGAAGAGTTTGCAAGTTCAATAAAAAACTTAGTATGAGAATCACTCGACAATACAAAGAGAAAAAGACACACAATGTGCAACAACCATATATAAAAAATCATCAACTGAATAAAAATATTTACATAAGAGTATTTAAATGTAAATCATAAAACTAATGGGCCAGACATGTACTCATTTTAAATAAAACCCAAAGTAATTAAAATAAGGTTTAAAATAATAAAATAAAAAAAAATGGTCCAAGATTATTTTTCATCCTTTGCCACATATGATAGTGAAAATTACCTATAGAAATAATTGTTGAAGGATTCTTGTTGAAAGAAAGTCTGATGCCATGTAAAATAGAAATTATTTTCTTACCAATAAATTCTTGTTATTTGATATGAAATTCTTGTAAAATAAGTAAGTTAAAAGCTACCACACAAGTTCTTAATAACATTAAGAATTCCTTGTAGTAAATGAAATTTATAACTTTTAAGGAAATAATGTCTTTTCTATTTTCATACTTTACTAGCAGATTTTAGGCTCAACTTTAAATATATTATTCTCTCTCTTCCAGATTAATTAGCAGGCTTACCATATATTATTAGTTTCTAACCTAATTGGAATCACATCTAAAATCATACTGTAGTTTCAGATGTGACCTAAAAAGCAGAGAAAGTCTAAATTAATAAATTTAAACCTTTTTAACTCAAACTTCTTGACTTAGCCCTCATTTTATATCTTAGAATAGATTCAATTAATACTCATGTCATTAACCGATTAGCTAGAAGGCATATTCAATATCAATATAGTGGTATATGATAGATGATTTATTGATTTAGAAGTGCACATTGATTTAGAAGTGCACGTGATTGTTCTGTTTCGAAAAAATTACATTGAAACGGCCAGTTTTCTCTTTCCATCGGTCTGCAGGGCCACTAAGACCACCACTAGATGCTGATGATATTCTCTTGAGGGTAGATTTTGTAAGAGAGGTTGATGCTTTACTCCAAGAGGTTCGGCAAGAACATAGTAGAGAACAGAATGTAGAGGGGCTTGATCCTGAATCCGTGACAAGACTACTGAAGCAACCGGAGAAGCAACGAACAATAACACAAAGTAGAAGCTCTGCTAGACCTGGCCATTAATTTTAAAATGGTAGCCAGATATGTGGTTGTTTGCTGAATAAGTTAAGGAAAAAGATAAACAACGATACCTGCGTGTTCGATATTGTCTACCTCTGAAAAAGTTATGTTTCTGTGATAAGGAGCTCCATAATCAAAGAATTAGAGCAGAGCTTGTATTTATAGTTGTTCCGTTTGAACTGCATGAAAATTTGTTACGGAACCTTGTGTATGCTGCATAGACGTCATTTGGAGTGTAATATACACGTTAGGGATTCTTTTTGAGAATGGAAGCTTCACCTTGCCCTTCAATCAAGATTTGAATCAATTGGCTTGCAATTGGCTTCACTGCTTTTAATAAGAAAAATGGTGAGTGCTAATGGACTTGCTGGAACATGCAGTTGTAGCTTGAGGGTTGTCCTGATTAGACTTATTATAGAAAATGTAAAACGAATTACAGATAATAAATTCATTGAAAGAAACGAAAGTATGCACTCGCAGTATTGGAAAAACATCCTTATTTTCCGCATTACAATCCCATATAATAAAATTAATCTACAAGAAAAGAGTTCTGATCCTATATTTGCAAATGTTTGAGTGTCGAAGAAAATGAGAGTGACGGTATCAATCATCATGGATGTTGGCTTCAAGCAGTATGCAGCTGTGAGATTTCATTTCATAAGGCTGCCTAATGACAGGCTCACTATCATTTGAGAAGAACCCTGGGAATGGAAGAGCTGTATCAACCAAGCGATGCCATGCCATCCCTTCAGGGACTTCGGGTAGAGTGACACTCTCTGAGCGTCCCGCTGCATTGAAAGCAATGAACATGTCACCCTCTACATGGGAAGATTCAGAGCTCAATCCACTCCCTGGGTTGTCAACCTTCAGTGTCATGGCAAGGAACTTGCAGGATGGATCTTCCCATCTTGGGGGATTCTGGTCACTTCCATGCCAGTCAATATTTTCTTCCTTCAAAAAGTTTCTCTTCTGAAGGAGGTCACTTCGCCTCATTCTCAAGGAACTCAAAAATGAGATGAACTGTGTGGTTTGGATACCAAAACCTGTTGACAGCGCATTCCAATCAAAAGGTTTTCTGCTACCATATGAAGTGGAACCCCCAGAAGATTGGCCACACTCATCTCCCATGTTTAGAACTGGAACACCAAGTGAAACAAACAAAACAAAGAGATAGTTACGGATTTGTTTCAGTCGTCTTTCAAGGATAGTGGTTTTGTTTGTGGGTCCTTCTTCTCCACAATTCCAACTTAATTCTGAAGCTAACTCATCGCCACTGAAGCTGACTAAGTCCACAAGAGGAAGTCCAAAGTTCCTGGTGATAAAATTGAAAGAGAAGGCTGGGCCTCGTCCGCTAGAAAAGATGTCCCCACTCCCACAAAGCCGTGTTGCGAGGTCACTAAGAAGACCCTCACCCCTCAAAAAATTTCTTATATCGTAACAAAATTTTGTATTCATTTCAGCCCATTTCTTCCAATGAGGAAAGGCAGTTTCCTTTGCCTCCAGTTCTTTGGGATCCCAACAATCTGCAATGATCTTTGTCTTTGAGAACAATGGATCAAAGGCTATTGCTTCAACAACGGGAGGACGAGACAAATATTCACCACCAAACGACCTCAACAGAGATAAAGCATTTATGAAACAGAAACCATCTATGTGAAACTCAGTAACCCAGTGCTGTAGACTATCCAGAATCACCCTTTGGACGATAGGATGATTACAATTCAAAGCATTTTGTGAGTCCAAACCTGTAGTAATGCTGGTGCAATAGTAGGATGAGTCATCAATTCCTTGTAATGCTCCAGCTTCAGCAGTATGGGTGAAAACAACTTCCAGCAAAACTTCTATCCCATTGGCATGCAATCTCTTTACCATCTCTTTCATCGAGCTAATGGCAGCCACGGAGCCATTAGAAGGACCATAAACGTTTGATGGTGAAAAGAAATGACATGGAAAATACGGCCCCTTTTGCTCATCAAACGGAAATATTGACTCTAATAGGACTGCATTCACACCAAGATTCTTAAAATGACTTAACTTCTCAATCAAACCAGCAAAGGTCCCTGCAGCATCACTGGATATCTGGCTAGAGTTGTCTTTTGTAAAACGCATCACATTCACCCGATAAACAACTAGTTTCTCCATTTCCAAGTGAGGAGGAACATCATCACTCCAATCAAAAACAGGTTCTTTGCATAATCGTCCCAGATACTTAGGCAGCAGGCCAGATACATTATCTGTGACGGAATTAATGATAATTTTAGAATATGGATCCAAAAGAACACGGCCAGCATCAAATTTATCTGCGTCACTCTGAAGAGCAGCTCCTTTACATCGATAACCATAGCTCAGAAAAGTCCATGCACCTTCCAGTGAGGCATGCCAGATATCACCTGATCGATTAACATATGGATCTAGATCGAGCTCTAAGGCAGGCTTGCCTGATGTACTATCATCATACAAACATAGAACGCAACCCGCCGCGTTCCTTGAAAAAAATGCAAAATTCATGGAACCATCAGTAGAAAAGGAAAGACCAAGTGGAGTTGGATAACCAGAATCAAATCCAATCGGAACACAAAAATTAGACTTGTTATGATTCCTGATTTCCACAACACTTGATGTAGGTTTGAGAAAAAATGAGAGGTAGAAGGGGGTTTGTTTAGCTTCAAACTCCAACTCAGTAGCAAACCTAGCACAAGAATTCTGTAAGAGCGGAGTCTCTCTGGTCCTGGCATGAGAGGATGAGTCAAGAGGCATGAAACATGACGAATCAGACGTGTATATGCCCCAGATAAGCATCAGACTAATATTATCACTAGCACCCAATTCCAAGGATGAAACTTCAACATAAACTGCATACTTCCCGTTTATCTTCCCAACAGAAATTTTGACATGACCACCAATTTCCGTCCGAAATCGATAAGTCGAAACTTCCTTTAGTTGGTCAACTAATGGATTGCTTGAAGTAAACATCATCTGCTCAGTTGGCTGGGCAGCAACTCTTGATCTAGCAAACAACAATCTCGAATCTTTACCAACATCCATCCTCCCAAACCGCCTTGTGGGTCTGGATATTTTAGTTTTACAGACATAATGAATCGATTTAGATGATTCTACGGATCCACAGTTACAGAAGCATAATGGGGTTATTGCAAGTAAGGGAGAAAGAGTTGTCATATCTCCTCCAAAACCCAAAAACCCTTGCTTTCCTACAGATAGTAAACTAACCCAAATTAACAAAAAGGAAGAATAACAAAAGAGATGCATCCCATGATCAAATATCTTATTTAAGATCAGATAATAACTATGATTTAAGTGAGGGAGAAAAGAGAATGCAATGTATGTAAAGCCGATTCAGAAACAAGTTGAAGCCCATAAATAGAAAAGGAATTAGAACTTACATTAATCTATGAATGATTATTGATTGAAATGAGATCAGAGAACAAACGAGTGAGAGAGAGTGTCCGAGTCACTAATAAGAGTGGAGTGAAGTGAAGTGAAGGTGTGTTCAATGATGACAGAGAGATCTGTCTCTGGTTTGGATGGATTTTTTATTTTATACTCTTTTTTTTTGTTTGTTTGTTTTATCTGTTGCATTTGCAAATTTAAGGACCGCAAAGCTCATCGATTCAAAATGCTACCTTTATTTATTTATTATTTTTATAACTCAAAATGCTTGCTTTGTTTTTTATTTTATGAGTGATACAATGAATTTTATTTATTTTTACATAAATATTTAGATTGGAATTGAGGTTTATTGTCCTAATATTTCATTCTATTTTTTAAATATTTAATTAAATATTATGTGTGATATATGTGTGTATGTATATTATTTTTTGATTTGTTCAAGTCATTTTAAAATAGTGCAACTAATTATAATTATGCTTATATGATTGATGGATTTTTGTTAAGTTGAATTTCACATTCATATAAAGACATTTTTGTTTTAGTTTTTTCATTAATCTTGATTGTCTAAGATTTTTACATATCTTATTATTATATTTTAACTTAGTTACAGTAATTTTATTATGATTTTTACTATTTATTTATTTGAATATCATTTATGGATTTACAATTTTTTTCAACTCTTCTTTTCAAATATTATATTACAATTTGATACGTTAAAAATGATTGACAATATTATTAACATTCAAGTTCTGTGTAATTTAATATGGTATATATTGTGATATGAATTAAGTTAGGTTTAAATTTTACATTAAAATATGTATTAGCTAGTTTTGTAAGATTAGAAATATTTCTTAAATTGTACATTTAATTGGGCTGAAACTTCACATGAAAATACTAGATATATAGAACTATATTGTGGTAAAATTTTAAATCATTCGAAGTCCGAGAACATATTATTTAAATTAACCGAAGTTACTTTTACTGTTTTTATAAATTCAACGATAAAGTGTTTTTGCTTAACTATTTTCGGCTTAATTAGTCCAAACCTGTAATAAGTTAATTTTAGACCAAAAAAAATATATTAAATTAGGTTTATTTAGACCCTAAACTTATGTATGAATTTGGATTACAAGGGTTCCTAATGTTGCTTGAATTCATTGAAGAATTGGAGTTCATTTTGTCATGGGATATGTGTGGTGGCTATGAGCTTTATAAATACTTTAGTTTTAGTTGTCTTTTATTTTATTTTGTTCTCTTTAAGTTTCAACAGTTTAGAGAGAATTTCAACACTTAATTTTCTATTTATGTTTTTGGGTTTGATTAATTAGCTAAGATCCAAGGTTTATTTTAGCTTAATTATTAATTAGTTTTCAGTTATGGTCAAAGGCTTGTTTGAGTCAATACTTTCAAGTTTATTAATATAGGTTTTTGGTTAGTTTTATAAGTACATCAATTTAGCTCACAATAGTAGATCCATTAGGGTTTTTATTTTCAATAGTATAAATACTCTTTATAAGGATAAAATATTCAAACTTGATAAATACTATTGATGCCAAATTTATATAGCTTGTGTGAGAGAGATTCTTGTATTCTTTGATTTTTTATTGAACTAAATTGACATATCAAAGATTAATTGGTTTTATGACGTCTTTTTTATATTTCTTGTTCAATGAATTGGTATTCGTAGGGGTGGAGGTTCTTATTTCAATAATGATAATGCCTTGAAACATGTTTTCATTATGTGACACTCTTATCAGATCTATTTTGGCTTTTTAAGATTCATTGTCAATCTTGTTATGAGTTGCGTGACCACGAAGTTCACATCATACTGTTAAATAGTAAACCAACATCCAAATGAAAAAAAAAAAAGAGTAATCATATATAACCAATGAAGAAAATAAACATTTATATAAGACTATTTATAAAATTAAGAAACTAGAGAAAACTATAGAATGTTTTATCAAATAATAGTGATGAAAGTGTACAAAGAAAAACATTATACATATATATAATTTATTTTACCTACATTAGATGGAAAATATACAAGGCATGCTCTTTAATAAGTTCCTTTAGCTATAATAGCTAACAAGTATATTTTTCACCCATGACATTATTGCTTCTTCAAATGGCTCCATATTTAAATTTTATGAATAATACCCCATAATTGTAGCATTATTGTAAAATTAGATATAATAAATAGAATCTTGTCCTAAAAATATTTCCCCAATATAAAGCTATCCTTCGAGATCCAATAAATTTCTTATCTAAAAATAAGGGTTATAGAAACAACGACTATCATAAAAAAAAATACTAGTAAATCTTGTAAATATAGAAAAATAATACTATAGTTTTTTCAACATATTTTGACTATAAAAATACATACACCCTTACAATAAAATGATTATTTTTCATGATTTTTATCGTTGTTGTTATTATTGTTGTTGTACAACAACAAATATAATGATTCTTCATAATATCCTAAAAAAATTAAAAATAATGATTAGTTACAAATTAAATTATTTTGATAATAATAAAGGATTGATAAATTTATGCAATAGGATGTCATATATATATATATATATATATATATATATATATATATATATAAAATGATTGGTTCATCCTCTTATATCTTTTGCACATTAATGGAAAATCGATTGAAGAAATCGAAGCCCAAAAATCGAGAAAATTATCATGTGAACATAGAGGAGAAGCAGAATTCTTTAAAATGATTTTTACACCGACAAAGTTAATAAAAAGATCACGAGTTGGGGACTGAACCAAACATGCCATTTAAGCCCCTGAGGGTTTAAGTTAAAAGAAAGCCCTAGTTCGTAGTAGTAAATGACAGAGTGACAGGCAGACAGACAGGGCATCTTCTTCCTCCGTAGGTTTTGGTCGGCCGGTCAGTCACATTTGCAGGTATGCTCTTCAAAACCTACTCCATTTATACTACTAGAACTAAGCACTTGTTGCATAGAAAATCTCTCATAAACCCTGCTTTCAACCTCCACACCAAACCCATTTCAAGCCTCAAAGTTGTGTGGCGCAGGGACCCACAACGAGACCATGCCATTGAGAGAGATAAGCCATACAAAATCTGCTCAAAAGTTGTCAAAGAGGTCCTTAACGAACCGGGTCAAGTAATCCCACTTCGTTACCTCGAAAACAGGCGCGAGAGATTGCGCCTCAATGTAAGAATTTCTACTTTTCTTAATAAAAACCCTGCCCTCTTTGACGTTTACCAGGATCGAATCAAACCCAAGTCAGAACCCGTCCGGTTTGTCCGTGTTAGCCATCGGTTAAGGAATTTTCTTGAAGAAGAGAAAAGGATTGTTTTGGAAAATGAGGGGTGGATTGTTTCGAAATTGTGTAAGTTGCTGATGATGGCTAAGGATAAGGTCCTTAGTGTGGATAAATTGGTACATGTGAAGAGAGAATTTGGTTTTCCTAATGACTTTTTGGTTAATTTGGTTCCTAATTATCCAAACTATTTTAGGCTAATTGGTCCTCCTGAGGAGGGAAAGTCATTTCTTGAGTTGGTTGAATGGAATCCTGAGTTTGCAAAATCAATAATTGAGCAAAGAGCTGAAGATGAGTTTGGGTTGACGGGAATTCGTATTAGGCCTAATTTTTACTACAAGCTTCCTCCGGGGTTCTTCTTGAGGAAGGAGATGAGGGAGTGGATTCGGGATTGGTTGGAACTTGATTACATATCACCATATGTTGATGTGTCACACTTGGATCAAGCTTCACAGGAAATGGAGAAGAGGACTGTTGGGGTTTTCCATGAGTTGCTATCTCTTTCGTTGTTCAAGAGGATTCCAGTGCCCATACTGGGGAAGTTTAGTGATGAGTACAGGTTTTCCAACACATTTTCAAGTGTGTTCACTAGGCATTCAGGAATATTTTACATGTCACTGAAAGGAGGGATTAAGACTGCGATGCTAAGGGAAGCTTATAAGGACAGCGAGTTGATTCAAAGGGATCCTTTGCTTGAAATAAAGGACAAGTTTGTTCAGTTGTTGGAAGAGGGGTGGCAGGAGAGACAGGAGCAGTTGAGGTTACAAAGGGAAGAGGTTAAGAAGAACAGAGTAATGATGGCATTGGGGGATGGGGACACCGATGGACAAGAGAGCAGCAGGGAATTCGATGGGCAAGAAGTCAAGTGATAGCTGTGACTTCCCAAGTTATGCTGATATCGGGAGGAAACTAAGGCAAAGGAGCTGCTGATGCTTAATGATAAGGAACAATCTTCCCAGAGTTAGACACATACTGCATGATTTTCAATTCTCATTAAGGTTCTGAACTTCCATGAATATATGGCAATTAAAAGGTAGGGCTTTGTCATGATGGCCAGTGGTGATGGCTTGAGATTGCATAACCAATTGCGAGTTACAACATGCTAAATTTCTGCGAGTTCCTAAATGTCTTTCTTCTTTGCCTGTCCTGTGCAAGGAAGTTCAAAATGAAAAGCATTTCTAAGGAAAAAGAGACTTGATTTTGTTTTAAAACAAATTAGCTAGCTAATCTATAAATCATCTTGGGTAATTTCCATCTTCTTTTTTTGTGTGCCCAAGAGGTGATAGTTTGATGAACTACACATTCCGTTGTATGTGCTAGGCGTTGTGGTGAATATTTCTTCTATATTTGGATCTTAAGTATCATTGAGGTGATGGATAAAAAAAATAAAAAATTCTTAATCTTTATCAATAAAAAAATAAAATAAAATCATCTCTTAATATTTTGATCATTAAAAACTCTAATTAATCTTAGAGTCTTGATAAAATGACTAATTATATATATGGATGACATATCATTCCTAACATATTTTATTTAAGGTAAACTGTATTGTTTATTCGATTGATATAAACTAAGGTACTGTTGTGTTTTCTAACTATTGGTTTGTTTTTTGGTTAAAGTCAGTCCACCCCAAGAGAGTGGGCTATAGATTTATGGTCAAATTTAATTATTCTAAAGTCAAAATTAAAAAAAAACTGTTTTTTAATTTAATATTGAGAATATATCTTAAATATAAGTTCATAATATCTATATTAAAAGAAATAAAATAAATTTTTTAGTTTTTTTTTAAATCTACGTTAAATTCTCATGAATTTTATAAACTAATTATTAAATCTAAAAATATATGTAAAGATATTAACAAATTTTTGTTTTTGAATTTTGGTATTTAAATATGCTAAATTATATCATGTATTTTTTTTTATTTCTATAAATATAATTTTTTTTTTATTTTTGAGAGAATTGGTCATATGTAATAAAAAAATATTGAAATATATATTTTTTAAAAAGATTTTTGTTGTTTTTTATAATTTTTTTAAAAGAAATGCTATGTTATTTAATAATAATAAAAAATCTCACGTG
>Ga0307511_10006455_pt1 | contig 11815 bp, 7 predicted proteins | sample 13_EM_MG_FD_200266 | JGI IMG/M metagenome (GOLD analysis project Ga0307511, IMG submission 200266) | Populus trichocarpa ectomycorrhiza microbial communities from riparian zone in the Pacific Northwest, United States - 13_EM | ecosystem: Host-associated > Plants > Roots > Unclassified | place...
CAAAAAATGATAAAATTCATCGGTAAATCAGAACACGGATGTTGTGACCACAAAACTTAAAGAAATATGACTTGTGCTGAGAAGAGAGAGATTTTTTTTGGGGGGGTGGTTGTTTGCAATTTAGGAGGGGAGAGTTGGGATGGGGAAGAAGAAGGAGAAATAGGAGAGGAGAGTGTCGGCAGAGTGGCCATATATTAACTTTTACTGATGGAATCACCGACAGAATACTTCTGTCGGAGATTCCGTCGGCAATTCTGACGGTGAATCAGTCACGTCACTGTACGGAGATCCCGATTTGAATCCCTTGGTTATTCTGTTGGCAATTCTGACGGTGAATCGGTCACATCACTATACGGAGCTCCCGGTTTGAATCCCTCGGTGATTTTGTCGGTAAAATCGCCCGCAAAAACTTCCATGTCAGCGAACCACCCTTTTTTTTAATTCTGAATATTCCATCTGTAATTCTGTCGGTATATACCGACCGATAAGTATTCTGTCGATATATACCGACTGAATTACAAATAGAAAATATTTCGTCGGTAATTATGACTGCAAATTACTGACAGAATTATTCCGTCGGTAATGCCATTGGTATTAGGTTAATTTTTACTCGGTCAAATATTTACATGTGAATCTATCTTTTGTTTCTTACAATGAAGATTAATTCTCTACTTTAACCTTTGATCAGCGTTAGCAACTTTTTTTTATGATTTATGAGTTTATATATTTTTGCAAATATTATCTTTCTGATTTTTAATTAGAAATTTTTATCATAGTAAAAAAGCATATTCACAATGCCAAAGCCTTCTTCTCTTGTATTGTAAATTAATTTGGAATTCTATCCACAACATAACAAGTACATGTACTCCTAGCTAGTGAGCTCTAATACTAATGCACCAAATTACGAACATAAAAGGCAATTATTTTACTATTTTTTTACCATTTTCTAAAATCTAAGTTGTGGAGGTTGTGAGGATAATTTTAAGATAGTTTTTGGATGGAGTGGTGTAGAAATAAAGCTTCAAATGATATTGAAATATTAGTTGATGGAAAACATGTCATTCAGCGGAGGAGCATGCGAGAGAGCAAATCCCTGACAGGAGTAATTGACTTTTCGAGCGTGTTTTTTTTTAGATAGTTTTTGTGGTAGTGATTTGAAAAAAATAAGTTTAAAAAAAGTGTGATTAGTTGAAGTTTATTGGATTTAGAAACGTGTTTGGTAAAAATTGTGATTAAAGTTTATATGAAGCAAAAAACATTACTAAAATATTTGATAGTTGTGTAATTGCGGTTGCTTTTCAAAGTGTTTTTTACTTGAAAATGCATTAAAATAATGTATTTTTATTTTTAAAAATTATTTTTGATATCAACGTACCAAAATGATCTAAAAACACTAAAAACATATTAATCTGAAGCAAAGAAAAAAATAAAAAAAAATTAATTTTTTTCAAAAGCGTTTTTGAAACGCAAAAACAAACAGCGTTTTACAAAACTCAGTTAAAAAGTCATGTAAAAACTGCTTCACGAAAACTGCGTTTCAAACTTAATTTTTTAGTCGGTCTTGCAGTATAAAATGCATTTTTTATAGTTACTAAATATCTTATTGTGTTTTTTGCACCGCAAACGCAAAAGCAAGTGCAAAACAAACACACCCGAAAGCTCCTGGGCTTTAATGGTTTGAGTTTTAGGTTTGGATTCTTTTGTTTTAATTGGGCTTTAAGAGTTGTGGGTTTTTTCTGGATTCTCATTTCAAGCTCACTTACAAAAACATTCAGAATTCTTTTTTAAGAATTTTCCAATAGCAACAACTCCATTTTATATTTTGAGCAGAATAATATCATAGCTTCAAGGATAACACCTTGGGTGTCTAAACATATGGAAATCAAGATTAAAGAAAATGGGAATTTCAGTCCACTTTCCTTACTGTCATTTCCACTCCTCCGTCTAAGGAAACGAAGAGGGATTTTTCGTTTTCCTCATTTTCTTCCCTTGCTCATTTTAATGGCAAACAAACCCCTCCCCTCCAGTGAGAACTTTTTCTTTTTGCTGGGTTTTGACTTATGGATGAGTTAAGAGCAATAGTTGAGTGTCAAAAGTAAAACTCCGCTGATAAAGAATCAAAGAATAAATCTGTTAGCAGCAGTTGGGATCTTTGACCCAAATGCTGGCAGAGGAAATTGAACCGTGCATTCAAAGGGATGGCTTTGTAAATGATTTTCTCATGAGAATTTGATCTTCAATGTCACATTAGCAAGTTAAGATGGATATCTACCAGGTTTGATCATCTAAACAAGAAATAGAGAGTAAATTGTTTTATTTAGTCGCCGTGTTCTTAACAAGATAATCAGTCAGTCCCTCTTGTTTAGAGAGCACAAAACCACATCCCTCTGTTTTTATTTCCGTTCATAACTTCATTCATGTCAGCCAGTTGAGTTGTTTTTCTTCTTAACTATTATGGCTGTTGAAAGATACCTCAGGGTAGCTTGGATATGTAGCTAAGAGAATAACCACGTACGTATCAATTGTAAGAAACCTAGGGTTTTGAAACCAGAAGGACTAAATTATGGTGAAACGACATCAGAGCCCTTTTTTCCTTATTCAAGAATTCATTCATTTATGATACATTACTGAAGATATTTATACATGTCTCATGAGATTCTCCGTTTTCAATTGATTCAAGAATTACTGTCAGAACAATAGAAAATGAATCGAGTATGTTACAACTACGTGCATCAGCAAATTCTAGACCGTTGGCCTTTTCAAGAAGCTGAGATTAGGAGCACAAGTGTGATACAAGTTGTAAGAAGCAATGCACAGGATGACCCCAACCAACCATATGCTCCAATAACCTGTCAGATGAAAAGAAATTCTTCATCGTAAGTGTCTAAAACGGCAACTTATGCAGCAAATCAAGAAACTAAAATGCAAAAGGTGACGGGGGATCTCATACCTTGAAATGAATAAAAGATGAAACTCCAGAGGATTCCTTAAGCCCGGTGAATCCGATATCATAAGAAATGCTTCCATCAGGTTTAAACAATCCAAAGTTCCTCTCAGAAGTAGGCCCGGGCTTCAAATTTTCGTTGAACAGTGCAAAAATATACGCTTTTGCCACAAACTTTGGTCTGTATGGTGTTCCCTTCTTTTTAGCTAGCCGTTTACGCAGATTACGATTGTAAGTCCTGGCATTTTCTAAACTGGCACCTGCTTCATTGTCATCCCCGCGAGAAGCCCAACCTGTTTCAGAAACGATGACTTCCATCTTGGGAAACCCAGCCTTGTCTAATGCAGCGTAAGCTGCATCAACCTGAGCCTCAAACATGTTATCATAATGCAGATTAGTCTTTGCATCAAGAATTCCCTTATTTGATTTGAAAAGAGCATAGTTTATGTCAATATGCTCAGGATCACTCTTGTAGGCTAGAAAAGGGTAGGCATTTATGTAAAAAGGAGAGCCAATCTGTGAGAAGAACTGCAACAGTGGTTTCATGTATATAGAAACATCTTCCCTGAAAACGCACGACGATGGTGGGAAGGAATTGGTGAAGACGGCCTCTGAATGTGGGCTTGAAACCTCGACAACCTTCGTCAAATCCAGCCTTCGAAGCGCATCATAAACATTTTTAACCGCAGGCAGTAAAACCTCCCATAATTCATGGTCATCGCCCCCCAAGATCTCGTTTCCCACTGCTATTCCAGCAATATTTGTTCCAGGAAGGAATGGCTGCACATTTTCCTTTATCCAATTCATGGCGCGATCCTCTCCTACAGCTATTTCTTTTAAATACCCATTGCCAAGTCCAACTATTATTCCAATGCCAGAGCCTTTGAAGGCCTTGAGGACTTCATGGTCAGCGTCGTAGATTCTGGTATTTTTAATCTTGGCTGCTTTCAGAAGCGTCACCACGCTGCGTGGTGAAGGTAAATTATCTGCTATCCTACCATAGTTTACTCCGTATGTTCCCTTGAATGCGTACACTGTGAAAACTGCAGAACACAGCATATAAAAAAGCACCATGCATTACACAGCTCAACCATTATAAGCAGATAAAATATCACTATAATTCGAACTTTATTTTTTTTGTAAAATGAAAAAAATAATATAGTAACTAGAACAAAACATTTTACAAAAATATTGATATAACAAATTAAAAAATTTATTTATTTATAAATGACTGGAAAATTAAAATTGGATCACCCTATACAAGGCAGGGGTTCGACTAGTGTCATTGAAAATTGGGGCAAAATTATTGGTTGTTTTTCCATTATTCTACAATGCAACCACTCACATTCCAAAGAGAAGAGAGCAGCTAGCATTCCTAACAGTTAGAAAGTTTTTTTAAGTACATCCCAGAAGTGTAATCTTATTTTTCCAGAATAAAAAAACATATAGAAAAACCTTAACGTTGTTTATTGTTTAAGGAGACAGAAATTCTGAAATCTAAATATCATGAAATCTAAATCAACTCTGTTAGAGAATAATGTAATAATTTATATCATTCACTAACAAACTCAAGCTCAAGGAGGAAAGGTAAAGAGTACTACGTACCATTGGAAGAAATGACAGAGAAGAGGAGGAGGAGCCATAGAAAGAAAGAATAGAAACCCATAATTCTGGTGGAAAGATGATCAAGGAAAGTGCACTCCATTTGTAGAAAAGAAGTGGGTATGGCCCAACCTTTTTGTAGCTCAAAAGTGTCAAAAAGATAAACCCTTTGGATGACAATGCAATTCTTGTTCTTGAAGCATGCCATAAGACCCTATAAAAAGATTCTTAACCTTGAGATTAAAGAATTTGTAAAGAAGATTCTTAACCGTCCAAAGATGAAAGAGAATTCTGAGAGGATTGGTATTGATTCTTAGCTTTACTCTTCAAAGAATACCTTTTCTTGGGTTGTTATGGATGAAGTTTCAGAACTATTATTCTCTTTCTCAAGAAAGAACAAAACATAAACCCCCTTTCTATATATACTTTTCTTGAGTCCGATTTTTTTCGAGTTATTTTAGAGAGGGGAGGTGGAAGAGAAGGCAGGTACATTTTGTTTTGATGGAAATCGTTGCTCATAGATAGTCAAAACTTGGAAGCTTGAGACTGGTGTGGAATGTTTTGGGTCGGTGACTGGACCCCTTCGGGGGATCCATTGACAGATCTTTCGAGGGATCTTTCAGCTATTCCTGTCAGGTGTCTAGGATCAAACTTCTGTGGAAACGTAGGGAGAATAATTTCAACAAGGGTAACCATAAATCTAAAAGTAACACATACTTGCAACAAGCACAGCCATGGTACTGACCAGTCGCCACTCTTCTAAAGAGGAAATGAAAGAAAGGTTAAGCAATATGCAGACATTGTAGTCTGTCATTTAGCACTTGCATAGTTGAACTAGTCTCTCAGGCACTGCTCTAAACAAGGCGGATCTGAAACCATGCCATTCCAGACAACAAAATAAACAACAGTGCAAACATATATAATATTTTAGTCTAGTCGCTAAACATACAAGTTAATTAAAGCCTTGCAATCTCGAGTCCTGCACAATGTATGCAACGAACAAAAGCTGCATCAATTACAGCCTACTCTAGTGGGGTCAAGACTACAGGTTGGGCGATATCCCATCCATTTAAATCTACCATCAACATATTATCAAACTAGCAATGACATTAAAGCTAGAGTCACCCAAAACATCCGAGTCGCCTGAATTAGAAGAGAAGCAGATGTTACATAAGAGCTACGGCTGAGGGGCATCAGCTGGCCCCATTGGGTTTACCTTTCCATTTTCCATGATCTCCCCATCCACTGGCTTGTCTTTCCCATCCATGGGAATGCTACACTTTGCATCGCCCTCCTACAAACCCAGTTTCTCTTTGATCTCTCCCTCAGATGCAGAGACAGTTCCATGTGTATTCTCCTGTGCTCCACCATCTACATTCATCGCTACATTATCTGGGATGACCTTGCGACCCGGGGCATTCTCTTTCTTTGAGTCAGTTTGTGGCATCTTTCCAGCCACGTCTTCAACCTTATTGTTTCTATTTTCAGATACTTCACTGGAACCAGCTTCTTCAGCAGCTTTGTACTTCAATGCTGCCCCTCCATGTTCTTTCTCTTTAACTTCCAGTGTGTGCTGGGCTTCCCTAGCTTTTCCTTCATCACCATTCTTGGTTTCCTAGGCATCCTCTTGGGACTTTATGTCCTTGTTGACTTCCTCTGTTGCAGTTCTTCCATATTGGCATCTGCTGACTTCATCCGATCAGCTTCTTCTTGATCCGTATCTCCATTCTCATCCTGATTTTCTTCGGTGCCATCAATTCTTTTTTCTTCCTTTGCATTTTCCGTTTCAGTTCCCTCTGCATCTTGCATTTGAACTTCATCCTCACCCTCAGTAACATATTCCGTTTCATCTTTCTTTGAACCAGATGATTTTCGGCTTCACTTCCTTGGGGGCTCCTTTTCAGGAGGAGTTGCCTTGGCCTTCTCGCTGATTCTTGCAGATCTTCTTGGGGTCTCACCAGTGCCCCAATCAAACTCAGATACTGCAGGGATTGCCACGGTGTGATTTCAGGTACTGCTGCAATTGCTTCCTGTTATTAATTTCTTCCCCAGTTGGAGCAATGAACACGATTTCATTCTTCTATGGTGTGCCTACACTCTTGAAAAAATACTGCAAGGAACCAAGACAGTAAGTTATACAAGGAACTGTAAACAAAATATTTAATACTTGTCTGTGCTCCATGACATTGGCTTGATATTTAATTGATATGATTCAGCAGAATCAAATGACTCAGCTAGTAACAAAATAAATAGACAAAGGTTAAATAAGAAGATAGTGGCATTTGCTAATGTCATATTGTATTCTCAGCTGTCTCGAATAAACACATATAAATCATCAGTAAAGGCATAATAGCATGACTGCATAACCGTTCTCTGCCTGGAGTCCAGTCAGAACAGATAATCTTCCTACTTCATAACCATCAGCAAATTATCGCAAGTCACTCTTATCATCTTTTGCAGTCGTGGAACAAATACTCCAACAAGAAGTTTTCTCAAGGAATCTCAACTGCCCCTGTTCTTTCATCACCTTTCACTTGACTGTGTGGTCATGCTTCTCTTAATGTTTCCGGAACAATCCTAATTCTAATTTGACCAGTATGCACAATCTAACAAATCTTCTCCGGTACTTTTAGTAGAGGGACATCTGGATTTTCATGTGAAATAGACAATGACTCCCCCATTTCACCTTTCATGATGCAACCTACCATACAAAACATAAAGTCTTAAGTATATTCATTACGGATGATAATTCTCAATCATTACAAACAAATAATCTCCAGTTTATGCACTAAATCCAGCTCTTCACTATTTCCCTAAAACATTGCATCTCGCTTCTAATAATGCAGTTCCCCTACCCAACTAAAGTGATGGCAGGACTTTAGTTATTTTCAAATTAGAAAGAAATGAATGGATATCAGTTAGAGACTCCAGGCATTGGTGCCTCTACATGAGCACATAATGTGATGTTTTTTACTGGCTTCTAATGTCATTGAAATTCCACCTTTTCAACTCTATTGCTCCTCTTCTTCTTCTCTCAACAGATGTTCATCTCTCCTACCCCACATGAACTAAATTAGCAAAGCATTATCAGCTAAAGAATACAGGACAAACTGTATTACATGTGAGCGCCAAAAAGAACTAGGACATCTATTATGCCCACATAGAATCACAATAATAATGATACGCAATAAACCTACAGAAACACAAAACTCGTTTACCACTCCACTAAGTGAGGTTGTCCTCAAACTAATTCCCTTGTTTTACCTTCTTTTTTTATCTGATTTTGGTATCTCAACCATAAATTATTGCATTTTTTTATTACATAAACACAAATCTCTATAAGCACTTCATCATTGGCTCCTCAAGCCAACACAACCCTTGGTATATCTTCCAAATAAAAGATATTTTATGCATAGTACAAAACAAGGATAGAAAGAATATAGAAAAGTAGTAGTTTAAAAAATGACCATCCATCCAAAATAATTTGATAAATGATTAATTTTGCCTCTGGAAAATGCCAACGTGGCCCTCAAATAAAAAACACCACACAAAACAATTCAGCGAAAGTAGCAATACAATATGCCAGTCAACCAAAACACAACAATTCAGTCGAAGCACTCGATGCTGGTTGACTTGGCTATAAAAGAACTACCCCTGAAACCCAAACCAAACAGCAGGGGGGGGGATGGTACAAATTTCAGTCAGCACGAGAAAGGAGGCATGAATCCTAAAGGTTGCAGTATCTCTCCATGCTATCAATGAGACAGCTGAATGGGAGAATCCACATATTGTCCCAGAGAATTATATTAAAGGGGCAAAGAGGGCTAGAGAGGAGTTGCTGAACAACAAAAAGGTCGTATCATTTAGAAGAAAAGGTTCAGTAATAAAAATAATAGTAATAATTAGCGGCATGCTTCAAGCTATACTTGAAACCTCAAAGAACAAAATCAAAGGTCAAAGCTTTGAAACATTGACACAGAAGATATGGCATAATCCAATATTAGCATGAGAAGTATTATCCTACCTAAGACACAGTTGTAGTTTTAAATAGATTAAAACATGTAAAAATCACATACAGTATAACTGCAAGTAGAAAAATATGAAATAGTCTTACTGCAGTAAATCAATGAAAGTATTGAATGATACTAACCACGAGGAGTTCACAGTAAGAAGTCCTATTTAAGAGTGGTATACTCCCATTAGATACAAAATGACACTTCTCTATTTAACACATCTGATGAACAGTTGAGTAGAACAATTGTCTGGTTTTTTTATGGCCGCGATGCTTTTGAGTTTATTTGGTAATAAATTCAAACCAGACTAAGAAATGGACCATTTAGACTTGTTTAACGCACTGTTGACAAACATTGGTTAATAATATTTAAGTGGGACTGCAGATTCAACACAACAGAGAATGAACTAACTGCTTCACTGGGTTCAATGGATCCAATCCGCAGCTGTAGTCTACAGCAAACTACATTATCATAGGAGATCACATCCTCTCTCAATCAACAATCCCTAAAAATCCTTGATTTTCCCTTTTACCATCCACCATACTATGAATGTGAGGAGGTGTCAATATCCTTATTGGATGTTCTTTTGTAGGTTACAAATACCAGTTTTGACACAAATTTCTTCAAAGTTAGCAACAAAATCAAAAGGAAGAAAATCAGCCCTTGCCATCAGAAAATGATTCCTAAGATAAATGATTTGACGCAAGTCCAAAGCATCATGATAAGGAACTATAAAATCATACAAAACTCTAAAATTCTTGAACCCAAATAAACAAAACGAGCAAGCATCTGACACCATGTTCCAGCCTTAAACCCCACCAGTATTTCAAATACGCCCCTTAGAAGAATCAATAGATTAAAAATAGCACAATTTTCATATAAAAATGAAGAATCAGAAAGTGCAAACCAAATTGCAAGGTCGGGTCCTCCAGACTCATCTAATAATACATCAAGATCAAGCATAAAAATTCCCAAGATAAACAAAGGATGGTGAGTTTTGATAGAATGTGATCATTGATCTAACAAAAATGGAAGTAAAAAAATATATCAGGCATCAAAACATAACGCAAGTTCCCAAGCATGCCCCAAGATAAAACCTCATGGATATACTTCACTGAAAGCATATTTTTTAACTTCTTCAAAAGTTTTCAAACATCTTACAAGTCAAAATCACTAACTCATTTTTTGCGAAAACAGAAGAAAAAAATTAGAATCGGAATTGAAGGCTTAATCAAGTACAGGGGAAGAACCCCAGCAGCTAACTTTAGATTAAACTGAAAATTTGGGACCCCAAAAGTTAGAACCTGATTAAATCTATTAAAAACTCCCAAACAACAAACATAGCCTAAACCACAACAATTTAATTCTGGCGTCTGAAGCAAAAGTAAGCTGTCTGTCATGTAGCGCAACAAACAGCAATTCTAACTTCAAATGTTTCCAGGAAAATTGCATTTCAGGGAAGGGAAAAAAAACATCAAAATGATGGGAGAAAAACCACCAAAATGAAATCTTACCCTTCATTCTTTCTTCATAGTTTAAAATAAAATGTGGGAAATTATTTACGAACCAAAGCCAAAATTAGCAGAAACATCACATAGAAAAATGGTAAGACTTTTCAACCAAGAAAAGGAAAAAAAAAAAAAAAAACTACTCTTTTTTTCTCTCCTCGAGTGTCTGCCTGTCCTACCCTCTTTAGATACGTTTGCCGCTGCTTTGGTTTCTCATGTGACTTTTCAACTTTATTACATCCTTCCCGTACACTTCACCTTTTGTTACTGAAAACGTAAGTATTAACACTTTGCTAACGTAATTATTTCTTTTGTACCTTGGTAATAACAATTTATTAAGAGTGTTTAAAAAAACCAATTAACCCATAAAATAGAGTAAATTAAAAAATAATTAATTATAAATATTAAATTGAGAGGAAAAACTAACTAAACTTATTTAAAAACTATAAAATCAGCTCAATTTGGTCCAGAAAAAAAATACTTAATATCTCAAACAAAAAGGGTATAAATATTAAATACTTAACCTAACCCTAAAAATATTCTCTCTCATTCTTCCTTTGCCTCCTCAAATCTTGAAACTCTGTTCATCTGCATTTGCCATATTTCTGTTGTTCTGGAAAGCAAGCATAATAATCAAAGCGAGGCTAAAGGCAAGTAATCATAGGAGCACATGCTCCATGCAAGGAAGTGAAGAAAGACTCTTGTTGCATCGAGGCTTGTGGCCAGTGATCTTGGCAGGATTTTCTGTATTCTGGTTCAAACCTCAGCGAGTATATCTGTCATTTTTATGGTATTTTACCTGTCTACTAGGCTTGCAGAGTGTTCAGTGAATCTAGAGATTAGTCGTGGTGCATGTAAGCTGGCCCGAACATCCCAGATTATAAAAAAAAAAAAACTCTTGTTTCAAGAACACGTAGCTTATGACACCCTGCTGCGTAAGAACCCATCAAGAGTGATAATGTGCTGAGGTGTTAGATAATGCATCTAATGGGAAGAGGTGGCATGTGTCTGTTATACCCGATTTGCCTCGAAATGACCATTGTTTCCTTTTGTTTTGATAACTTCTTGTGTGACCTTATGTAGACACGTGCACAAAACCTTCTAGTATATTCGGATACCAAGATGGCAAAGGAGGAAGATTAGGAATATTCTCTCATCCGCCTTTTTTCTTTTTTAAAAAAAGAAAAAACAAATCACTCTTTTTTATATTTTCCATCATAAGCTCTTCTATCAGTTTTTGAACAAGAATATCCTTTAGAATACCAATACAAAATATAATTTTCAATACAAAAAATCAATTTTTTGTTTTAAGAAACTCATCAAAATTTGAAAAATGAAGAAAAAAAAAAGTAAAAAAATAAAATTTAGAGACATAGGATATTAAAACATTATAAAAAATTAAAATAAACCATAAAACATAAAAAAATTATTTTATTAATATTTATTAAAAAAAAAAAAGAGAGAGAGAGCTATAGAAGGAAGAGATATTACTATACCTCTAGACTCGGAATATTATTTATTGAAATAGTATTTAGACGACTTTGCTCCTAACCTAAAAAAACCATTGAACTAAGATTTGAAAATGAGATAATTTGTTTACCAAGATTCAATATTATTTTCAAATTCTTTGGAGATAGATTAGTTTTTTTATTTTTTTAGAATAGTTAAATTACTTAAATACTGAAAACAAAAAATAAAGATATCTTAAGCCCAATGGCTTTTATATCTTTTTTTTATTATTAAAGTTG